>Ga0172380_10000758_pt1 | contig 59069 bp, 55 predicted proteins | sample Leawe162metaG_FD_119747 | JGI IMG/M metagenome (GOLD analysis project Ga0172380, IMG submission 119747) | Leachate microbial communities from a municipal landfill in Southern Ontario, Canada - Leachate well 162 metaG | ecosystem: Engineered > Solid waste > Landfill > Unclassified | place... | reverse complement strand
GTCTTAAAAATGCCCCCTTGCGGGGTGTACGGAGACTCTACCAGATTCGACAACAGGGGTCAAATGGCGTAGAAAGACTCCAGACACACAGGAGGGACACATGTCCAAACAGGACCTAAATACCAAGGTGACCGAGGCAATCCTGAAGGCGGAAGCCTTAGAGGCGAAAGATGCCCGCAGCCCCGAGACCCGAAGTGCTTTCAACAACCTATCTATCTTGGAGCAGCAGCTCGCCAAACAAGCTGGAACAACCGAGGAAAGGAATATCGCCCGCCGAGGCTCGATCAGGGCCGCACTTAAGGCCGGCGACATCGAGCGCGCCCGGCAACTTCTTTACCTCTATGAGGATTCTCCCGAGTTCGATGCAAGATCCAACAAGGAGATGCGGGCTCTGGTTGGCAATCCAAGCTTGGTGTACGCAACCGCAAGATGAACAGGAGCCGCGGCGACACTCTCGCCGCGGCCTTTTCTTTTCATAAAAGAATGATATACTGCTGTTATTAATGCCTCGCAGTAGTAACGCCGCACAGGGTACACCCCCGGCTCCCAAAAAGCGCATAACAGGAATTATACAGATCACCCGCAAAGGTGTGGGCTACTTGCCGTGGCCTCTGGCTGAGGGCGAGGTGTTTGTTAAAGGCGCCCCTAAAGAAAAGGAGGACATAGAGTTTGACGTGCGCGACCTGGCGGGTGCGCTTAACGGCGACGAGGTCGAGGCGGAGCTGCGCGGGCTCATCCAGCCCCGCACCTTCCGCGGTCAGGCCCCCAAGGCCGCCCGCATGTCCGGCAAAGTAGTGCGTATCATATCGCGCGCCAAGACCGAGTTTGTCGCGACCATCAAGGGCGGCGTAGCTATTGCCGCCGACCAAAAGCTCTACCGCCCGTTTACCCTCACCACCCCGGCCGAGGAGGGCTCTAAGGTCATCATCAAGCTCGTGTCGTTTGACGGCACGACAGACCCGGTGGGCGAGGTTATAGAGGTGATAGGCAAGGCCGGCGAGCACCGCACCGAGATGAACGCTATTGTGATGGAAAAAGGATTCCGCACCGACTTCCCCGCAGAGGCCGAGGCAGAGGCCGACAGCTACGAAAAGAGGCATAAAGAAATTATTGCGGCCGAGCTCCCCAAGCGCGCGGACTATCGCGACTTGGTGGTGATGACCATAGACCCTAAAGACGCCAAAGACTTTGACGACGCGCTCTCTATCCGCGAGCTCCCGGACGGCAATTATGAGGTAGGCGTGCACATTGCCGACGCCAGCTACTACTGCGCGCCCGGCACCGCTGTAGATAAAGAGGCGCGCCAGCGCGGCACCAGCGTATACCTGGTAGACGCGACCATCCCCATGCTCCCCCACCAGATATCCGGCGGGGTCGCCTCTTTAAAGGCCGATGAGGACCGCCTCGCGTTCTCGGCCATGTTTATCTTGGACAAAGAGGCACGGGTAGTAAGCCGCACGTTTACCAAGTCCGTCATCAACTCCAAAAAGCGCTTTACGTACGAGGAGGCGCAGGAGGTCTTGGACAAGCAGGCCGGGCCGTACCTACTGGAGCTTAACCAGCTGTTTGCCTTGGCCAAGGTGATGCGCACCCGCCGCCAGGCCGAGGGCGCCATAGACTTCGGCGACAACGAGGTCAAGTTTGAGCTTGATGAGGCTACAGGCGTGCCCCTGCGCGTGGTGCGCAAGGTGCGGATAGACACCAACTGGCTTATAGAGGAGTTTATGCTCCTAGCCAACCGCGAGGTCGCCAAACACGTATTTAAACTTGCAGAAAAGGTGCCAGAGAAGCGCTTCGCATTCCTTTACCGCATCCACGACGAGCCCAAGGCCGACCGCATATCGGAACTCCAGACCTTTGTGCGCGCTATAGGCTACGAGTTTGGCCGTCCCAAGCACAAGATAAATGCCAAGGACATCCAGAGCCTGCTTGAGCAAATAAAAGGCAAGCCCGAGGAGCACCTTATACGCACCGCAACCCTTCGCAGTATGGCCAAGGCTATCTACACCACCAAAAACATCGGGCACTTTGGCCTGGCGTTCGAGTTCTATACGCACTTTACCTCGCCCATACGCCGCTACCCGGACATGCTCGTGCACCGCATACTCGCCAGCCACCTGGGCGGCGAGCCCATATCGGCAGAGGAGTATGAAGCCCTGGAGCGCATGTGCATCCTGGCCACCGAGCAGGAGGCCAAGGCCGTAGACGCCGAGCGCGAGTCTATACGCTACAAGCAGGTTGAGTATCTTATGAACCGCGTCGGCGAGACATTTGAGGGCGTTATATCGGGTGTCACCGACTGGGGCCTGTATGTCGAGGAGAAGGAGTCTGCGGCCGAGGGCCTGGTGCGCGTGCGCTCAATTGGCGACGACTTTTATAACTACAGCCAGAAAGAGTACGCGCTCGTGGGCGAGCGCAATAAACAAAAATACACGCTCGGCGACGCCGTGCGTGTAAAGCTTATCGGTGCGGACTTGGCAGCCCGCACCCTGGATTTCGAGTTGGTGCGCTAGTTTGACTCGTGATGAGGTTCGGCTTGCAGTTGCCTGATCTGGGCTGTGACTTTTGTTCTCGAAAAAGCCCTTAGGACTTCCACCGGTACTTCCTCGAGAGATTCGACCCGCTCAGCTTGTGCGCCGCACGTATTGCGAAGCTGTTTGTTCCACTCATAGGTGCCGTCCGGCTGAAGCAGGCAAGAAAATTCGAAGTCTCCAAACGCCGTGCTAAATTTCGTCATTGCCATGGGTGCCCTCCTTATGAACCGCTGAGAAAGACTATACCACCGTTTTTTTACTTGGCTACCGCCACTGCCTCGTCGAACTTTACGCTCAGGAGTTTGGAGCCGCCGTCTGAGCCCATGGTTATTCCGTAGAGGATGCCGGCGCGACTCATGGTCTCGCGGTTGTGGGTAATGACTATAAGCTGGCTGTGCTTGGCGAGCGTCTCTATCATGTCGCCGTAGCGCTTGCTGTTGGCCTCGTCCAGCGCCGCCTCGGTCTCGTCCAGTATCAAAAACGGCGGCGGGTTAACCTGGCTCATCGCAAATATAAGCGCAATGGATGTCAGCGCGCGCTCGCCGCCGCTAAGCATTTGTATCCCCTTAAGCCGCTTGTGCGGCAAGGACACGGTGAGGTCTATCCCCTGCTCCACCTCGGCGTCCGCATCGGCAATCTCTTCGTCTCCCTCCGGCTCTGCCGCACCGCGCCTCAGCTTCTTTTCCTTAACAATCTGGAGCGAGGCCGCGCCGCCGCCAAACATCAGCTTAAAGAAAGTATCAAACTCGCGGTTAATCTTTTCTATCCCCTCGCCAAAGCGCACCTCCAAAGTTTTAGTAAGTTCCTCTATCAAATGCTCCAAAGAGGTGCGGCTGGCCTCAAGGTCACCCAACTCCCGCGCCAAAAACTCATCGCGCTCGGTTGTTTCTTTGTGCTCTTTTAGCACATCTGTCGACTGACCCAGCCCGGACTCCTCAAGCTTGATCTTGAGCCTCTCGAGCTTGCGGCGGCGCTCGTCCTGGCGCGAGCGCTCTTCCCCCGCCGCGTCGGCGTCCGAGTCCTCAAGCGCATAGGCCTCATAGTCGGCAATATCGCGGCCCACAAGCGCCGCGGCCTCGCCCAGCTCGCGCACCAGGGCCTGCCTCTCGCGCACCACAATGTCTTGGCGGTTGCGCAGGCGGCCCAGCTCTACCTCCAGCTCGCTGCGGCGGGCCATCGCCTGGAAGAGCTCGCGCTCCGCGTCGCGGCTGGCGTCCTTCTCGCTCTCGATAGACTTGCGCAGTGTGGCTATTGCCTGTGCCGTCTGATCTTCGGCTACATCAAGCGATTTGAGCTCCGCCTCGAGTGAGGTTTTTTTGTCCTTGAGCTGTGCGACGCTCTCTCCCTTTTTTTCTGCATCCTGCGACAGCCGGCGCAAAAACTCGCTTGTGAGTATGATCAGTGCCGACACGCGCTTTTTAAACGCCTCCGGGTCCTGGTACGGCAGCTCCAGCTCGGCCAACACCCTCTCGCCAAAGGCCCGCGCCTCGCTGGCAGGAATGGATACCTCTACAGACCCCAGTGCCTCGTGGGCGGCAATAGAGCCCTCCAGGCGCCCCAGCTCGCGGCTAATCTCTTGGCGCCTCTGCGCCGCAGCGCGCCCCTCGCGCTCAAGCCGCATCAGCTCCTGCGTCTCTTTGTCGTCGCCATGCTGTTTAGAGAGATCGGCGCGCAAATGCTCAACGCGCGTGTTAAGCGCCTTATGTTCGGCCTCGGGCGCCTCCAGAGAGCCGGATATCTCCGCCTCGGCAAACCGGAGGTATACGCTCTCGCGTTTAAGATACTCCAGATAGCCGGCCTTAAGCGTATCGCGCAGGCTCTGCGCCTCCTCTATCTTTTTAACCTGGGAGTTTAGAAACTTGAGGTGCGGTGCCAGCTCGCGGCGCAATGCCTCGACCTCGCGCATGTTCTCGGCGGTCTTCTCGAGCTTGCGCTGCGCCTCCTCGCGCTTGTACAGGTAGGCGGTCAGCCCCAGCGCGTCCTCTATCATCTCGCGGCGTTCGCGCACGCCGGCCGACAAAATACGGTCCGCCTCGCCCTGCGAGATTATATGGTGGCCGGAGGCGCCGATGTTTGCTGAGGCTAAGAGCTCCGCCACGTCGCGCAGGCGCACCTGGCTGCCGTTAAGCAGGTAGTCGTTGCCGCCGTCGCGATGCACCACACGCTCCACGGACACCTCGTCAAAGTCGAGGTTAAGCGTGCGGTCTGAGTTGTCAAAAACAAGCTTGACCGAGGCCCTGCCGCCGCGCGGCACCTGGGCCGATCCATTCCAGATAAGGTCCTCGCCGCGCTTGCCGCGCATGCTCTTCATAGACTGCTCGCCCAAGGCAAAGCGGAAGGCCTCGGCAACGTTAGACTTGCCCGAGCCGTTGGGACCGACAATGGCGGTAATGGATGCCTCAAAGGTAAGAGGCGTCTTTTTTGCAAAAGACTTAAACCCGGCGAGTTCAATAGACTTGAGCCGCATTGTGGCTATTGTAGCAAAAGAATAGGCCGCCCGTTGGGGCGGCCTACCGACTATTGCGTTGTGCGCGCGGACCTATAGCCCGGCGCAAGCGCGTTCCATGTCTGGAGCGTACTGAGCATTCCTTCGTCATTACAGGCATGTATCACGACCGTAATGCGCTGGCCGTGCTTCCACCGCGCAGGACCGACTTCTGTAAAAAACATCATCCCGCTCGGGGCTCTCTCCTGACCCACCTGCTGCAGTTTGACGCTCGTCTGCCACATCTCGTGCGTGGGCTTGAGCGTAAATTTGTCGTTGGGCAGCTCGTTCGGAAACGTAAACGCATAGCCCGTTTGCAGCTGGTCGGTACTGGTAACCTCGCCGGCATACAGCACCGACAATGCTGCCGCACACATAATTGGTATTGCGCCCGCCATGCAAGCCTCCCTTGGTTTAACTGGACTGCACGTACTTAACCACTACCAGCCTCTTGCGACAAGTGCCGCGCGGGCGGCGTCCTGCTCGGCCTCCTGCTTGCTCTTGCCCTCGCCCTGCGCCAGGAGCTTGTCCTTAACGTGTACGCCCACGACAAAGTGCTTGTCGTGGTCCGGACCCCACTCTTTTAAGACCGCATAGTTGGGCGTTACGCCGTCCACATCCTGGATCTTTTCCTGCAAGGACGACTTGGCGTCGAGCCAGAGCTTTTTCTGGATTATGTTGTCAATTTTTGGGAAGAGGTATTTGTCTATAAAAGTTTTTGCGGCATCGTACCCCTGGTCCAGATATATGGCGCCCACCAGCGCCTCAAACGCGTTGGCCATAAGTATGCCGCGCGCGCGGCCGGTGTCCTTGGCCTCGCCACGCGACAGCAGCAGGTAGTCGTTCATCCCCAGCTCCTGTGCCACCTCGGCGCAGGTCACGGCGTTCACCAGTGCGGCGCGGTAGGCGGTCAGGTCGCCCTCGGTCTGTCCGGGGAACTTTTGGTAGAGAAAGTGCGTGGCAATAAGCTCCAGCACGGCATCGCCCAAAAACTCCAGGCGCTCGTTGTGGCCCTTAACCTCCCCGCGGTGCTCGTTGAGGTAGCTGCGATGCGTAAAAGCCTGCCTAAGCAGGTCGAGCTCGTTAAACTGGATCCCCAGCTTTTCCTGAAACGTATTAAAATCTGCTGGCATGGCGGTATCTTGTTAGTTTTTTACTTTTGCTTTGCCTTTGGCGTCGACACCCAGGTGCTCGACGGCCTTCATCACTATCGGGAGCATGTCCTCATAAAAGTTGAGCTCTAATGCGTCTTTGAGCTTAAACCAGCGCGCGTCGTCCAGCCCTCCCTTCTTTGCGAGCTCTACCTCCGCAAACGGCGACTTGGCCAAAAAGTAGATGACGTGTTTGCGCTTCTTGCCCGCGGCCGGGTCCGAGGCGACGTACTCGTTCTCGCCCAAGCGTACCTCAGGCTCTATATTGAGTCCAATCTCCTCCTTAATCTTGCGGACCACGCCCGCCTCGGGGGTCTCCTCCGGGGTCAGCTTGCCCTTGGAGAGCGTCCAGTGGCCAAAGATGTCATGCACAAGCGCCAGGTAGAGCTCGTTGCCGCTGCGGGCGTAGACCACGGCGCCCACCAGGCGCTCCTGCGGCATGTCCTCCCACGGCACCTCTTTCTTTTTCTTGGAGGTCTCGTCCTTGCCGGGCTCGCCCAGCTCCTTATATACCGCACCCAACACGCCGTTAACAAAGCGGCCGCTATGCTCGCCGCCAAAGTGCTTGGCCAGCTCTATCGCCTCGTTTATGGCCACCTTGGCCGGGACTTTTTCCCTATCGGCAAACAAAAGCTCGTAGAGCCCCAGGCGCAGCACGTTGCGGTCTACGGGCGCGATGCGCTCTATAGGCCACTCCGGGGCGGCCTTGCCAATAATGAGGTCGAGGTCTTTTGTGCGCGACAGCGTACCCCGGAGCAACTCTTCCATAAACGGCGCGTCTGCGCCCTGGGGAGTAAACTCCGCCATGTTGCGCTCCAGAGACTCAAGGCAGGCCTCCGGCGACAATGTCCGGAAGTCCCACTCAAAGAGTGTCTGCAGAACGACTGAGCGTGAGAGGTGCCTGTTGGCCATTATGTTAAGAGCAATCCGGTGAACGCGACAACGTAAGGGTTACGAGTCAATGGTGATCCTGTAGAACCACTCACTCCTACCCCTTATCCTAACTATTGTACCCCCTATTTCTGGGCGGTCTCTTTCTTGGCCTTGCGTGCCGACTTTGCGGCTGCCTTGGCTGCAATGTCTACAACGACACGGCCGCGGTAGCGCCCGCACGACGGACATGCGCGATGAGACACACGGGGGGAGCCGCACTCGCATACGGCGAGCTTTTGGGCCTTGAGGGCATGGTGGCTACGGCGGTTAGCCGTATGCGCCCTTGTGTGTCTCATCCTGACTACCATGGCTCTATATATAGCATCTGGGGGCAAAAAAGACAAACCCCCGCCCTGTGCAAGACAGGCGGGGGCTCGGGTCGTCTAGGCGGCAAGATCGGAGTTGAGCTTGCAGCGGTCTCCAAACGGCGCATATCCCCAAGGGACAGCACTGGTGGAGGGAACTACTTTTTCGACTTCTTCTTTTGGACGAAGCGCCAGGCAGCATACCTGGTCCCCATCGATCATGAGATTGTTCGGGCATTTTGCCCGCACACAGAGCGTTTCCTTTTTGATAAGACCTTTTGTTATTATCACGTTGCCCCTCGTCATTCCCGACAGTTGCACCAGGCCACACCTGGCTTGTTACGCACGCGTACCAACTGGTATATAACCCTACTCCCGGCTTGTCACAGAGTCAAATGAGTTGTACACCCCGTAAAAACTAGGAGTTCACGGGGCGTACCCCGCAAAACGAGCGCCGATGGAGCTCGCACAGGCCAAACTCCCCTATCGCGTCCCGGTGTCGTCGCGTGCCGTAGCCCTTATGCACATCAAACCCGTACTGCGGGTACTCTGCCGCCAATTTTTTCATCAGCCGGTCGCGCCGCACCTTGGCAACCACAGAGGCAAGCGAGATTATAGGCTCCAACGCATCGCCCTTTATTATTGTTTCCTGCCGGTACTCCGGCGGAGCGATCAGAAGGCCGTCGAGTTTTATAAAACTATTCTCAGGAGTGGCCACATACCGCACCCCGCTGTACACACCCCGCCGCACTGCCCGCACTATCCCGTGGGTGTCTATATATAGAGCACCCGCAAGCCTTGCACACAACTTAATGTCGCCGGCCCTGGCCCTGGCCAGCGCCTCTGTGTAAATCTCCTCGCGCATTGCCTCGCTGAGCTTTTTAGAGTCATCAACACCGGGGAATGCGCGTTTAATATCAAACCGGCGCGGCACGGCCACCACCCCCACAGCCACCGGCCCCGCCAGGGGCCCGCGCCCCGCCTCATCAACGCCAACCAGCCATTGCATGAGGGCCATTGTATCAGGAGTGGATCAAGGGGGCCTCACGCGCGTATACTCACTGTATGGCGGCCTCCTTTGTACCACTGCATGTCCACTCGCACTACTCGCTCCTGCGCGCCCTGCCCAAAATCGGCGACCTGGTGGCGCGCGCCAAAGCCGAGGGCGTCGAGGCGCTTGCGCTGACTGACCTCGGCAACCTGTACGGCGCTATAGAATTTTACAAAGCCTGCAAGGATGCAGACATAAAGCCCATCATCGGGCTGGAGAGCGTCATGGAGGGCGGCAAGCATATCCTTTTGTATGCCAAGGACCGCACCGGCTACCTCAACCTGCTCCAAATAGTCACCAAGTCGCATCTTAACTCGCCGGGCAACCCCACCGTGACCTCGCAGATGCTCGCGGAGCACGGCGAGGGACTCATCACAATAGACCCTAAAGATACCGACGTGCCCATGCGCGAGGTGTACTACCTGCACGGCGAGGACCGCCGCGCGTGGGAGACCCTGCGCGCGATAGAAAACCGCGGACCGGTAGACTCGGGAAACATTGACGACGAGGAGGACAACTTTGCCTTCCCTACCCAGGCCGAGATGGAGGAGAAGTTTGGCCGGGAGGCATTGCAAAAGACGCTCGACATTGCCGCGCAGTGCAATCTGGACCTGGGGCTGGGCACGTGGCACTTCCCGGACATTGAGATACCGGCGGGGGCAACCTACGACCAGGAGCTGCGCCGGCTTATGGAGGAGGGCATCAAGCGCCGCTTTATCCAAGAGACGCCGGAGATCCGCACGCGCATCGAGTACGAGTACGAGATCATTACCAAAAAAGGGTACTCATCGTACTTCCTGGTGGTGGCCGACCTGCTGGCCTTTGCGCGCGAAAACAAAATACTCACCACCATCCGCGGCTCGGTCGCAGGCTCGCTCACTACGTACGTGCTGGGCATTACCAACGTAAACCCTCTTTTGTACAAGCTGCCGTTTGAGCGCTTTTTAAACCCGGAGCGCCCCTCGGCGCCCGACATCGACATGGACTACGCCGACAACCGGCGCGACGAGGTTATTGAGTATGCCCGCCGCAAGTACGGGGCCGACAAGGTGGCCCAGATAGGCACGTTTGGCACCATGCTGGCGCGCGGCGTCGTGCGCGACGTGGCGCGGGCCCTAGGCCTGCCCTACGGCTTGGGCGACGCCATAGCCAAAGAGATTCCTATGGGCAGCCAGGGCTTCCCCATGACACTGGAGCGCGCCTTGGTCGAGAATCCGGAGCTTGCAAAGATGTATAAAAACGACGCACAGGTGCGCGAGATTATCGAGCTAGGTCGCAAGATTGAGGGCTGCGCGCGCCACGTGGGTGTGCACGCCGCGGGCGTGGTTATCTCTCCCACGCCGCTTACCGACTACACGCCTCTGCAGCTCGACCCCAAAGGCGGCAAGCTCATCACCCAGTACGACATGTACTCGATAGACGAGAACAATGCGGGCCTGCTTAAGTTTGACTTCCTGGGCATCAAGAACCTGGCCATACTCGCCCACTCGGTCGAGCTGGTCGAGAAGACGCGAGGCATAACCATAGACATAGAGAACGTGCCCGTGGACGATGTTAAAACATTTGAGATGCTGGCGCGCGGCGAGACGGAAGGACTGTTCCAGCTCAACGGCTCGGGCATGACGCGCTTTTTAAAGGAGCTGAAGCCAAGTACCATTCACGACATAAACGCGATGGTCGCCCTGTACCGCCCGGGCCCCATGGAGACCATCCCGCAGTATATAGAGCGCAAAAATAACCCCGCCATGGTCAGCTACGCCGACCCGCGCATGAAGGAGTACCTGGAGTTTTCCAACGGCTTGTTGGTGTACCAAGACGACGTGCTTATGACCTCAATAATCCTTGGAGGATACAGCTGGCTAGATGCAGACAAGCTGCGCAAAGCCATGGGTAAAAAGATTCCTGAGGTTATGGCCGCGGAGAAAGAAAAATTATTGAAAGGTTTTGTCGAGTACGGAAAACTAAAACCGCAACTTGCAGAAAGACTATGGAAGCTCATTGAGCCCTTTGCCGCATATGGTTTCGGCAAAGCGCACGCCGCGTCTTATGGCAAGGTCGCCTACCAGACCGCATACATGAAGGCCAACTACCCCGTGGAATACATGTCGGCCGTGCTTACCGCAGACGCCGGCGACGTAGACACGGTCTCTGTGATGGTGGGCGAGTGCAAACGCATGGGCATCCCCGTCTTGGCCCCCGACATCAACGAGTCGTTCGGCGACTTTACGGTGATACTGGGGAGCGGAAGCAATGTCACTGACGAAGGGGCTCCGCGTGCGTCGTCTGACGACCCCGGGAATCGAGCTACTGAGCAAATTTCTAGCAAGGAAATCGAGTACCCGCAGTCGGCGAGCATTGCTTCCGCTCCCACTGATTCAATCCGCTTTGGTCTCTACTCTATAAAAAACTTCGGCAGCGGCGTGGCAGACTCAATTATTAAGGAGCGCCAGCGCGCAGGCAGGTTTGTCTCGCTGTCCGACTTTCTGACCCGCGTTGCGGACAACGGGCTAAACAAGAAGGGGCTCGAGAGCCTTATTATGTGCGGGGCTCTCGACTCATTTGGCGAGCGCGGCGCCATGCTGGCACATATAGAGCAGCTGCTGCAGTACCACCGCGACGCCGCCGCCGAGCACATGCACGACTCGCTGTTTGCCGACGTGGCCGGGCACAGCGAGATTAAGGTGCCGGTGGCCCCGCCCGCAACCCAAGACCAGCGCCTGGTGTGGGAGAAAGAGCTCTTGGGCCTGTATGTCTCGGGCCACCCCTTGGACAAGTTTAAGGACAAGCTCGCCAAGCGCCCTCTCAACCTCGCCCAGATTAAGGAGCGCAGCTACCCCGGCACCACCACCGTCATTGCCGGCATGATAGAGGACCTGCGCATATTGCTAACCAAAAACGGCGACCAGATGGCGTTTATAAAACTCGCCGACTTCTCGGGCGCGGTAGAGGCTGTCGTATTCCCCAAGAGCTTTGTGGAGTACAAGAGCATCCTGCGGCCCGAGGCCTGCATTGCCATCAAGGGCCGTGTCTCCAACCGCAACGGCGAGTTCTCTATAGTCACCGAGGCACTCAAGGCCTTATAGCAAGGTCCGACCTTGCTAGAGGGTTGACTTTTGGTGTATTTGGGAGTATAATGAAAAAGAGCAGTTCAGGGAGAGGACTATGTCAGACGAGTTGAAGAAGGTGCTCGACCAGAAAGTCGAGCAGGTCTACAGAGGGACGCCATCGCCTACCTCTGGAGATAAAGTATTTGACGAAGTGATGGCACAGCTGTTCCGCAAGGAACCCGGCCCGGCAAATAAGGACGAGTTCGTCCCTTTGCGTTAACTACGCCGCAAGGCTTTCAAAACTGCCGACCTCTCCACAGGGGTCGGCGTTTTCTTTTTGCTTGTCACTTTTTGGTGGTATAACTGTTGTCAGTAAGTAGTGCGTACAAACAACAATACAAAGCTACGGAGGGACCCATGACGAGCGAGTCCAAAAAATGCCAAGCGCTTTCAGCCAGGCAAAGGCTGGAGGACCAGTACAAAGCTGAACATGCACGGATGCATCAGGCCGCTTCCGCTCCAGTCACCGCGCCGGTGGCCGAGCAGCGTACCGCAGAGGACGAAGCGCACTGGAATAAACTGGTGGAGAACTACGGCAAGTAGCCGCCAACACGCCGGACCCACCCAGGGCCCGGCGTTTGTTTTTGCTTTTCAAAACACAAAAGCGATGTAGTATATGTACATTATGGAGGAACGCGACCACCGCATCATCGGCAAGGAGCTCGACCTGTTTACGTTTAGCGACCTGGTAGGCCCCGGCCTGCCGCTGTGGACCCCCAAGGGCACTATAGTGCGCGACGAGATTGACCGGTTTGTGTGGGAGATGCGCCAGGCACGCGGCTACGAGCGCGTGACTATCCCGCACATTACCAAGCGCGAGCTGTACGACACCTCAGGACACTGGGAGAAGTTTGCCGAGGACCTCTTTAAGGTCACCTCGCGCGACGGCCGCGAGATGGCGCTTAAGCCGATGAACTGCCCTCATCACACGCAGATATTTGACCGCAAGCCGCACTCTTACCGCGAGATGCCCCAGCGCTACGCCGAGACCACCATGGTCTACCGCGACGAGCAGTCCGGCGAGCTGGGCGGGCTCACCCGCGTGCTTTCCATTACCCAGGACGACGCGCACGTCTTTTGCCGCACCAGCCAGATTCGCGAGGAGTTCCTCAAGATCTGGGACATTATAGACATCTTTTACAAGACCTTTGGCTTTACGCTTAAGGTGCGGCTTTCCTTCCGCGATCCGGAGCACCCCGAGAAGTACATTGGCACGCCCGAGATTTGGGACATGGCGGAGAAGCAGCTGCGCGAGATGGCCGAGGAGCGCGGCGCCGACTACATAGAGGGCCCGGGCGAGGCTGCACTCTACGCCCCCAAGCTCGACTTTATGGCCAAGAGCGCAACAGGCCGCGAGTGGCAGGTGGCCACCATACAGCTGGATCTCAACATGTCGGACCGCTTTGACTTAACCTGCATCAACGAGGAGGGCAAGAAGGAGCGCATTTACATGATCCACGCGGCCATTACCGGCTCGCTAGAGCGGTGTGTGGCGGTCCTGCTTGAGCATCTTGATGGCGTCCTGCCCACATGGCTCTCCCCGGTACAAGCAGTTGTAGTGCCTATTGGCGAGGCGCACGCCGCGTTTGCACAAGACACATTGGAGCGCCTGAAAGAGGCGGGCATCCGCGCCGAGGCCGACTACTCAGGCGAGTCTCTGGGCAAGAAGATACGTGCGGCAAAGACAAGCAAGGTCCCCTACCTGCTTGTTATTGGCGACGCAGAGGTGGCCGCCGGCACCGTGACCCTAGAGGGCCGCGAGGGCAAGCTGGGCGCGCTCCCCATTAACGAGATTGTCACCAAACTGACCGACGAAATAAAGTCGCGCTCTTAGTAACCCAGATAACACGGCATCGAGCCTGTGTATTGGTATCCGTAGCAGCCCTGCATCGAGCTGTAGCCACCGTACTGCTGGCCGTAGCCGCCCTGCTGGGGCACGTAGCTCGGGAAGGTGGTGTTATACACCGGGAAGTAAATAGGCTGCTGGTAAGTGCCATAGCCTTGGCCGTAGCCGTACTGGCTGTACGGGCTGTACTGATACTGCTGCTGGTACTGATACGCTTGCGGCTGCTGGTGGCTGTAGGCGGTGTACGGGGTCTGGTAGGAGGTGCGGCTGTTCGGCTGGGTATAGGCCGCGGCGTAGTCGTAGTTATACGCGCATGAGTTGCCTACCCCGTTGCAGATGGCCAGGGCGGCCGACGGTGCTATAAAAAATCCTGCCAGAGCAAGTACGGGTATAAGGTATTTGATATTCATAACGGGGTTATAGTAGCTAAACTACATGAAGATAGCAATATCAACTATTAAGATAGGCGGTTAGTTGTTTTTTGAGGTACCTTCTTCCCGAACCGCTCTTTAGGAATATTTCCCTCCCTTTTGCATCTTGTTGATTCTTATAGGCTTCGTAATACATGAGGTCCCATCCTTGTTTCATCTTAGTCGTATTGGCTCCACGCCCGGCATGATGGTCCTTGATGCGCTTTTTTAGGTCAGCACTATAGCCTATATACCAACTCCTATCGCTGGTGTTTTCAAGTACGTATACATAAAACATGGGCCTATTTAAATGTACGCGTCGCGTAAAGTCCATACCCACGAGGTATGTACCACGCGACATCTGCGTAAAAGCCACCTAGGCGTTGGCTCACGCGGCGGAACCGCGTGACAAAAAGACCCCTTTCGGGGCCTTTTTGTTTTACGCGGGGGCACTCACTTCTGGCCTATTAGGTTAGGCGCGCTTGATCTGGCTCTGGATGAAGGGGTCGATACCCTCCTCGACCAAGGTGGCCGAGACGCTAGCGTGTGCCTGGGGTGCATGCGCAGTGTGCGCAGCGGCCTTGGCTGAGCTACCGAAGAGGAAGTGGTTAAGCGATGCGACAAGCTTGTTCTGAACGCGCTTGACGACTATGAGGTACGCGGCACCGAGGCACCACAGCACCAGGAAGGCCCAGTACATAGCCTCGCCTACCGGACCCAGGTCAAGACCGGTGTACGGCGCCTGGCTCAGAGTAATGTAGGGAGTCGTGTTGTAAGAGACCGGGCGCTGGGGCTGGTACACAGGCTGCTGGTACTGAGCCTGGTACTGGTACTGCTGCTGGTACTGAGGCTGCTGGAATACCGGAGCCTGGTACTGCGGCTGGGGGTAGCTTATCTGCTGGTTGTGGCTGTCGTGGCTGGTGGTGATAGGACCGTACGAGATAGTCGTCGGAGCGGTGACGGTAGTCGGTGCGCTGTAGACGCTGTTGTCGGTTACGGTGTTGGTGTAGGTGTAGCTGTTGTCCGGAGCGTAGACGCTGTTGTCGGTGTAGCTGTTGTCGGTGTTGCAGGAGTTAACCGCGGTGCAGGTGTTGGCCACGTTAGGCTGGACAAAGGTCGGGAGCTGCGGCGCAACGTAGTTGCGGTACTGCTGGTTGGCAGCGGAGGTGTAGATAGGCTGGGAGTACGAGGAGCCACCAAAGGAAGGGTACGAGAAGCTCGGCGAGCTGTACGACGGAGTGGAGTAGCCACCGTAGGAGTCGTACGAAGCGTCATACATATCGTAGTAGCCGGTGTCGGTCCACGCAGTATTGTACGTGTCGTACGAAGCGTCATATATGTCGTAGTAGCCGGTGTCGGTCCACGCAGTATTGTACGTGTCGTACGAAGCGTCATACATGTCGTAGTAGCCGGTGTCAGACCAGCCGGTGTCGTAGTAGTCTACGCCCATGTCCGTAGCAAGAGCCGGAGCGGCCGGGAGGGCAAGCGAAACAAGCCCAATGACGGCTGCTGCAACCTTTTTAGTAATAGTATTCATATAATTGTTTGCTCATTATAAACGCTCGAACCTTACCAGACCCTAGTAATACTGTCAATCCTCACGCTCCGGGCTCAACCGTAAGGTTAAACTCAGAGAATGAGGGGCTACTGAAGTAGTAGCCCCGCTCCGGAGGGGCCTTGTGGGCCCTCAAGAGTAGTTAGTAAGAAGAGCGGCGACCAACGCAGGCGACGCCACGCTGCTGTTCGACCAGGCGATTGCCCCGCCGCACAAACTGCGTCTGCATATCCTGGCACCGGGCAAACTCCGCCTGCCGCTCGGCAGAAACGGGGATGTGGTGGAATTGAGACCCCACGCACTTCCCGTACTGCGCACTCCACTTGCCACCTCGGCAGCGGGGAGCGCCATGCGGACGACCGTGACCGCGGCTCCCAAACTGGGGACCGTGACCGCGGTTGCCGACCTGCGTCACGAGTGACGGGTCCATGGCTGCCATGGTCCGGTCCCCGTACCGCCCGGTGCGCACTGCACCGGCGCCTTCTGCTTCGTCGTCGGACGCAGCGGGCTCATCGCCCTGTGCGTCGTCGGAGTCGGCATCGGGCTGGCGAGCCGCAACCTGCGGCTGGGAGGACGGTGCGCTCTGCTGTTGGGCCTGGCGCACTGCCGCCGCCTTCCTGGCCTTGCAGTCCTTCAAGAGCGACTGAAAGATTTCCTCCGACAGGTCGCTCTTGACATTGACGTCGGCGGAAGCTTCCGGCAGGCATTCGGTCCTGAGCAGGGCGAGACGCTTGGCCTCGACCAGGTCGGAAACCGGACCGTCGGACTTCTTCTGGTCCAGCAGCTTCTTGATGTCGGCGAGAACATTTGACTGCTCGCCGAGCATCTTCTTGTGCTCGCTGGCCTTGACGTCAAGATCAGCAAAGCTGTTCTTGAGTGCCGAGGTATCGGTCTGGAGCCGTTCAATGTCGTTAGTGAGCGACTTGCTCTGGACCTTGAACGTCTCAGTCGCGATATCGGCAATGCGCCGCTCGCTGACGCCGGCCGTGGTGTTTTCTCCCCGGAGGAAGTAGACGCCGCCGACAACAAAAGCGATCAGCAGTACAGCAACCGCACCGCCCTTGAGAATATCCGTGGCTCTCTTCCACATATCGGTATTCCTTCTGCTGTTTTCTACAGCGTGAGTGGTGGTAGATTCGAGTACTTTCGCCCTCTCCGCAACTTCGCGGGTAAGGCGGGCATTCTCTTCCTCAAGGCGCTTGGTGCGAGCAGCAGCGGCTTCGGCTTCTCTGAGAAACGCGGCGCGTGCCGCCTCCTCCTCAGCCGCAGCTTCTGCGAGTGCGCCAGGCATTGCGTTCTCGTTGTTCATCGCTTCTCTCCTGATGTGTCCCCTAGGGACGGGTTGGAAGAACTGGTCTTAACATCTAGTATATCACCTATGGGCACTCTTGTCAAGTGCCTGGCTTAGGACCCTAAAAAGTCCATATTTTACAAGGCGTATGCCCCCTCAAAAGTAGCGGTCACGACAAAGCGGTCAGACTTGCTGCCAAAGCTGTCGCAGGTAACCAAGGCGAGGTATTTTCCATCTGCGGGGAGTTCTACCACATCCTCCTCGGCACTGGCAACCCGCACATTTGTAACGGTGTAGCGGTACTCTGTCGTGTCCGAGTACACGCTTACCACCTGCCCAGGCACCAGCCTCTCTATATTGTTAAATGCCTTAAACGCCTGGTTGCGCACAATAGGCAGGTGCGACGAGTGGCCAAAGAGTGCGACCGTGCCGTTCTGCCCCAAAAGCCCTGAGGTGGGCCAGCGCATGGGTGCCTCGTCAACAGCGGCGTTGAGCGTGTCGAGGTCCAGCTCGGTCGGGTTGAGCACGCGCCAATCTACGCCCACGTCACTAATTACGACGCGCACCGGGAGCTCTGCCCTGTCTGCCGGCTGGTTGCCGGAGGCGGACTCGCGGGTCGTGCCCGCCGGCGGGTTGGGCAGTGCGTCAACCACGCCTAAAAAAGCATAGGTCAGGGCAAACAAAAATATAAACGTGAGAGCGAAGGCGAGCGCGCGCATAGCAATAACAATGTTATACCACTTTTTCCGGATGTTGACTAGGTTGCCGGACCGTGCTACAGTGCCGGCCATGGCAACCACACCAACATTCCGCGAGAATCTCTTGCGCGTTATCGCCGTTTTGGGACTTATCGCAATACTCCTTTTGGGCGCATGGGGCATTATCCAGCTTGCGTTCTACCTCCCGACATTTTTTAGCAACTTTGGCCAGGCTCGCGAGACTTTGAGCGTATCAATCCCCGGCCAGACCATCTCAGACAAGGCGTTTGACCTTGCGTGGAAGCACACCGGCCGCGGCGCCGGCGAGTACTCGTACTCTGTCTCCTACACCTGTGCAGAGGGCCTCGCGTTTGCGGTGCCGGTACCCACGGGCGCCTTCCAGCTTGTTGCCTGCGACACGCCGTTTAACTACGTGGGCGCTACCTCCACCATGCCGCTCATACCGGTACTTGCCAAGGAGACTGCACGCGCCTCGACCACCATCGTGGTTGCCGCCACCCGCTTGGCGGACGGCACTATAGCCACTAGGGGCTCGGCCAAGACTGTTGTGAGCGCAAGCACCACATCCGCCGCAACCCCGGCACAGACCACCACACCAAAACCTACCACCACCAAGCCGACCACAACTACAACCAAGCCCACCACGACCTACGTGCCCTCCGGCCGCACACAGAACCTCTACGGCGTGGGCGACCTGGCCGTGCAGATTACCTCGGCTCCCGCACACGCGCAGCCCGGCTCGCGCATCAGCCTGCAGTTTGTAGTTGAGAACATCGGCACCAACACAGTTGCAGCAGGCTGGATGTTTAACGCGGTGCTCCCCTACCAGCCCATATACGTCTACCCCTCCGCCGGCCAGCAAATGCTCTACCCGGGCGACAAGATTGTCTACACCTTGGGCTATGATGTTGTGCCATCTACCCAGTTTGGCTATGACTACTCATACGATTACTACGGCTACGGCGGAGGCGGTCAGGCACAGGCCACTATCGAGATAGACCCTCTTAACTACGTACAAGAGGCGAGCGAGTACAACAACACCGCCGTCGCGACCTACCAGGTCTACTAAACAAAAAACTCCCTTCGGGGAGTTTTTTGATGCGGAGTAAAAGTTGGTTTGCGGAGTGTTGCGAGGCCGACGGGCCGTAGCGTAGGAATTTTCCTCAGAAAATATCCGCACTCTGCAAATCAAGCTTTTACGAAACTAAATGTCCAAGTTGGCTGTTTTTGCGTTGCTCTGGATAAAAGATTTGCGGCTGCTAACATCCTCGCCCATCAGGATGTCAAAGACGCGGTCGGCGTCCGCTGCATCATCAATAGTGACCTGCTTGAGTATGCGGTTTTGCGGGTCCATGGTCGTCTCCCACAGCTCCTCCGGGTTCATCTCGCCGAGGCCCTTGTAGCGCTGGATGCGGATACGGCTGGAGGACTTTTTCTTTGTCTCCTCTTCCTCTTCCACCTCGGGCTCGGCGCCCTCCTCGCTCTCGCCTTCCAGCACTACCATGTCGGCATCCTTGCCGAGCAATTTATTCTTCTCCTCATCGGAGTACACATACTGCACGTCCTTGCCGCGCGTAATCTTGTATAGCGGCGGCTGGGCAATGTATACAAACCCGCCGTCAATAATGGGGCGGAAGTGGCGGAATATAAGCGTAAGGAGGAGCGTGCGGATGTGCGCGCCGTCCACGTCGGCGTCTGTTGCAAGTATTATCTTGTGGTAGCGGAGCTTCTCCAGGTTAAACGTCTCGCCTATCGCGGTGCCGAGTGCGACCACAAAGTTCTTTATCTGCTCGGAGGCGAGCATCCGGTCCAGCCGTGCGCGCTCCACGTTAAGTATCTTGCCGCGCAGGGGCAGTATCGCCTGTGTGCGCCTGTCGCGGCCGGTCTTGGCCGAGCCGCCTGCCGAGTCGCCCTCTACCACAAACAGCTCGGACTCGCTGGCGTCCTTGCTCTGGCAGTCGGCAAGCTTGCCCGGCAGTGTCATACCCTCCAGCGCGCCCTTGCGCAGTATAGAGTCCTTGGCTGCCTTGGCGGCCTTGCGCGCCTTCATCGCGAGTATAGACTTCTGCACTATGGCCTTGGCGTCGTCCGGGTTCTCCTCCAGAAATACGCCAAATGCTTCGCTAAAGGCGGTCTCCACCGCGCCACGCGCCTCGACAGAGCCGAGCTTGCTCTTGGTCTGGCCCTCAAACTGGATCTCCGGCAATTTAACCGAGACAACTGCGGTCAGGCCCTCAAGCACGTCATCGCCCGTAAAGTTCTCCTCGCTGTCCTTGGCAATGCCCGACTTGCGGCCATAGGCGTTAAGCGAGCGCGTAAGTGCGGTCTTAAAGCCGGTCACATGGGTACCGCCCTCGGCGTTGTAAATATTGTTGGCAAACGGCAGCACGCGGGCCGACATGTCGTCCACGTACTGGAGTGCGATCTCGACGGACACATTGTCGGCCTCCTTCTCGGCGTAAAAGATATTCTTGTGGACCGGTTTTTGGTAGCGGTTGGTAAACGAGATAAGCGAGCGCAACCCGCCCTCGAAGTAGAACGTCTGCGACGGGCATTGAGTAAGAGTGTCGCGGACAAAGAGGGCCTTGCCCGGCTCGGGGAGCTTCATGCCGCTCTCGCGCGCGTCAATGATAGTGATGCGCAAACCCTTAACGAGGTAGGCCTGCTCGCGCAAGTGGCTCACAACCTTCTCGAAGTCAAACTCGACGCCGCCGGTAAATATGGACTCGTCCGGCGAGAAGGATATGACGGTGCCGTGGAGCCGGGATGTGCCGACCTTCTTGACCGCGCCCTTTTTCTTGCCAATGCTGTACTCCTGCATATGGGCGCCGCCCTCCTGGTGGACCTCGGCGCGCGCAAAGGTCGAGAGGGCGTTGACGACCGAGGCACCCACGCCGTGGAGGCCGCCGGAGACCTTGTAGCCCGAGTCCTCCCCGCCGAACTTGCCGCCGGCATGGAGCGTTGTCATTACCATTTCGAGCGCGGAGACCTTGGTCTTGCTGTGAACGCCGACCGGGATGCCGCGGCCGTTGTCGGCCACGCGGACAGTGCCCTCGGGCATGAGGACAACTTCGATGTCGTCGGCAAAGCCGCCCATCGCCTCGTCGCGCGAGTTGTCGAAGATCTCCCAAATCAGGTGGTGCAGGCCGTCGGGGCCGGTGGTACCGATGTACATGCCCGGGCGCTTGCGCACCGCCTCGAGGCCCTCGAGTACCGTAATGGCGTCGGCCCCGTAGTTAGATTTTTTTACTTTTTCCTCTGCCATATATTGAAAATGGGCCTCATGCCCTACCCCTGTATTATACCAAATTTAGAGGGGTCTTGCACGGGCAAAAGTGCACAAAAACCCTTGCTATGTAAGGCTTTTGTGGTGCTATTGCCTAACGGATTTCAAACCCTTGGGCTTTTAATTTTTCGGATACCTTTACCATCGCGTCATTGGCTTCTTGCTCGGTCAGGGTTTTATCAAACGACTGGAATATCAGGCGGAACGCGAGCGAGGTCCTCCCCTCTTTTGCAAATGTATCAAAGAGCCGGACGGCCGCGCACAAAGGGCCGGCCTCGGCCTGTATGTTTTCCTTAACCGCGTCGGCGTTAGTGTCGGCGGGGACCCAGAGCGCTATGTCGCGCACCATGTACGGATACTTGGAGAAGCTCTGGTAGCGCACGGCGCTCGACAGAGGAAGGTCGTCATACTTCTCCGGGCTCTCCGGGCCCACCAGCTCCATCTCTATCGCCTTCTCTTTCTCGCTCACGGTGCCGAGCATTACAACCTCCCTGCCCCCCTTCCAGACGGTGCCTATCTCAAACAGCCGTATCTCCTTGAGGCCGAGCAAATCTTTGTTGGGCTTATTCTTGTTCAGCGCATCTGTCAGCCCCGGCACGAGCGAGTCGCGCAGGTAGGGCCGCACACCGTCTACCTTGTTAAGCACAAGCCTCTCGCCCTTGTCGGCAAACACGCTTGTAAACACCTCGCTGTAGCCTTTGGCAGCAAGGTCCTCGCGCGCCTTCTCGGCCGCGTAAAAATTCTTGTTTATGGCCGAAGCCTGCTCGTAGGCGGGCAAGGGCGTAGCCGGTATCCGGTCGTACCCCACAATGCGCGCCACCTCCTCTATCAAATCCTCGGCAATCTCAATGTCGAGCCTCTCTGGCGGAGGCTGTACCTCAAACACGCCGTCCTGCTCCTTGTACGCAAACCCGAGCCGGGTGAATGCGTCTGCAATGTCGGCACCGGTAAGCGTGGTGCCCAAGAGCTTGTTGACCCGCTCCACAGTAACAGCAACGTACGCCTGCTGTTGCGGCACGGGGTACACGTCTACAAACCCCTCTATAGTGCCGCCCGCGATCTCCACTATCAGCTTGGCCACTTGGCGCATGCCCACCGCGCATAGCTCCGGTGAGAGCTGCTGCTCAAAGCGGCTAGAGGCGTCGGTGCGCAGTTTTATCATCTGCGCGCCGCGCCTTATGGTAACGCCGTCAAACGTTGCGGACTCCAGCAATATATCCTTGGTGTCCGTGTCTATCCTGTCGGCCTGGCCGCCCTTAATGCCTGCAATGCCCACCGGCCTGTCGTCTGCCGTAATTACCAGCTGACTGGGCTTGAGCGTGTACACTTTTTTATCCAGCGCCTCGAGCGACTCTCCATCACGCGCAGGGCGCACGCCGATGCTGAGCGAGCCCAAACGCGTCGCATCAAACGCATGCAGAGGCTGCCCCACGTTAAACATCACCAGGTTGGTCGCGTCCACGACGTTGTTGATAGAGCGCTGGCCTATAGCCTCGAGAGCCTGCACGAGCCATGCGGGGCTCGGGCCCACCGTAGTGCCCGTGATGTAGCCGGCGATATAGCGCGGGCACAGCTTCGAGTCTTCAACGTTCACCGTTACCACCTGCGACTTTTTTGATATATCAAACTCAAGTTTGAACGGATCTTTAGTAAGTGGGATGTTGAGTATTGCCGACAGCTCCTTTGCAATGCCGCGGTGGCTTAGGCAGTCGTGCCCGCGGTTGGGCGTTACCTTAACGTCCAAAATATCGTCCCGCCCAAGCTTCTCCACTCCGTCTATCTCAAACGCATGGAATGTTAAAGCGTCGGAAAGCTCCTGCGCGCTTGGCAGCGGCGCATCAAAAAAGTTATTAAGCCAGTTGCGCGATATTTGCATGGTTATGAGCGGGCGGCGTCCAAGACCTCCTGCGGCATCCGCACGCGGCTGCCTTCAAAGTCCTCCTCGGAGAACACCCAAACCTCCTCCGGCACTATCATTACAAAGCGCCATATGCAGGTGTCCTCGGCATAGGCCTCGGGGCGATACGCGGCGGCAGAGGGAGTGCGCGCGGGAGTGGCGGCAAAGTACGTGTCAAACGCCTGGTGCACCTCGTCGGCCCCGACCAGGTGCGCCTTGCCCTTTATCTGCACGCCAGCGACCTTAGACGAAGAGTCTTGGCGCGAGTCATACACCGCGCACGCAACCGCGGGGTTTTCTGTTACATGGCGCATATGGAGCGAGGTGGCGGGTTGAGAGAGCGCGTAGAGGTTAAAGCGCTTGTCGTAGGCAAAGTACAGCGGGCACACCCACGGGCCATCGGGCCCTTGTGTGGCGAGCGACAAAAACTGCGAGGCATCAAGCTTCTCTTTTACAAACTGCGCCCACTCCTCGATGTTTTTTAGTTCGTGTGCCATATCCTAGATTTTAAAATTGGTTAATAAAGCGCAGGTCCCCCGAGTGCATCAAGCGGATGTCATCTATGCCCCAGCGCAGTATGGCCAAGCGGTCTACCCCGCCGCCAAACGCAAAGCCCTGGTACTTTGTAGGGTCAACGCCCGCTGCCCTCAGCACATTGGGGTGCACCATGCCGGCGCCCATTATCTCGACCCACTTGCCGCGCAGCTTCTCGGGCACACTGTCGCCCATCACGCGCATGTCTACCTCGAGCCCCGGCTCCACAAACGGGAAGAAAGAAGGGCGGAAGCGCACCTCGGCCTGCCCGCCCATAAGCGCGGCAAAAAAGTCGGTGAGCGTACCGCGCAGATGCGCCATCGTAATGTCCTCGCCGATAACCATTCCCTCCATCTGGAAGAACTCGGCCTCGTGCGTGATGTCTGTCGCCTCGTTGCGGAACACTTTGCCCATCGCCACCATGCGGTACGGCGGCTGTATGCCTTTTTTAATCTGCTCCTCCATGTAGCGCACCTGCACGTTGCTGGTGTGCGTGCGCAAGACCTCGCGCGCGTCGCCCTTCATAAAAAAGGTGTCCTGCATGTCGCGCGCCGGATGGTCGGGCGGAAAGTTAAGAGAGTCAAAGTTGTACTGCTCGGACTCCAAAAGCGGGCCCTCCGCAAACGTAAAGCCCATCTTAAGAAAGATGCGGTTGGCCTCGCGGATGAGGCTCGATATTGGGTGGATGTGGCCTTTTATTTCATCCGGCATACTATTCCCCAAAGTATCGCTTAAATAGGGCAAAAATGCTATAGTGAGGCCCTATGGACGCAGCAGCGCTTGGCGTATATGCAGCCATCTTTTTGGCCCTCTTTTTTGAGGTTTTTCTGCTTATCTCATTTTTTGAGAAGCGTCCGGCGCAGATGACCGCCCTGCGCCCCAAGCGCTACCCTGCCACGACCATTATCGTGCCGTGCTGGAACGAGGGCCCGACCATTGGCGGCACTATAGAGTCCCTGCTGGCGCTCGACTATCCGGCCGATAAGCTCAGCATTATGGTGGTGGACGACGGCTCGACCGACAACACCGGTGCCGTGGCGCGCGAGTATGCACAGCGCTACCCTGCCCGCGTCGAGTACCACTATAAGGAAAACGGCGGCAAGTGGACCGCGCTTAACTTCGGTATATCGCGCACGCAGGCCGAGCTGGTGGGCTGCCTCGATGCCGACTCGTTTGTAGACGAGCACGCGCTTGTCGAGATTGTAAAGCTTATGGAGAACGACCCGACTATTATGGCCGTAACCCCGGCGATGAAGGTAAACAAGCCCAAGCGCTTAATAGAGATGATGCAGGCGGTTGAGTACACCTTCGGCATCTTCTTTAAAAAGATGTTTGACAACCTGTCTGCCATATCGGTCTTGCCGGGGCCGTTCTCGTTCTACAAGCGCGAAATTTTTGACATCATCGGCCCCTTTAAGCACGCACACAACACCGAGGACATGGAGATTGCGTTTAGGATGCACCAACACGGCCTCAAGATCGCCAACGCGCACACTGCCTACGTGTACACCAACGTGCCCACAACGGTGCGCGCGCTCGTTAAGCAGCGCACGCGCTGGTCGCAGGGCTTTCTGCAGAACAGCCAGGACTACAGCCACATGTACCTTAACCGCAAGTTTGGCAACTTTGGGATGCTGGTGCTGCCGGTGGGCCTCCTGGGCTTTGCGGCGGCGCTCTACACCGCAGGCTTTCTGCTGTACAACCTCATAAACCTTGTCATACTGAAAGTCTCCGGCATGCTGGCCACCGGGGTGCCCCCGCAGCTGCCCTCGCCGCGCATAGACTGGTTCTACATAGACACCAGCATGATGCTCATCTTGACCCTTACGGTTGCGGTCATGACGCTTGTTGCCGTCCTCTTGGGACAGCGGATAGCCAAGACTCAGCTGGGGGTGACGCACTTTGTCTCCTACTTCCTCCTGTTTGGCCTCATCGCGCCCTTGTGGCTTGCCCGCGCGGCCTGGGGAGCGCTCCTTGCGCAGGAGAGCGCTTGGCGGTAACCTCCACACTCTATGGCCTGGCAAAAATATCTACTCGCTTTTATCATCACCGCCGCCATCTTTGGCACGGCCTTTTACCTGACCAACCGTCTGGACGCCAAGCGCCTGGCCGACATCCGCACCACGCAGGAGGAGATATCCATAGACATCCTCTCGACCGAGACGCAATTTGAGCTGTTGGGCAACCTCGACTGCGCGGCCATATCGGCAAACCCGGTACTGTCCGACGAGCTCAACAACCTGGCAAGCCGGCTCAGTGTGGCAGAGCAGAACCTGGGCGCAGACAACCCGGAAGTAACGAGGCTTAAAAAGCAGTACTCGCTCTTGGAGATTAAAGACTACCTGCTGATGAAGCAGATTAGCGAGAAGTGCCCCAAGGTTAAGCCCGTGTTTATTTTGTACTTTTACTCTAACGACGGCACGTGCGAGGACTGCGGCCGCCAGGGCGACGTGCTTACCTACCTTAGGGCCACCTACCCCACACTGCGGGTATACTCGTTTGACTACAACCTGGAGCTTGGGGCGCTTGAGACCCTAGTGAGCCTCAACCAGATAAACGGCTACAGGCTCCCCGCCATGGTTATTGGCAACCGCGCGCCGGTGTACGGATTTAAAAACCTGAACGACATGGAGAAGCTGGTACCGGAGCTTGAGACCCTAGCCACCTCGACCCAGGCCACCACCACCGACGACCGCTAGTTTACTACCGCAATATCTTTCCAGACATCCGCATACCAGGCGAGCGCTTTTTGTATACCTCTGAGTTTTGCTTTCTTACAGATGAGGAAGTAAACGGAGTGTTTTACTTTAATAGACTGTACATGGGCCGTTGGGAATCTCCTGCGCATTTCGACTATTTTGTCCTTAATAAAAACTTCCCTGTTTTGCCGGGAAAAATGTTGGTAGATTAGTACGCTTTTCCCCGCATTAAAGGCGGTTTCCATATCGGACCACAGCGCATATTTATGAAGCGTCTTCTTGTTGGTGGAAGCGACCTCGATGCCGTTATCCGGGTCAAAGAATATAAGGTCTGACGCTTTGTCTTTCCTTACGTCTTCGAGCATCGAGGCGCGGCTCTCAGGGCTTTCAATGTGGTCATTTATAAACCGTATACCGCCCGCATGAGTGCTTTTTTCGTACAACGCCAAGTCTCTGCGCTTTGCGTGTATGTGACCCTTTAAAAACTCAAAGATGTCGTTGTCGTACCCGGCCCACACCTCAGGAGCTCCCAGATACTTGATTTTCTTCCCGTCAGAACTCAGGTCGTCGGCCGTTTTCATCCAGTGAACCGTTATCTTTAAGCCGCCAACGTCACGCAAGGCCTTAAGGAGCGAAAACTTTTGATAGTCACCGAAGTCTCCAAAATACTGGTTTTTCATCTCGGGAGCCGCCTCCCAGATTTGAACTGGGGACCTTCTCTTTACAAAAGAGTTGCTCTACCAACTGAGCTAAGGCGGCTTATATTTATTCCTCGATGACCGTAGCCCGGTCAGGGAGCTCTTTCTGCAGCTTCTTTTTGTGCTCGGCTACCTGGCGCAAGAACGCCGAGGTCTCCTGGCCGCGCTTGGGGCTTGCGGTAGTGTGGCGCACGCGGCTCAGCGTTCTCTCGAGCCAGCCTTCCAGCGTTATAACCAGGCGCGCACCCCATACATGCAGGATGCGGCGCGCCACTACATAGAGCCTTTTGGCCCCGACGCGGATAAGCCCCGGCAGGACATACTCAAACCACGACAGGCCCCTGTGGAAGAAGTTGCCCACCGCCGGCCTGGCACTGCCCAGGATAACGCGGCCGGAGTTAAGCTCATAGCGCTTGAGCATGAGCAGGGATATCATCCCCACTATAGATACGACAAGCGTGACCGTAAAGAAGATAACCACGGGGTAATTGTAGAACTTATGCGACCGCAAAACAACTGAACTCGGCTACCTCTGTGCGCTCGCCAAACTTCTGCGTGGCGCCAGAGATTAGGTCGGCAATGGTCTTCTCGCCGTCTTTAATGTAGGGCTGGGCCAAGAGCTCCTCCTTTGTGGCGGGGCGCATGGCGCTGATGTGCATGGCAATGTCGTACGCCAGGGCAATAAACTCCTCGTTTTTGGATACAAAGTCTGTCTCGCAGGCCAAAGAGACCATTGCGCCGATTTGCTTGTTGGAGTGTACGTACGCGGCGACGGTGCCGGCGGCCAGCACTCTGTCGGCCTTTTTTCCTACAGAGGCCTCTGCGCGCTCGTGGAGATACGCCAAAGCCTTGTCCATGTCGCCGTCGGTTGCCTCGAGCGCCTTCTTGCACTCGGCAACGGAAATACCTGTCTTTTCGCGCAGCTCTTTAATCTGCTCGGTGGTGATAGCCATAGAGAAAACTAACTAATTAATGTGTAGCAGGGACAGCGGGAGCAACAGGGGCGGCCGGAGCAATCGGGGCCAGAGACTTCTCGTACGTGTCGGCAACCTCGCCCAAAACGTACTGGATAACCTCGCGGGCTGCGTCGTTAGCCGGTATCGGGTGTGTTACGAGCTGGCGGTCGCAGTCGGAGTTCATAAGGGCGATAACCGGGATGTTGAGCTGGCGCGCCTCGGCAACGGCAATAGCCTCCTGCTTGGGGTCTACTACAAAAAGCGCGTCCGGATTCTTAGTCATGCCCTTGAGTCCGCCAAACATCAGCTCGAGGTCTACTATCTCGCGGTCAATAAGCAGGCGCTCCTTCTTTGTAAATTTGGCAAGCTCTCCCTTCTCGCGCATGTCGGTCAGCTCGTCGAGGCGGTTAAGGCGGCGTTTGATCTCTTGAAAGTTGGTGAGGCTGCCTCCTATCCAGCGGCCGGCGCAGTACGGCTGGTTAAGGCGCTCGGCGGCGCGCACTACGGCCTCGCGGGCCTCGGCCTTGCCGCCGACAAAGAGGATGGTCTTGCGCTCGCCTGCGAGCTTGGCCACAAACTCCAGAGAGTCTGACAGGAGCTTGGCTACCTGCTCAAGGTCAAAAAGCTCGACACCGCCCTTGGCGCCGAATATGTATGCGGAGGTGGACGGGTGGCGGCGCGACGGCGAGTAGCCGAAGTGCGCTCCGACGGAAAAAAGCTTGTCTATAACGGGGTTTTTGTCTGCCATTTTGTCTTGTGTGTTTGCCACGGGGCAAATAAAAACGGCCCAGAGCCGTACCCACAAGATATCACGGCAGGGTGAACTCTGCAAGGCGGCCCGTAAGCCCTAAAACCCTTGCCGCATCAGGCTCGATAGCCTTGCTAGCCTCCTGATTTTTAATGGTTATAGGGGTCAGGCTAAAGGCGGTCGAGGTCTCGCCAAAGGCCACCTTAACCGCCAGCCCGTGGGTTGTCGCCCAGGAAAAGTTCTGGTCAAACATAAAGTTACCTAGAGAGTAGAAAATGGCCTTACCCTGGTAGACCTCGACGTTTTGGACCACATGGGGGTGGGCGCCGACGACAAGGTCGGCCCCGGCATCCACAAACGCATGTGCCGCAGACACCTGCTGGCCGTTGGCCATATGCTCGTACTCGTCGCCCCAATGCGGGAAGACGATAACCTTGTAGCAAACAGGCCTCAGGCGTATAACTTCTTGCACCACCTCGGAGGTATCCGGGTCATACAAGCTATGGTAGCCCACGAGGCAAAACTGCTTGCCGCGCACCTCAAGTGTAGTGGAGATGTCGAATGCGTTAACCGGTTGCCCAAAGGGTTTGATCCCCCACTCCCTCAAATATGCTTGAGTGGAGTCAAAGCCGGCACGCCCAAAATCGTAGGTGTGATTGTTGGCGAGACTCACTGCCGAGAGGTTAAGCACAATCTGGAGGGCACGTTTTGACTTGTCAGGGTTAAACGTAAAACGCAGTATGCTGTTGTCGACCTGCGCAATTGACGGGTTGGTAGTTATCGAGCCCTCAAGGTTAGCAACACGCGCATCGGCTGTCTTCATGAGGTCTACTACTTGTGCAAACAGCGAGCTTGTCGAGGAGGCCGCGGCGTGGCGCGCCACACCGCGGTCGAGCATGATGTCGCCCACAAAGAGTATGGACGGGTCCGGCTCTGCGGGCGGGAGTATAGCGCCCCACGGCGCCTGCACGCTCTGCCAAAACATAAGCGTAGTAAGTGCGAGCGTGGCCGCGGCTCCCCTCGCTATAAAAATGCGCCGCATGGTGGGTGTTACTCGTCTTGATCTGTGCCGCCCTCGGCAAGCTTGCCTTGGGCCTCCTGCAGGGCATCCAGTATATGGCCCAGGTCGCCGCCCATGACCTTGGGGATGTTGGACCACGACACCTTAATGCGGTGGTCGGTAATGCGGTCCTGCGGCTCGTTGTATGTGCGTATCTTTTCCGACCTGTCGGCGGTGCCTATCTGCTCGGCGCGCGTCGCGGCGTAGCTGGCGCGCTCGCGCTCCTCCTGCGCCTGCTCGAGCTTGGCCATAAGCACGGCCATGGCCCTTTCCTTGTTGGCGTTCTGGCTGCGCTCGGCCTGGCTGCGCGCGTCCAGCCCGGTGGGTACGTGGATGATGCGCACGGCGGTCTCGACCTTGTTGACGTTCTGCCCGCCGGCACCGCCCGCACGGCTAAACTCGTACTCGATGTCGGCCGGATTTATGACTATCTTATGCTTTTTGCGCAGGGGCAGGACGGCGACAGAGGCGGTCGAGGTGTGGATGCGCCCCTGCTTCTCTGTCGCGGGGATGCGCTGGACGCGGTGCACGCCCGTCTCAAACCGCAGGCGCTCGTACACGCCCAGACCCCGCAGCTCAAAGACGGCCTCTTTGTAGCCGCCCAGGTCGGTCTTAGACTCTGAAAGTGTTTTGACCCCCCAGCCCACCTCCTCGGCGTAGCCTTGGTACATGCGAGCCAGCTGCTCGGCAAACAGCGCGGCCTCGTCGCCGCCAACGCCCGCGCGGACTTCCAAAATAGCCTCGTTGGGGAACTCTTCCTCCTTCTTCTCTAGCGCCACAATGCGCTCCATCTCTGCCACAACGGAAGCCTTCTGCTCTGCTATGCGTTTTAAATCGTCATCAGCCAAGTCGCCCAAGTCGCCCTGCAGGGCGGTAACCTCCTGCTCTTCCTTAAGCAGGCGCTCATACTCCTGGGCCAAATAGGCCGTCTTAGGATTGTCTTTGTAATGGGATAGGTCGTTCATGCAAATAAAAAAGCCCTCCGGTAATAGTACCAGAGGACCTTTTAAGTAGTTACTTGGACTTCTTGGCGGCGGCGCGGCGAGTGTTGAACTTCTCGAGGCGGCCGGCGGTGTCGAGCACCTTCTCGTTGCCGGTGTAGAAGGGGTGGCACTCGGAGCAGATTTCCACCTCGAGCTTCTCGTGCGTAGAGCCCACGGCAAAGGAGCGCCCGCATGCGCAGGTTACCTTAGCCTCAGGGAAGTAGGTCGGGTGTGTCTCTGATTTCATAAGCTAGCGAGTGAGATAAATAAAGCGTCTTCGGTTTATTTACGAGCGAGCGACGCTTATATGAGCGCCGAGGCTCATATATGGAAACAATTTAGCACAGGAATTTGGCCTTTGCAAACCCCCTACTGGTTGTCGGCCAGGTAGTCTATGTCCTTCTGGTAGGTGGCGGCAAAGGACAGCACCGAGCTGGCATAGCCCAGGCCCAGGGTGGCCCAGTTGCCTCCGGCATAGTAGCGCCCCGCGGCCTGCTGCTCGGCGCTGTAGGTTTGCGCCCCGGCGCCCAGGTCGCTTAGGAAGACGCCCGTAGCCATAATGGCGTGGCTAGGCGTCCACGGGTCGGCGGCGGGTGCGCCCACGGCCGCAGCAATGCGGGGTGCCAAGCCTATCCAGGTCGAGGCGATAAACTGCGAGGGGCCCATGGCGCCTCCCCAGCCTATGGACTGCGGGCACGACACCGGTGTTGCGTACGGGTCGCGCCCGGCCGCCTGCATAAGCTGGAGGAAGGGGGGCACGTCGCGCGTCGGGCTCATCACGCGGTCAAACGGCGTGCCGGTGTTTTTGCCCTTGCCGGCGCCTGTGGCCGGGTCTACCAGCAGGCACTGCCCCACGTTGGCGCCCAGGTTGGACTCCTGCCGCAGGATGCCGAGTATAAACGCCGCGCGCACGCCGGTTTTGGCCTCGGCGGCCTTGGCGTACTGCAATGCCGACTCGAACGTAATAGCTCCCGTGTCGCGCAGGTTAAAGAGCCGCGCGCGGATCTCGGCGGCTTTGGCCTTGCGCTCGGCCAGCACCTTGTTGTAGGCGGCCTCGTCCTGCTTGGTGGCGTTTAGCAGGTTGGTCTTTTCCGTCTTGCTCTGGTCAATGACGCTCTTTTTGGCCTCGACCTCCTTCTTGGCGTCGAGCTGGCTTGCCTGCTGTTTGGCCAGGGCCACCTTCTCCGCCTCAGTCTCGGTCTTAACCCCGCGCAGCTCGTTAAAGTGGTTCTGGAGCTCGGCGTCTATAGAATCTATACGGTCGGCGTTGGCAAAAAAGTCTGTGAGTGTGCCGCCTGAGAGCGCCAGCACCACCAGGCTGGTGTTGTCGCCGTAGCTCTTCTCGCGCAGGAGCTTGGCGAGGCTGGCGCGGCCGTCATCAAGCCTACTCTCGAGCGTGGCGATGGTCTTGGACTTCTGGTTGATAGTCGAGGCCAGCGTGTTTATGGTGGAGGTGCGCTGCTTTATCTCGGCCTGCGCCTTTTTTATCTGGGTGTCCAGTATGGTTACGTCGCCCTGTATCGTGTTGGCCTTGGCGCGCGTCTGGTCAATTATCTTTTGGTACTGCTCTATCTCTTTCTGCAGCTGGTCGTACTGGGCCTGCAGCTTTGCGCGCTCCTCGGCGCTAAGCTCCTGGGCGTGGGCGGGCGCTACCGGCTGGGTAGCATAAAACCCCCCCACCCCGAGCAGCACCCCCATAGCCAGTACAGCAATATAGCGACCCATGATCATGATTCTTATCATTGTACCAGACGAGGAAAGGCCCCGGAGATTACCTCCGGGGCCTTTTGTGATGTGTTCAGTATTATTCTTTTGCCTCGCCTTCGGGGGCAGCGTCCTCTTCCTTCTTGCCGCGCTCGACAGCGTCGCCTATGGCCGAGAGGTCTACAGGTGCTGCAGGCTCCTCCGGCTCGTCCTGGGCAACGGAGATCATGGCGACAACCTCGTCTGCATCCACGGACAGCTCGGCGGTCTTAGGGATGTCGAGGTCGCTGACCTTAATCTGGTCGTCCAGCGTTGCGAGCTTGGAGATGTCTACAGTAATGTGCTGAGGAAGGTCGGATGGCTCGCAGGTAAGCTCCAGCTCGTGCATAACCTTGGTAAGGATGCCGCCCAGGTCCTTAACAGCCGGCGAGACACCGTCAAACTCCAGCGGCACCGACACGGTCACCTTCTGGCCCTTCTGGATAGCGTAAAAGTCTGCGTGTATAGGGGCGCCCGTAACGGCATCAACCTCTACCTCGTGTATAAGCACCTGGCGGTCGTCGCCCAAGCCCTTAAGGGTGATAACAGAGGACTCGCCGGCGGCCTTGTAGAGCTTGCCGAAGGTCTTGGCGTCTACGGCTATAGGGGTAGACTCCTGCGAGCGGCCATAGATAACGGCCGGCAAGACCCCCTTGTCGCGGAGTGCCTTGGCCTTTACGTCGCTTGCGCGCTTTTCTACGGTCAGTTCCATATATATTTCTGTTCGCCCACTATAGCGGATTTGGCTTATATTGGCAACCAACCCCGGACAGGACTATTGACCTATATAGTTGTGTGTATTATAGTCTTTCGACCTGGGGCACTACCGCAACAGGATGAAAAAGGACATTCTCATGACGAGGGCCAAAACGCCTTTGAACTTGCCTGCCTTCCACGCCCGCATTATTGCGGAGATGAACGCGATCCACAATAACCTCAAGGGCCGCAGGCCGCGCGCGCTCCGGGCAATGCAGGAGATCTCGACGACGTCTGTCCCCCACAAGCACGTCGATGACGTCCGTGACGCGATGACCGGCATGCTGGAGCGCCTCGGCGGCGCCAACAGCAGGTACTTTACCAGGGGCAATCGTGTTGTGATCAACCGCGCGGCGGCGGCGCTCGCCCAGCAGGAGCAGGCCGGCAGCAACCAGCAGACCGAGCACCGGACGAGCGGCGACACCGGTGGCGAGCATCCCGCCTACGGCGCCGACATGCCCCGCGCGATCCCGCGGCACGTACCGAGCGAAGCGGCGGCGTAGCCGCACTCAGTCAGTACCGGTTGCGTGCGCAAAACGGCCAGGGGCAAAACCCCTGGCCGTCTTTTTATTTCAAGCACTCCCTTGTTTATTGACTTTTCTGTAAAAATCGGTACTCTTTGAGGTCGGATCTTACACAGGAGGACATCTTGATAAAAACAGGTTCATTCCGCTCGTGCATGGGTAACAACTATCCGGCTGTCGTATTTAAGCCCGGCACTTCGTGGGTGCCGCTGTATGCCGACATCAAGGGGATAGCGCAAAAGTTGGTTGAAGCGGCTGTCGCCGCCAAAGCAATTCATACATGGAAGCATCGCAATATCGAACACTTTTCGTATGTCGCCTGCTTCCCTACTTTGGACCATACCGACGGCTTCCACACGCAAGACAGCCTGGAGCGAAACGTGCGCTGCGCACTCTTCAAGGCCTACCGCTGGGAAAAAACGGTGCTCCATATCGGCAACAAGTATAAAGTCCGGTCACACGCCACCGGAGTACTGACGTCGTTCAATACGGAGTACGTACATATGGAAGATGCGGTATTTACCCGCAACGACGGGCGGCTGTGGTTTATCGCACCAAAGAAAGAGGTGATCACTATCGGCAACTATAAGATCCAGGCAATCTCGGTACCACAGCAGAAGTAACAGGGAGACAGGCATGCTTAGCACCTATATTGAGGGATTAACACGAGCGTCGGATCCTCACCGCCAGCAAGTAGGAAGAAAGTTGCGCGACATGACGATGCGCTGCAAGTCCCTCACTTTGCAGTCGGATGAGATGGTGGTTGTCGAGCACATGGTCCTCGACATGACCAGAGCGCTCAACCAGTACTCCAAGCTCAGCTACAGCGACGTTGCACCGCTTGCAACGTGGCTCAACGTTCTCTCGTTGCACAACAAACGCTAGACAGCGCCACGAAATAAAAAAGCCGCTCCCCTTCGGGAGCGGTTTTCTCTTTTATATTGTTACTGTTCAATAAGTTCCGGGATAAGGGTGACGTTGGCCTCTTTGGTGGTGGCCGAGCCGGCGTCATTGGTGCAGGTAAGCCTGTAGGTGGTCTGGTTGCCCACGGTGGCGGCGGTCGTGCCGGAGTCGCCCGAGGCAATAGTGGTACCAGCGTTGGTGGTAATGCGGCATGAGCCCGATGCGACGCCGGAGGCATTCCACGTAATTGTCACCGAGGCGCCCTTGCGCACACGCACGGCGTCAAGCCCGTTAACGCTGATGTTAAGCACCGGCTGGCGGATGCACATGTTTGTGCCGGAGTCGCGCGTATAGCCCGATGCGCAGGAGCATGTGGGCCAGTTGACCTCGTTTGCACCCGGGCACTGCACCTGTACGCAACTGCCGCCCTGCATCTGGTAGCCCACATCGCACGTGCAGTTGGGCGGCGTGCCTACCTGGTGCGCGCCGCTGCATGCCGCAACCGGCACACACGAGGCGCCTTGCAGAGAGTAGCCGCTGTTGCACGAGCATAACCCGCCGGATGATGTGCCGTTCGCGGGCGGAGTGGCCTGCGTCCCCGCAATATTTGTACAGACGTCCACTGCCGCAACACATGCACCGCCCTGCTGAGCCTGGCCCACAGGGCAGTTAACGGTCACCATAAGCGACTTGCCGTAGTTGTTCCAGCTTGGGTATGCGGCGGTAAGCGCGGCCGGATAAAACACATACTGGCCCGGCGCGGTTGCGGTAAAGGTGTAGGTTTTGGGGCTTGCGGCGGTGGTGTTGCTGGTACCAGGCAATGCGTTGTTGTTGTTGTCGTTAAGCGCGGTAAAGATAATAGCGTCGCCCGAGGCGGCAGCGTATGTGCCGCGGATGGTGACAGGCTGGCCGAGCGTCACGGCTACGTTGTTGGCTACGTTGTTGCCGGTTATGGCAAGGGTGGGCGGCGCAACAGCCTGGTTGACCACACACGACGCGCCCTGCAAGGTATAGCCGCTGTTGCACGAGCACAGCCCGCCGGATGACGTGCCGTTTGCCGGCGGCGTAGTTTGTGTGCCCGCAATGTTTGTACAGACGTCGGTTGGGGAAGCCGCCGCACAGCTAGAGCCGTTCCACGGCTGGGATGCCGGACACACGGTTATAGTGCGCGACGCGTAGTTGGTGGCGTTGGGGTTGGCGTTTGATGCGGCGCGCGCATGAAAGAGGAACGACCCTGTGCCCGTGGGGCTAAAGGTGTAGGTTCGTGGGTTGGTCGCACCAGAGGCACCCGTAAGCGAGGCGCCAACATTGTCGGTGATGCTTGTGTAGGTCAGCGTCTGGCCCGAGGGTGCAGCAAAGGTACCCGTGAGCACGGCCGACTGCCCCAGGGTCATGCCGGTGGTCTGGGTGCCGTTAACACGGGCGATAAGCGTCGCTGTTATAGTACCGCTGCTTGCGGGTGCGGTGCAGGTGTTGGTGCTCTGCGTATAGGTATAGGTCGAGGGGCAGGTGCACGAGCCTGCCGGGCTGGAGCCTGCGGGGTAGCTGGCTTGTGTGCCGGCCAAGCTCGGGCACAGGTCTGCGGCGGGCGCGGGCGCCACGCTTACGGTGATGTTTTTAACTATATTGGCCGAGCCGTTTTGCGGCGCACAGCTAAGCGTAAAGGTTGTCGGGTTCTGCTTGAGCCCGCCCCACGCACCTGTCGAGACGTTGCCGGATGTAGGGCCGCCCGAGTACAGGATGTTGTCTGTGGTATTCCAGACGTTGCAGGCGGTCATGTTTGTAGACGACCAGCTCAGGCCCGCATTGTCGTTGTACGCGTAGCTTGTCTTGTCAGAGGTAAAAGTGGACGTCGGCTGTGCCGGAGGAGGAGGCGCCGAGACAGTAATGGTCGTCTGGGCGTATGCGTAGTCGTACCCCGTGAATGTGTTGTCATGGCACTCGCCCGAATACTCAGTGGTGGTATACAGCGGGCCGGTGTTGTAGTACACGTCCTCCGAGCCGCCCGCCGCTACCAGTTGGTACGTGGCACCGCCTATTTTGCCGCCTACCGCGCTGCCGCCGCTGGTATCGCCAGTGCCGGGGATTATTTTATAAATTTTATAGCCATCCTGGTTATGACAATGAAAGCGGATTATCGAGCTCCCGCCGGAGCTCACAACCGGCGGCTGACCCTCAAAGTACTTCACACCTACGGCGTGCGCCGGAGCGGCCGGAGCCATAAAAGCCGCACATGCCACAGCGAAGATACCTATGCTAAAGAGATGGCGCGTAAGGGTTGTGTGCCAATGCATATAATCGTATTAAAACTAAGGCGTACCCTTAGTATATGCCTATTGTTGGGCAAATAGCCGCATCTTGTGGACAAGAAACGCCTGCATAGCCGCGGTGGCTGGCTGCAGGAACTTGTACGGGGTTGTCTCGTCGCTCTTAAGCGACTCGCGCAAGCTGTCGCGGTACAGCACCCGCAGCTCGGTGTTTATGTGCACTATTGTTATACCCGCCTTAATGCAGGCAACTATGTCGTCTTCAGTATTGCCGGAGGCGCCGTGGAGTACCAAGGGTACGCCGGTTGCATCCGCAATCGCCTTAACCCTGTCCGGGTGCAGCCTTGGCTCGGCCGCATGCTTGAGCATCCCGTGCACGTTGCCCACCGCCGGGGCAAAGCAGTCCACGCCTGTTGCCTCTACAAACGCCTTGGCGTCTTCCGGGGTGGTGAGGTTGGCCTCGGTGACACCCTCGGGCAATGAGTCGAGCTCCTTGGACGCCTGGCCAATGTAGCCCAGCTCGCCCTCGACAATAACGTCGCGCCCGGCCGCACGCGCAAACGCGACGCACGAGGAGAGGAGCGCGATGTTCTCGTTCATGGGGAGCTTGGCGCCGTCAACAACTACAGAGTCCACCCCGGCGGCTATGGCGCGCTGTACCAATTCGCTCGAGTACGTATGGTCGGCGTTCAGGTATATCTCTGTGCCCTGCTTTTGATACATCTCGACAAGCGCGCGCGCCTGCATAAACGGAAAGTACTCGCGCTCGCCCTCAGACAGGCCCGCTATAACCGGCAGACCCGTCTCGCGCGATGCGTCAATAATCGCCTTGAGCTGGTTGGAGTCGCTAAAGTTAAAGTGCCCTATAGCCTTGCCTGCCTGTTTGTATTCCTGGATAACGTCGCGCAGTGGTCTCATACCTCTAGTGTACTACAGTCACAAAAAGCGCCGCCCCTATAGGTGTAGAGAGGCGGCGCTTTGCATTATGGCCGTGTTGCCAGGCTCAAGATCACAAATGCTATAAGACCATGGTCGCCGGCGTGTAAGAACCCCGTGTTGCGGACGCTCGGCTTCCACTCGGTTAGCATAAGCGTCTGGATAAGCGCAAAAGCCTGCTTGTTCTCCCCTGTGCGGGAGCGGAAATACAGCGTAAGCTCCTCAACTTCCGGGAATATCAGTTTCCCTTCCTCGATGAGTTGGCCGAGTACCTCCCCGTCTATGCCGTCTTCCGCAACGATAGCAGACAGTGCCCGCTGACATACAGGAGGCGCATTCATTTCCGGAGCAAGCGGTAACAATTTTTGTCTCATTGCAACTCTCCCTGAGTTAAGTTCTGGCAAAGAGCATACCACATACAGTCAAACGTGCGCTATACTTTTTATATATGGATTTTCTTGCCGTGGGCGACATCGTCATAGACGACTTTATACGCCTTAAGGACGCGCACGTTACCTGCCGCATTGACAACACCGCCTGCGAGATATGCATGCGCTGGGGCGACAAGATCCCCTTCGAGTTTGCGGTCACGGTTGCGGCCGTGGGCAACTCGGCCAACGCCGCCGTGGCGGCCGCGCGCCTTGGTCTTAAAAGCGGCCTGCGCGCCTATGTGGGCGCGGACAGCCATGGCCAAGAGTGCATCGCCCAGCTTATGCGCGAGAAGGTAGACGTAGCGTTTGTCGAGGCGCAGGCCGGCAAAAAGACCAACTACCACTATGTGCTGTGGTTCCTCTCTCAGCGCACTATACTGGTTAAGCACGAGGCCTTTGACTACGCACTACCGCCTATGCCCGAGGGCCCCACATGGCTCTACCTCTCGTCTTTGGGAGAGAACTCTCTGCCCTACCACCATATGTGGGCAGAGCAGCTTAAGCGCTGGCCCGCCACCAAGCTCGCCTTCCAGCCCGGGACATACCAGATGCAGTTTGGCACCGACGAGCTAAAGGATATTTATGCTCGTGCCGACATCACCTTTTGCAATAAAGAGGAGGCGCAGAAGATACTGGGCATGGCCGAGGGCAGCGACATGCAGGCTCTGCTTGCTGGCATGCAGGCGCTCGGGCCCAAGGTGGTACTCATAACCGACGACACGCGGGGTGCGTACTGCGCCGACTCCGCCGGCAACCGCTGGCACGTGCCGCGCTACCCGGACCCAAGGGAGCCGTACGAGATAACGGGTGCGGGAGACGCGCACGCCTCGGGCACGGTGGCCGCGCTTGCCTTAGGGCTGCCGCTGGAGCAGGCACTGCTGTGGGGCGCAGCTAACGCATCGGCCGTGCTGCAGAAGGTAGGCGCGCAGGAGGGCCTCTTAACGCGCGCGCAGCTTGAGGCCGCCGTAGCCAACCCGCCGTCACCCTGGCAACTAGAAAAGTTTTAAAAAATAAATGAAGAAGCGCCCGCGGATAAACCCGCGGGCGCTGTTGTTGTTACTCCCTGTATGACGCGTATGCAGACAGTGCCGGGAGTTTAGGGTCGATGTAGTACCGGTGCTGGCCGCCGGTGCTACCTATGGACACTTGTTTTAGGTCGCGCCTGTGCCACCCGCACTTGCTGATAGTCGGGTTGCAGAAGTACGTAATGCGCGACTTCGGTCGTCCCACGCCCAAAAGCGCGAGTTCCGCAACATCAAGCGACCTGTGCCAGGCCGCCGCATCTACGATCTTCTTATTTGCTCCGTCGTACTCCCAGCGGCGCGGCGTAGTCTTGTATGCCACATTGCAAATGTCGGAGCCTCCGAAATATTTCAGATTGGCTTCTTTGCGCAACCTGACAGACCACGCAATGACAAGCTGGTCCTTGAAGGGTTCGCCGCGTGCCTCGCCGTAAACGACGTGCGCGATGCAACCTAGCTCCCGCCGGTCTATTGTTTGCGCTGATGCAGGCGAGCACAGAGCCAGCATGACCGTAAAGATAAGTGGTATTTTCACGTCCGCACCTCCAAATTCAGATAAGAATTGACTTGCTGGAACTACTATACCCCTTTTATTGTAAAAGTCAAATCCCTTCTCTACGCTTTAAAACCCCGCGGGCGGGATGCCTATAGGTAGTGAGTTAAACGCATTAATAAGCACGCCGGCAATAAGGCACGAAAACCCCCCGACAAACGCAAACCCGACGTAGTTATTTACCCTTGCGCGCATGAGCTTTTTGCATTGCGGCCTTAATATGCGGCGCGCTTAGCTTGTAATACTCGTACAGCTCGGCCAGCGTGCCCGACTGCCCAAAGCTGTCGCGCACGCCGACCATCTCGACGGGTACCGGTACATTCTCTACCAACAACTCTGCGATAGCGCTCCCCAACCCGCCCGCCACCTGGTGCTCCTCGACAGTAACGACTGCGCCGGCGTCCTTGGCGTAATGCAAAATAGTCTCGCGGTCCAAGGGCTTTACCGACGCAACGTTTATAATGACCATAGGCAGGGTGTGCTCGAGCTCTTTTGCGGCAAGCAGTGCCTCGTACAATAGTGGCCCGGTGGCAAACACGGCCAGCTCGGGGCTGTGCTCGCACTCCCACACCACGTGTGCCTTGCCTATAGCAAACGGCGACTCTGGAGTGGTCATGACGGGCGACTTCTCGCGCGCCAAGCGTATATACACAGGACCATTGTGCGCGGCGGCCGCCAGTGTGGCCTTGCGCGCCTCCTCGCTGTCCGCGGGGCTAAGTACCGTCATGCGCGGCTGCACGCGCATAAGCGCCAGGTCCTCAAGTGCCTGGTGCGTAGCGCCGTCGGGGCCCACCGATATGCCGGCGTGCGCACCCGCGATCTTAACCGGCACGTTGTTCAAGCTAATGGTTGTGCGTATCTGCTCGTTGTTGCGGCCGGGGCTAAAAGCGGCGTAGGAGGTTATAAAAGGTATCTTGCCGTACGCGGCGAGCCCCGAGGCCACCGTGGCCAGATTCTGCTCGGCTACGCCCAGCTCTATGTAGCGGTCCGGATACTTTTCCTTAAACGCCAGCGTGCGTGTGCTCTCGGCCAGGTCGGCGCACAGCACCACAACCCGAGGATCTTTCTCTCCCAATTCCAAAAGGGCTTGGCCAAACCCGTCACGGGTTGCGGCCATGTCGGGCTTATTAAAGATGTTCTCCTTTATGTGTGAGTCGGGATGCAGCATATAGTTTACTCGTGCTCGCTTTGGATCTTGCCCTTGAGCGTGCGCAGCTCGTTTAAGAACACTTGTGCTTGCTTGTCGGCCGGCACCACGTCTGTGGGGCCCTTGCCGGGCGGACTGCCGTGCCATCGGTAGTCAAACTCAATCTCTTTTATCCCCTTGCCCGGTATCGTGTGGGCCACTATTACGGTCGGCTTCTCATATATCGCCTTGGCCTGGTTGCACGCGTCTATAAATTCGCGCATGTTGTGGCCGTCTATCTCTATAACGTGCCAGCCAAACGCCTCGTACTTTGCGCGCAAATTCTCAAGCGGCATCACGTCCTCGGTCATGCCGTTTATCTGTATGTTGTTGCGGTCTATGATGCCCACCAGGTTAGAGAGCTTGTTGGCCCCCGCAAACATGGCCGATTCCCAAATATTGCCGGAGTCGTGCTCGCCGTCGCTCATGGCGCAGTACACCCTAAACTTCTTGCCGTCCATGCGCGCACCGTACGCAATGCCCGCCGCCTGGCCCAGCCCCGAGCCCAGCGGCCCCGAGGTAGTCTCTAAGCCTGCCAGGCGCTCGCGCTCCGGGTGGCCCTGCAGGCGGCTGCCAAACTTGCGCAAGGTTAAGCACTCCGCTAGCGGGAAGTACCCGGCATGTGCCATAGCCGCGTAGCGCACCGGCACAATATGCCCGTTGCTCAGTATCAGGCGGTCGCGGTCCTCGCGCTCCGGGTGCTCGGGGGTGTGCTCCAGCACGTTAAAGTACAGCGCTGCAAAGATGTCGGCCATACCCAAGGGCCCCGCCGTGTGGCCGCTCCCCGCCGCCTCGAGCATCTCGATTATCGTCTCGCGGATGGCGACGGCCTTCAGCTCCAACTCTTTTACTTGCTTATCACTCAGAGCCATTCGCTCTATTATATAGCTCTTTATGCGCGGCCTTGGGGTTGTCGACGTTTACAATAGCGCTACCCACCACAAGGCGCGAGGCGCCGGCCTCTACCAGCTCGCGAGCGCGGGGTGCTACCGCGCCGTCTACCTGTATAAGCATACTGGGGTATGCCGCGCGCAGGGCGCGCACCAGCTCTAGTGCCTGCGGGTCGGGCGGCTGACCCTGGCTGCCCTCCACTGCTATGCCCATAACTTGCACGTAGTCATACAGGCCATCAAATTCTTTAAGGGCCTCGGGCGAGTCCGTTGAGCGCAGGGCCACGCCCACCTCTACCGCAAAGTCGCCCGCGCGGTACTGCTGGAGCACATCAATCGCCTCGCGAGCCTCGCCGCCAGCTAGGTGCACCACCACGCGCGCCGCACCCAAACCAACAAGCGCTTGTGCCTCGGTGGCCTGCCCGGCGAGCATCAGGTCTACCTCAAAGTTAAACTCCTCCCAGTGCGGGAAGGCCTCCTGCCCATCCAGGTAATTGCTGGTAACAAAATCAACCTGCACCCACGCAGAGACGCCGCGCAGACGCTCCAGCCCCGTCTCCAAATCCCGTTTTGAGCGCACCAACAGCGCCGGTATAATATCAACCGCCATAGTCCATCTTTAAAATACGGCGCTGGTGCCGCTCATCGTGCTCAAAGTTTGTCGCAAGCCACAACTCGACAGCCTGGGTGGCCTCCTCTGCGCTGACAAAGCGCGCGCCCAGGCTCAACATATTAGCGTCGTTGTGCCGGCGCGACAGCTTTACAACGTCTGCCGGCCCGCCGTAGTACACCGCGGCGCGCACGCCGCGCACGCGATTGGCCGCCATGGCCTCGCCCTGCCCCGACATACCCGCGACAATGCCCATGCTGTCGTGCGTCTCGGCAACGCGCTTGGCGCACGGCGTTATGTAGTCCGGATAGTCGTCGGCCGGGTTAAGGCGCGTCGGCCCCATGTCCTCCACCTCGTGGCCCTTTGCATGCAAAAAATCTACAAGCTTCTGCTTTAATTCAAACCCCGCATGATCTGAGGCCAAAAAAATCTTCACTCCACTATTGTACACTCCCTGCGGCTTTTACGTGGCGCACGAGCGTGTGGGTATATCCCATCTCGTTGTCGTACCACGCCAACACCTTAACCAGGTTGCCTATCACGCGCGTCATAGACAGGTCGGCCACCGAGCCGTATGTAGAGCCTATGATGTCGGAGGAGACTATAGGGTCGGTCGTAACGGTAAATATCCCCTGCCACTGTGCTTGGCCGGCGGCATCGGTCAAAATTTTGTTTACCTCCTCGGCGGTAGTGTCGCGCTTGGCTATAAACGTAATATCTGCAATAGAGCCCGCAGGCACGGGCACGCGCAGGCTTATACCGTCAAACTTCCCCGCCAGCTGGGGGTACGCCTGCGTCACGGCTATGGCCGCACCCGTAGATGTCGGCACAATATTTTGTGCCGCCGCGCGGCCCTCTTTAAGGTCTTTTTTAGACGGCCCGTCTACAAGCGACTGCGACGCCGTGTAGCCGTGCGTGGTGCTAAGCAAGGCCTTGTCTATGCCTATGGCCGCATCAAGTATCGCGATAAGCGGCGAGGCCGCGTTGGTCGTGCACGACGCGTTGGAGGACACCTGTGCCCCGGCAAGCTTGTCGTGGTTAACGCCCATCAACACCGTCACGCCGGCAGGTACGCCCGGCTCCTGCGGCCCGTCCTTGGCCGGGGCCGATATAACCACGCGCTTGGCACCGGCCACAATGTGTGCGCGTGCCAGGCCAAACTCGGTAAAGAAGCCCGTAGACTCCACCACCACGTCAATATTCAAATCTCTCCACGGGAGCTTCCCCGGCTCCTTTTCTGCCAATACCTTTATATGCTTGGCGCCCACAAGTAGCTCGCCCTCGCCCGCGCGCACCTCTGCCGGAAACTGCCTGTACACGCTGTCGTACTTAAGGAGGTACGCCAGCGCATCTGTGGTGCCCAGGTCGTTTATGGCCACAACCTCTATATCGGGCTCGTGCCATGCCGCACGCAAAAAGCAGCGGCCTATGCGTCCAAAGCCGTTTATGGCAACGCGCAGTGCCATGCTAGTTAAGCGTATACTCGACCTTCTTGCCGTTGACGGTGAGCCCCACAAACTTTATGGGGAGGTCGCGCTCGGGAGTAAAGGCCAGCTCAAAGGACTGCGTCGAGCCGTCGGCAACGCCCTGGCACGCACCCTCCTGCGCCTGAAGTACGCCAAGCGCGATAGAGACCTCCAGTACACCGTTAACCTCGTTGGTCGAGACGCCGCTGGCGACCCTGTTGCAGGTGGATGTCATGGGGATAGTGCCAAAAAAGGTATGCGCGCCGGCCCTCTTTACGTAGGTTATCTCGACGGAGTCCGGAGTCTCGTACGCTGTGTTAACCGGCAGTATGCCCGGCTTGCTGGCACCCCGCAGTATCCAGTATCCGCCGGCAACCACCGCCACAATAAGCAGTAGTGCAACCGAGCCCACCCACACGCCCCGCTTGTCAGTAGTGTTGTCCATATGCTCAGTATATGCCTATTGCTCGATAAACGACGGCACTATCCCCACTGTTGTTGTCCAAGGAGGCAAGGGTCCCGTGCCGTCACTGCAGGAAAGAGTATAGGTGGTGCGCGCCGTTATGGCCGGGGTAGTTGACGAGTGCGTGCCGTCTCCCGGGGTCACGCCGCCAATGCCGGGGCTTATCGAGCAGCTTGTCATCCCGCTTATAGTCCACGAGAGCGTGGCGCTTTGGCCGGCCCTAACCCGCAAAGGCGTGTGGGTAAAGCCCGTAACCGAGCCCGCAGGCACCGTGTCGGCGTCATACAAGAGCATGCTGGCAAACCCCGGCGCCGCTACCGTGTAGCCCTCGCCTGGGGCTGTGGGCTCATAGTTGGCAATGTAGACCGTGTCTGTTGTGTTGGCTCCATAGTCGTACTGGCCCCCTTCAATACTAATCTCAACCGTTTGGGTAGGCTCACCGCTATCCTCGTCGTCTAGGGGCATGATGACAAGCGTGCACGACGCCTGGCCCGCGGGGATAGTAAGGCCGTCGCCGTTCACTCCACTGCAGGTACTTTCGTTGTCAAAGTTATAGTCATCTGTGTAGTATGCCGTCCCATCGCGGCCAAAGTTGACCTCTAGGCTGGCGGCTGTCGATCCGGTGCGACTAAATGTAAAGACACCCGGGTCGCCCGAGTAGTCGTACTGATACGACGGCTCTTCTGCATTCTCGTCGGTTGCCACCACCGACACCTCCGGCATGTCAACGGGCAATTTTATCTCTATAGCGCCTGCGGCCCATCCCAGAGAGCCGCCGGATGCCGCAACGCTTGTAGCGGCGCCGGCCGTGGGTGCAACCTTGGTGTACAGTCCGGTACGCACACTGCTCGCCAGCAAGTCCCCAACCTCGGTCGAGCCGCCGCTGGGCGTAAACGCGGTGGTCGAGTCGCTTGCAAAGCCCGCAACAATAAGCGAGTCGCTGGCCTCGGGGGTGTTGGAGACCGAGAGCGTACTGCCGCTGCTGGCCGAGTTGGGGTTGATAGTGCCTATAGGGTCGCTGGTATCGGCGCCCGACACATAAGCTATGATGTAGCCATAATCGTCGGGGAATGAGGCCGTAAAGTTCACATTGTTGGTGCCAGACTCCGGGTTAACGAGGTAAAAAACCTGCACCCTGGCCACGGCAGTGCCGCCGGCCAGCCTGTCTACTGCCTGGGTCATAGGAGTTAAGGATGATCCGTACGACACGCTGTTCATCTTGTTGGTGCGGCTGTCGGAGGCTACCACCACCACAAGCACGCGGCCCGTGCCCGTACCCGCGTTAAACGAGACGGTCTTGGTGGCGGATGGATTGCCAAAAAAGCTCATCGTGCCGGTGGTTGCCACACTTATGGTCGGTGCCGCCTGCGCCCTTGTGGGCACCACTATGGCCGCCGCCTGCACCAGCAGGAACGCCGCAACCACAACAAGCGGGAACATTTTAGTGCGGACAAAGTGTCGTATAGAGCGTTGCATAAATATAGATGATTAGAGCGGAGCCCCGCCGCCGGCCTGCTCCGTCGGTGTAAGTATAATGGTCTCCGTCTGCTCGGGCTGGCCGTCTGGCTCCGGCGCTACCACAATAGTGCAGGATGCCTCGCCCAACGGGATAGTGGCGCCCACGGTAGTAATGTCCAAGCATGTGCTTGCTTGCGTATCAAACGAGTAGTCTGTGCCGTACTGGGCGGTGCCTGTTATCACGTACACAACAGGCAGGTCAATGCTTACGCCATTTGTGCCGCCGCTGCGCCCCAGCACAAACGTGCCGGTGCCCGGGTCGGTGCCGGGCTCGCCCGCGTCATCGCTGGCGCCCGCGCTCACCACAAGCCCGCCCGCAGCCTCGCCGGTCACCGTAAGCGTAAATGATGTGTTGCCCGAGACTCCGCCGGTGCCGCTGGCATAGACCGACACCGGGTAGTCGCCCGGCGTGGTGCCCGCGGGCACCGTAATAGTATAGGTAGTGCATGTACTCGGGATGCTTGTCGCGGTACACGTGCCCGGCCCGTCGGGGTATTGGGCGCCGGCAATGCTCTCCAGGCCCGACTGGTAAAAGCCGTTTACCGTGCCGCTGCCCGCAAGTGCGTAGGCGTTTATAACAACATCTACAGAGCCGCCGGGTGCCACACTCGGGGTGCCGCTCTGCGGCGACAAACTAAAGCTAAACCCCCCAGAGTCCTGCACGGTCAGGTTAAACGAGTCGCTCTTTTCTATCGTGCCGCCGGGGTAGTCGTACGCATAAAGCGACACAAAGTGCGTGCCTAGCGTGGCCGACCCCGATACGGTAAGCGGGATGCTGGTGCAGGGAGCGTTGCTGGTGCCCGGCGTACAGGTGTTGATGCTCCCTGCCGTAACGCCCGACGGCAACCCGTAGGCCGAGAAGTACCCTATAGCCTGCGCACTGCCGGCGATCCTCATGGCCGAGACGGTAACCGTGTCGGAGGTGCCGCGCACCACCGTCTTGTCCGGGACGGTTATAGAGTAGTTAAACGTTGTCCCCGTACTGCAGGTGTTTGTACCCGAGCTGTACGTGCCGCCCGAGGGGATACAGACACCCGGCGCAGAGCCGGGCGAGTTGCAGCCGGAGGGCACCGAGGTCTGGTTGCCCGATATGTCACTGCAGTAGTCCGCTATAGGTGCGTCGTTGTCGCTGATGTTAAGCGTCGCCACGGAGGTGCCCAGCGTGTAGCCTCCGCCCGAGGTATTGAGCGTCATCGTGGCCGACTCGGGGTTTGTCTCTTGGGTACTGTTGTCTATAGGCGTGAGCGTTATGGTGCACGAGGCCGAGCCCGCCGGGACACTTGTGTTTATGGCGCCGCCGCTTGCCAGAGGGCACGTACCGGAGAGGTGATAGTCGGTCGAGCTGGAGCACGCTCCGGCGGTAGAGGAAGTGCAGCGCGTGGCAGTACCCGACATACCAAAGCCAAACGCCTGCGCCGATGCTGTCGAACCGGTGCGGCTTATGGTGTAGGTGCCCACTGTAGAGGGCTCGCCGGGGCTCCCCGAGGCGGCAATAGAGAGCACCGGTGCGCCTCCTGTCACCGTGACGGTTAAGGGGCCGGAGTAAATGTTGCCGTAGTAGCTGTCTGTCGCAATCATCTGGAACTGCGTACTGGCGGTAAGGTTGCCGGTTGTGGCCGAGTTGGTCCAGCCCGACATCTGCGTGGCGTTGTAAGGGCCGCCGTACATAAACACAGCGTTAGTGGTGCCGCGGTTGCTGGGGGTTACACTCCAGTTAAGTGCCGTTGCCGTGCCGTATGGGACAGATGTTAGGCTGGCAAACCACTGCGTAAACACGGGCGGGGTGTAGGTGTAGGGCTGGAAGGTTACAGCGTTGGAGTATATGACGCCGCTGTACCCCTGGTTTTGCGAGCCGTCGTTGTTGCACTCCATAATGTATGTGACAGAAAATGACGTCTCGGTAGAGAGGGCCCCGGTGCCTAGGTTGCCGGCCGGCCCAACCACAACGCCCGAGCGGGTCTGCTGTGCCGTAAACGGGGGGAATATGCCCCGGGCCACGGACCCCTGCGCATATATGTAACAAACATCGGCGTTTACCGTTGACCAAGAAAGTGTGGCCTGGGAGCCCGGCGCCACACTGCTGGGGCTTGCGGAAAACGACACGTACACCTGGACAAGGCCCGCTATCTGAGAGCCAGCAGAGAACTGGGCCATGCCCAATGCACGGCCAACAGTGCCCATACCGCCCCCGGACACAAACACCGCCGCCACTATAACAAGCGCCATAGCTCCCGTGAGCACCGCTGCCTGCTCGTGGTGCCCCTGTGTCATCTGCTTAATTTTATTAAATATATCCACGGGTGTTTTACTGCGCTATCGGGACCAAAATTTGTACGGTGTGGGCGGTGTAGGTTGTGCCTGTCTGCACCGCGCCGACAGACACAAACGTCGTGTTGTCTACAATGTCTTGTATGCCGCGGCCTCGCTCGCCTTCAGCGACGTTTGAGATAACCTTGGTGTCCGCCGTTATGACTATGGCCGCGTTGGCATTTATCTGCAGGTTTTTAACCACCAGGCTTGTGGCGGAGTGCGACAACACCGGGCCTGTGATGTTTATATATGTAGCGCCGGCGGGCGGCATGGGTGCAGGGGCGGGCGGCATCACCAACTGTACGTTGGCGGCCACCAGCGGGTCGGCAGTACTGGGCACCACCGTGGCGGCCGTGCCTGCCTTAGCCGCATCAAGACCCATACCGGCCTCGCCCGCCTCGACAGTCGATATGATGCGCGTGTCGGATGTAATAGCAAACGTGCGCGCGGTGCCGCTCTGCGGCTTGATTGTTATAGAAGTAACGCTCACTGCCTCAATGGTGCCGGCAACCGGCATGCCCGGCGCGTTAGGATTTATCTCGGCGGGGGTCCTGTTGTCGCGGAGGCTCATAGGGCCGCTAAACATCCCGCTAAAAAACACCACATACGCCGCAAGAGCGGCCACAAAAGCTAGTGCCGCCACCAAGAGTAATTTGTTATTCATACGGGGAACTCTCTCCTATTGTACGCCTGCAGTCGGTGCGCACACTTTTATTATCCCCACCTGTAGGCAAAGCGCCGACTTGCCCGCCTATACTATATATATGAACAAAAGAATGTTGGCATCGCTGGTCTTTATGGTCGGCATTATAAGCGTAGCGGGTGCAACCAGCGTGCAGGCGCAGACCGCACAGTGCGGCATATCGGCCGAGCGCCGCGCGGAGGTGACCCGGCTGATAGCACTGTTTGATAAATCGGAGAACGCCTACAACGGGTTATGGAAGGCAATAGCTCGCGCCGGTAGTGCCCCCGCAGGCTATGTGTCGCCCAATGTCTCGCCCGGTATCAACCAAAACGCCGGTGTGACAGACTTTTTGGACGGCAAAACTATATTGCGCGCCGACCTCTACTATGCGCACGACGAGTCGGCCAAGGCGCGCCAAGCCTGCCGCAACGGGGACTGCGGCAGCTACAGCCTGCCCTCCACGCACTCGGGAGCACAGGGCGCCTTGGACAACTACATTGATGCTGTCGAGGCCTTGCCCAAGTTTGCGGGGCCTAGCGGCATGACACTTACCGGCTTGCCGCCGCGCATGATGGACAACCACGACGCGCGCGTCCTAAGCGAGGAGCTGACAAGGACCTACTACTGCTCGGAAGACAGCGACCGTCCCGGCGTAACCCCCGCAACGCCAGTGACACCCGCCACGCCCGTTACGCCGCCCGCAACACCCACCGGCACCTACACGCTGGAGTATGTTACCGGCCTCTTAACGCAGATACAGACCCTGACCAACAAAAACATCGCTCTTAACAACGAGAACGCATCGCTTAAGGCTCAGCTGGTAGCCGCCCGGAGCTCCTACACCCAAAGTGCACAGACTCAGACCGCCGGCACGGCAGCATCATCGGGCTCGTGCCCGGCCCTGACCCGCTCGCTCTCGCAGGGCGCCTCGGGCTTTGATGTCTCCACACTCCAGACGTTCTTGGCCAAAGACCCTAGCATTTACCCCGAGGGCCAGGTAACCGCCTACTTTGGCCCGGCCACCGAGCGCGCCGTGGGCCGCTGGCAGCTGCAAAAGGGCGTTGTCACCAGCGCGTCCGACGCAGGCTACGGCAGTGCCGGCCCGCGCACCCGCGCAGCTCTCCTGGCCGCTTGCCAGTAGCACCCAAACCATAAGCAAAAAACGCGGAACATCCGCGTTTTTTTGTTCGTCAAAAGCGGGGAAGTCCGCTTCCCCACTTAGCGCGCGCGGGAGTCCACCTCCTTGTACACCATCGCGCTTATGTCGCTAATGACAGTCTTAAGTTGGGCCCAGTCGTTCCCCTGCGTCATCACGCACAGCGTGTAGGGGTTGTGCGGATAGTACACAATACCGCAGTCGTGCAGGCGCCTGTCCTCGTCCACCTGGCGCTCGCCGAACTTGCTCGCCACTACAACATTCTCCGGCACGCCAGCCTTGAGTCCTGCATCAAAGCTTGCCCGTGCAAGCCAGCCCAGCACCTCCTCGGAGTCGTCGGCACTGAGGAATGAGGCGTTGTACAGCAGGCGGAACAGGCTCGAGTAGTTGCGCACGTTAACCGTCTCTTCTTCCGGCGTGCGCGGGTCTATAACGCCCAGCTCCTGCATGGTCTCAAGTACAAACGCCGTGCCGCCCGGGCGCTCCAGGTTGATGTACTTAAGCAGGGTAAAGTACGCGTAGTTGTCCGAGTAAACAATAGACGCCTCCATAAGCTCCCGCACGGTATAGTCCTGGCCGCTTACCAGCTCCTCGCCCTCAAAGTCAAAGTTAATCTGGCGCGCTATGTCAAACTGCCTGTCGAGCGTCGCCGGGTCGTAGCGCAGCTTTTTCTCCAGTATGCCAGGCTCGTCGGCGTTGAGCGAGAAGAACGAGATAATGACCGGGAGCTTGAGCAGGCTCGCCGGCGCAAACTCGTTGCCCGCACCGATGCCAAACGAGGGTCCGTCGCGCAGGTCGCGGTAGTACACCGACACCTCGCGTGCGCGCCCGGTGCTGGTCGCCTCGTCTATATAGCGGCTAATGTCGTTGCGCAGGGCAACATAGCCGGCCTTGCTGATGCCTTGCTCGCCGCAGGCGACGTCGGCGTTTACATAGTCATAGGTGCCGCACGCGGTTGCACCGGATAAAAGCCACGCACCCCATCCCAGCGCAAACGCGGCAACAATGGCTGCCAGAGGCCACGGGCGCAGCAACTCTCTCATGCCGGCATTATCGCACAAACTGCCAGGTTTGCATCTGCTCCCCTAGCCACACGTCGTGGACCCGGCGGGCGTTGACCTCATACAATATGCCATTGCGGATAAACCACGCCTCGCGCGTCTCGCCCAGCCGGGTGTTCTGGCTGTAAAAAATAGTGGCGCGCACGCCGGCCACGGTTACGTCAACCGGCTCTTTATACACCCCGGACGGATTGTCCATCCTAAACCGCTCGCCGGACACCACAGGCTGGTTGTACGGCGTGGCAAATATCTGGAAGCCTTTAGGCTCGCCCGACTTGTCCTCAAATGTCACCGTCAGCGAGTCGCCCTTGCCGCCGTACTCTTTAACCTCCAAGTTCTGCGGAAATAGTATGGAGAAATGGTACGGGACAGTGCGGTACTCAAAGTAGCCCTCCGGCACCTCGCGATACGTGCTGTCGGTCACTATGGACCCCTCGGTAATATCGCCCCGGTCTATGCTTGCAAAAAACTTGTACGCACCATACCCTGCCCCCGCCACAAGCACCACCAAGACCGCCACAACCACCCACAACCGCCACGCGCGGCGCACGCCTGTCACAACCAAGCGCAGGTCAGACCAGTGCCCCCGCCGCCAGGACTCCGGCAGGCTTTTTAGTCTTTGTAGCAAGCGGCGCATATTACTCCGCAGGGCGTATACCAATGGTAAAGACAACGCCCGTGCTGGTAGACGGCATGGTAAAGGTCCCCGGGTCTTCGGACTCCGATAAAGCTTGCTTCCATCCGTAGGCGGCAGTGGCACCGGTAGTGCCGGAGCCTGCAGCAATAGAGTCACCCGTAATGTATCCGGTCGGGTAGCTTGTCACTGTTGCCCAGCTCGAGCCGCCGGCGTACACAATCCACAGCGTGTGCTTGAGCCCCCACGGGTCGGGGTTAAGCGCGCCCGGGTCCGGGGCGGCGGTGGTGCCGCCAGGGTCTACAGACACCGTGTCTATACCGTCGGCAATAGTGCCGTACCAGTCTCCCGATGCAATACGCAATACCTGTGCGGCGGCTGCCTCGGACGCATTGGTCGCAAAGTTAACCGTGGCGCCGTCCTCGGTGCCGTCGGCAACCTTGGCCCACACGTTGGCCTCGGCAAAGGTAGAGCGCAGCTGTGTCGCAACCTCGGTCCAGCCGCCGGCGCCGTCCGGGTCGGTAATAGTGACGTTGCCGTCAAACGTAAGGAGTGCCAGCAAGAGGTCGCCGGAGTCAACGGTTGCAGGCATGGTTATATTGTGCGTCGTGGAGTCTGTGCCCACTGCCGTCTCGACACTTGTCACAATGTCCGGGAAATTCCCCGCGCCCGGCAAGGTCTGCGGCACCACGGCCGTGGTGCCGCCGCCCAGGCGCACGCCGCCCAAAAGCCGCACTCCGCCCAACAACCTAATAGTGCGAGCCGAGGTCTGTGTAAGCGGGTCGTATTTTATAACAACTAAGCCGCCGGTTGATGCACCGTCGGAGGTGCCGACATTTTCGCTCCCGCCGCCGCCGCCCGCACCATACGCGCCACCCGCTCCAGACGTGCCGCCCTCCGCTCCACCCCCACCGCCACCGCCCGGGCCACAAGTAGTCACCGTGCCTGAACCGGAGTCGTCCCATAGTTCATACGCACTGCCTGCCCCGCCAGCGCCCGCCGTGCTGCCGTCTTGACCGGTAGCGCCACCACCGCCGCCGCCGTTAGTGCCAGCCGTACCATCAAAGGCTACACTGTAGTCAGACCCTGCGCCGCCGCCCACAGCCTCGGCGTTGTCACCGCCATCGCCGCCAAATGCCGTTGCGCCAACACCTGCATGAGCAATCTTGGGGAATATCAAATCTGCCAACAGGTCTTGTGCCTGTTTGGCCCATGTTTGGGCGGCAATATGACTTGATTCGTCTATAAAAGTGCCGCGGCCGCCGCCGACCACATCGCCATGGCCAGCGTCTGTACCACCACCGCTACCGCCACCGCCGCCGCCCGCACCCACCCACACAACACCGCTCACAAACACCTCATCGGCGTCACCGCCTATACCCCCCACTCCATCCGGGCCTGCTGCGCCCCCACCGCCGCCGCCTGCCATCGCAGAGCCGCCGCTATCAGACGACCCATTACCACCATCACCACCGGCAAACTCAGCGTCGCCTATCGAGTTGCCCGTGGTGCCGCCGGTGCCGCCTACATTGTTAGAGGTTGCGGCCGCACCGCCATCTGCGATGAGCGTACCGCTTGAGCTAAACCATGTGTCACCGCCGGCGGTGGGTGTCGTACCGTTGGTTCCGGCGGCACCTATGGAGTACGAGACGCTTGCCCCTGCGGTAAGCGACAAGTCGTTAAGCACCGCGTACGCGCCTCCTCCGCCACCACCGCCGCCCTCGTCGGCGTCGCCTTGGTCTGAGCCGCCGCCCGCGCCTATCACGTGTATCTCGTTGCTGGCGGAGTTCCAGTCGGCAGGGACTGTCCAGCTACTGCCGGAACTTAAGCAGATGGTGATTGTGCGCGCCCCTGGCGGACTAAAAATTATGTGCGGGCGGTAGACAATAACAACAAGCCCCTGCCGGCCATTGGCCCCGGCCCCGGCATCAAAGTCGCTGCCACCGCCGCCACCGCCATAGAGTCCGCCTGTGCCTCCTAAAGTCTCGCTTACACCGTCACCGCCGCCGCCGCCGGAGCCCGGACCGCAGTTGTTGCCGCTTACACTGTCTGTCCAGTACGGGTAGGTGCTGCCGGCACCGCCCGCGTTGTTATTGCCGCCGCCACCGCCGCCGCCTAATGTACCTGCAGTACCATTGCCGTTACCGCCGCCAACACCGTCAAAGTTGTCGCCGCCAAAAGTGGCGCTGTCAACACCGCCCGCCTCACCGCCTCCGGCACCGCCGCCGCCGCCGCCATCACTATCAGCAACATCTTCGCCATCGCCTCCGGCGCCGTTAGGCCCGGCGGCACCACCACCGCCGCCGCTGCCAAGGCTAACTGGCGTGCCGCCGGCCCCGCCCGCGTACTCCGTGTCGCCTATGCTGTTGCCGGTGGTGCCGCCCGCGCCACCGGTGCCGCCGGATCCATTGGTACCGCCGTCTGCATAGACAATGTTGGTGCCCGCAGCCCACGTGTCGCCGCCGTTGGAGGTGTCGGCAATGCCGCCGGCACCAATAGAGTAGGCGATGGTCGAGCCTGTAGTGGTCGAGTAGTCGTTTATTGTAGCGTACGCGCCGCCTCCGCCTCCGCCCGCGGTGTCACCGGCGCCGCCGCCGCCAATAACATGTATGGAGTTGTCACTGTTGTTCCAATCGTCGGGCACGGTCCACGTAGAGCCGGTTGTGAGGCAGATTACCTTTTCCTCAATTGAAATAGGTATGCGGTATGTGATAACAATGATGCCGTCTTGCCCGGCGCCGCCGTTGGCGCCCGCACCGCCGCCTCCACCGCCGCCGTAGAGGCCGCCCGCGCCGCCGGTACTGCTGTCTCCGCCGCCTCCTCCGCCGCCCGGGCCGTAGGTAGAGCCCCATGCCGTTACATAATAAGTGGCACCCGCGCCGCCTGTGGTTGTCTCGGTACCGGCGCCGCCGCCGCCCGTGCCCGCCGTGCCCGCACCGCCCGGCGGCGTACCGCCGCCGGTATCGTTGGGACCCTCACCGCCCACACCTCCGCCCTCACCGGTGCCGCCTTGGCCGGCATCAACGCCGCCGCCGTCCGCGCCTCCGCCGCCGCCGCCATAGCTGCCAAATCCGTCATCGGTACCCGCTCCGCCGTTGCCGCCGGCTCCGTCCGGCCCGGCCGCGCCTCCGCCGCCGCCGTACGCAAGGAAGAAAGTCGCGGCAGAGGCGGCACCGCCGGTGCCGCCGTCAAAGCAGCCGGTACAGCTCGCGGGCACACCGCCCGAGGCGGCACCTCCCGCACCACCGGCGCCACCGACGCTTGCTACGCCAGCTCCGCCGTTCTGTGCGCAGACCGACTGCCCAGTTGTTGCGTTAGAGTCGCACGTGGTACCGGACGCGTCTAAGTCGTTAAAAAATGTGTCGGTGCCTGCGGCACCCGCCCCTCCGCCCTGCCCTATCTGGTAGGTAATTGTGTCACCAACGTTAAGGCTTAAATTTTCTACAAAAGCATACGCTCCGCCGCCGCCGCCGGAGTATGCCCCGCCTCCCGCGCCCCCTATCACCTCAATCTTATTATCCGCATTGCCCCAGTCATCCGGCACGGTCCACGTGGTGCCGGATGTAAGCACCACCACAGCTGTTGCACCCGGCGCGCTGTACTCCAACACCACCAGGCCGTCGTTGCCGGCAGTGCCTGCACCCGTGGTGCCACCCGCGCCGCCCGCACCCGCACTGCCTACATAGTCGGCATCGCCGTTGTTGCCCGCGGATGTACCGGAGCCCGCCGTGGTGGATGTCGCGGAAATATGGCTCGTGTTTGTAGTAAAGCCGCTCGAGCCTCCTCCGCCGCCGCCACCTCCTCCGTCGCCCGTAGAGTCGTCGCGCTCGCCGCCGCCGCCGCCAAAAAATCCGCCGCCGCCGCCTGCTCCTCCGCCACCGCCTCCGCTTGGCGCAGAACCCGTACCGCCACAGCCGGTAAGAGTCGTGCCGCAGGTCCCCGCAGCGCCTCCGTTGCCGCCTTTGTTAGCAACACCGGCTGTGCCGTCAGTGCCGCCTCCTGTTGCGCCGCCCGCACCGCCCGCGCTTTGCGTGCCGCCGTTGCCAAAGTCGCCGCCCGTACCCGCACCCACTGTACCGTTAACGCCGCTTGTGCCGCCGCCCGCACCGCCCGCCCCGCCGTTACCGCCAGTAGCCTCGCCTCCGCCACCTCCGCCACCTCCGCCACCGGCTTGTACAAGAAATGTTGTGCTCCGCTTAACAGCAGAGTAGCCCCCACCCGCGCCGGCAGTTGCCCCGGTTGCGCCTGAGGCCCCGTTTGCTCCGCCATCGCCGACCACTATCGTAATAGTCTCGCCGGCCGTCACGGTTATAACGCCGGTGGCATACCCGCCGCCACCGCCGGCACCTCCGTCCCCATCGCCAGCCGTAGTATCTGCGCCTCCACCTCCGCCACCCGCACCCCACACCTTAACCGTTATGCTTGTGGTGGTGTCCGGGACAACCAGTGTCGAGGTACCGGTGGTGCTGTACACCTGGGTCAGGGCCTGGGCCGCGGGCGTAGTACCCGCAAAGTTGGTGCCGGGGATGTTTGGCGCGGGGAATGGCACCGAGGTCACTATCAAGGCAAATACCGTCAGAGCGGCAAACAATCTCCTACTCATTTCCCCTCATTATACCAACAAAATCCCCCCCTCACGGGCAGTTTTTCCCTGAATTTTCCCCACTTGTCCCTGTAGCAAGGTCGGACCTTGCTGGGTTAGTGAGACTCCTTAGATGAGGTGGTGGGTTGGCGGGCCGGGTTGTTGATGCCAAACGGCATAATAAGCCTCACATGCTCTACCTCGGGTGCGTCACCGGGCACCTCTATTATATTGGTTATCGTCATGGCTATAGGGTCGAGGTCAAAGGTGACAGACACAGTGTTGTTGCCATACTCGCTCTCGTCCAGGTACTTGTCGGGGTTAACCGTGGTTGTCAGCCTGTATGTGCCGGCCGGCTTGGTAGACACGTCAAAGCTCTGGCCCGGATAGTCGTAGTAGTAGGTCTCGCCCCACCCAATTGATGCGCCCTGCACCTCGCGGTTGCACGTTTTATACTCGCCCTCCGCAGAGCGGTTAGGCAGCTCCAGCAGTACGCGCGTAACGTCGCGCAGGCAAAATGTGGACTTGATGTCGTCTACAAGCACCTCCGGCTCCGGAGTTAAGCGCTCGAGCTTGTACATGACATAGTCTGCAAAGTGGTAATGCTTGTGCTCCTCGTGCCACATAAAGGTGCCCACCACTTTGTCTGTGTACGTGCCGTCAACGCTAAATATGCGCTGCATAACCGGGCGCTCTGTATCGCCCCGCAGCGACACCTCCTGGTCAAACCGTACCTCCAGCGGCCCCATGCCCCGGTTGTAATGTGTCGTACTAAAGAAAAACTCGGTAGTCCCCTTGGTTGTGGTAGCTACGTGCAGGTCGCGCGCCGGCAATGGCACCATGTCGGGCAAGAGCCTGTTGGCATTGGCGGTGTACTGGCGCACACCCACAACCGCCGCCGCAACCACGGCGATGCATACCACTATATATATGAGGCCGCGCATACGGCTTATAGTACCCGCCAATGTGTTGTCCGACCAGCCGCATTTCTATTTGGTGAAATCCGACTTCCCCACCGGGCTATCGGCTAGGGCGCAGGCTCGGGGGTCGGAGCCGGTTCAGGAGCTGGGGCCGGCTCCGGTGTTGGCTCTGGCTCGGGTGCCGGTGCAGGCTCAGGAGTTGGCTCGGGCTCCGGTGCAGGCTCGGGTGCTGGGTCAACTACGGGCTCCTCTGCTGGAGGATCTTGTGCAGGCGGATCTTCGGCCGGAGGTTCCTCCGCGGGCGGCTCATCTGTGGGCGGTGTCGTAGTGCTTATTGGGTCAACAGGCGGCTCCTCAACAACAGGCGTCTCGGCCGGCGTGGTGCCCGCGTTGTTAAGCAATATCTGCAGCTCGGTCTTGGTGATGCAGACGTCGTCGAGGCACAGCGTGGCGGCCTGCAGGGTCTGTGCGGTGACAGTCGTGGCAAAGAGGTTTGCAATGCCGTTGCCCGCGTCGCCAAACCAGGCTACCAACTTGCCGAACATGCCAGACCAGAACCCGTCCACCGCCTCGGCGACCTCGGGCGCCATATCGGTAGACGTTGCAAACAGGTCGGCAAGCTTAACATCCGGGACAAAACCCTTTTCGACATGGGCAAACACCCAGCCGTGCCAGACGTCGTCGCCGTCGGGTGTGGTGGTGGCGGTGGTCATCGGCTTAAAGGTTGTCGAGTCGTCGTAGGTAGGCAGCTCGCGGTCGTGGGTGCCCATCTTGCCGTCCTCAGGGTCAAACTCCTCAAACGCGTAGCCCACTATGAGGTCGCCGGGCCCTGCCCTCATGCCCACGCCCGGTATAGACGAGAACGTGATGCCGTCGCCGGACTGCAAGGGGCCGTTCTCTGTCGAGACGTGTATAGGGGTGTAGCCCACGAGGCCGATCATTTTGGCGTTGTACGCCTCCTCCATATCAAGCTGGGTGCGCGACGGAGTCTTAACAAGCTTAGTTGTCGAGCCGGTACCCGCGTCGGTAACGTCGTCGCTTAGGTCAAACGACACGCCGACAATGCCCGGCTTGAGAGTAATAACGCCAAGCGGCACGGAGCCCTTGATGCCCTTTTGTGCGCGGCGGTCAGAGGTTGATGCGAAGGAGACAAGGTCGCCCACCTGATACTCGGTCGTGGTGCCCACCACGCGTGTCCACTCTGCAAAGTCGGCGGGAGACGTCCATGAGCCGTCGAGGAAGCCGTTGCCGTCGCCGCGCATAAGGAACTCGTTGTCCGGCGTGCCGTGGTAGTCGGATATACCCGCAAACAGGTAGTACGCGGAGCTTGCACTGCGGTAGGATGCCGCGCCTATAACCGAGCCCGCAAAGCTCTCGTTGCGGCCAACGCCGAGTATCGCAGTGTCGCCGGTGCCCGTCACGTCCGCGTGTATTGCCGCCAGCGGAGTCGAGGTGCCAAAGCCCACGTTAACCGCAAAGTTGATGATGTCGCCGGTGGTACCAAACGTGAGCGTGTTGCCGCCCTGACCGTGTATGGTCGAGGACTCCTCAAACACAAGGTTGGCGGATGCTCCTACGCCGCCGATAAGCACGTCGCTCCCGGCCACGCCTATGGTGACAGTCTCGGTGCCGGTGGTGGTGTCTACCTGGATAAGGGGCGTTGCGGTGGTGGAGGTTGCAAGCGTCCAAGCATATGCGGTGTTGTTGACGATAGTCGAGGAGGCGGCGGCGCTGTAGTCGACACGGCCGCCGGTTATGGAAAGCGTGCCCGCAACAGAGATACCGCCGCTAAAGGTAAGCAGGGTTGATGTTGCGTCTGAGGGGAACGGGTATGAGAACGATGAGCCGCCGCAGGCCTGGGTCGAGATAAGGCCGGACGAGTTGGTGGTAAGGCAGTCGCCCGCGCCAGCGCCCAAGCTCGAGACGACGAGGTTGGTGGTCGAGGCGGTGCCCGAGACAGTGAGCGCGGTGGTCGAGGCGTATGGGAAGGTGGAGGCGGCCGCAGTTGATGTGGCTGTAAAGTACTGGCCGGTGACTATGCCCGCGATAACCGCATCGCCATTTACGCCAAGCATAGTACCGGGCGAGGTGGTGCCAATGCCCACGAGGCCTGTGCTTGTAATAATTACTCGCTCCGTGTTGTTGGTGCCCAAGGACATAAAGCCGCTCTCCCGGTTCCATATATACGAGTCGTTGGAGTTGGAC
>Ga0172380_10000757_pt1 | contig 59082 bp, 91 predicted proteins | sample Leawe162metaG_FD_119747 | JGI IMG/M metagenome (GOLD analysis project Ga0172380, IMG submission 119747) | Leachate microbial communities from a municipal landfill in Southern Ontario, Canada - Leachate well 162 metaG | ecosystem: Engineered > Solid waste > Landfill > Unclassified | place... | reverse complement strand
GGCAAGGGCGGTGGCGCCGCAGGCTTCTCTGGCGGAAACGGCGGATCCGGCGGCGGCTGTGGCGGCGGCGGAACTGGCACCGCAGGAACTGGCACTGCTGGTCAAGGCAGCGCAGGAGGGGGCGCATCGGGCGATATTGGAGGGAGTCCTGGCGGTGGCGCAACTGCAGCAGGTACTGCCAGGCTTGCGGGTGACTCCAGCACGATAGTTGGCGGCGCAGGACTGTCTTCATCCATCTCCGGCGGCGCGGTTACTTACGGCCAAGGCGGTAGCGCAGCTGGATTGGGCGCCGGGCCGGCTGCTACCGGCGTAGGTGGCGGCGGCAGCGGATCGGCCGACAGAGCGGGATCTGGTACTGCTGGCTCTATCGGCACGGTGATTGTCAGCTACCCCACGCTATGAATTGGCGGCAAAGAAAATGACGAAAGCAACACATGGCAACTGATCCCGCCCTGATCGGAGACTGGTACGAGAAGTACCAGCCGCCCGCGCCCACTGGCTCGCAAGGCTACACAGCCGCGCAAACCGGCCCGGCCGCGACGTGGACCGTGGACGACAAGCAGACGGTTGCCGGCCAGGCCAATGCGCTGATCGGCCAAGGCTCACCTTTGCTGGACCGGGCAACGGCTTTCGGCAACATGGAGGCGAATCGGCGCGGACTGATGAATTCGTCCATCGGCATCGGCGCAGCGCAAGGCGCTTTGTACGACAAGGCGCTGCAATTCGCCACGCCCGACGCGCAGATGCACGGCGCTGCCGCCCGTTCCAACGCCGAGCGCAAGGACGTGATGGGCCAGTTCAACACCGGATCGACCAACACCGCCAGGCAGTTCGGCGCCAACGCCTTCAACACTGCCCGGCTGGGCGACACGCAGGCGGCGACCAATGTCACGGGCGCACTGATCGGCGCGGAAACCAGCAACCGCAACGCAGCGATGGGGCTGGAAGGCACGAAGTACGGCGCCGACAAGTCGGTCGAAGCGAGCAAGTACAACGTCGACATCGGCGCGCAGAACGCGCTGGAGATCGCCAAACTCAAGTCGTCAACCGACCTCGCCACCACCGGCATGCAGACCGGCACGGCCGAGAAGATTGCCACGCTGGACAACAACACGAAGACGATTCTGGCGAACATGGGCATCACGAGCCAGGAAAAGCTGGCGGCGCTGGACAACCAGACGAAGCTGGTCCTCACGGACATGACCCTGACCAGTCAGGAGAAGGTTGCCGCGCTGGACAGCAACACGAAGCAGATCCTTGCGGACAAGTCGATCTCCTCGCAGGAGAAGATGGCGCAACTGGACTCGAACACCAAGCTGGTGATTGCGGACAAGTCGCTGACCTCAAACGAGAAGATCGCAGCCCTGGACGCCAGCACGAAGACCATCCTTGCGGACAAGACCATCACCAGCAACGAGAAGATCGCCTTGCTGGACGCGAACACCAAGACGGTGCTGGCCGACAAGGGAATCGCCTCGAACGAGAAGATCGCGCTGCTGGACTCGCAGACCAAATCCATCATCGCGGACAAGACGATCACGTCTCAGGAGAAGATGAATCTCCTGGACAACAACACCAAGACCGTCCTGACCAATGCGAGCCTGACGTCGCAGGAGAAGATCGCCGCGCTCGACTCCTCGACCAAGACGATCATCGCGGACAAGTCCATCACCTCGCAAGAGAAGATGAACCTGCTCGACAACAACACGAAGACGGTCCTGTCGAACAACGCGCTCACGTCTCAGGAGAAGATGAACGCGCTGGACAATTCGACCCGCTCGATCATCAGCGACCACACCATCTCCTCCAGCGAGAAGATGAACCTGCTGGATAACCAGACGAAGACGCTGCTGACGAACGCAACGCTGACCTCGCAGGAAAAGACCAACGCGCTGGACAACGCGACCAAGGAAATCCTGGCCGACAAGACGATCACCAGCCAGGAGAAGATGAACTTGCTGGACAACCAGACCAAGGAACTCATCTCCAGCAACTCGCTCACGAGCCAGGAGAAGATCGCCTACCTCCAGACCAACACCCAGGGCTGGATTGCGATGGCCGATCGGGAAACGAAGACGACCCTGCAACAGATGCAGAACGACAACCAGTTGATGCTGAACTCCAGCACGCAGGCGGCGGCGGCGTTCAACCAGTCCGTCTCCGCGATCAGCGCGATCCAGAACAACGCGAGCATGGACGCGGCGACCAAGACGCAGGCCATCCAGTCGATCATCGCCAACACGAACAGCGGGCTCGATGCGCTGAAGTCGATCACCGGCGTGCAAATCGACCACCTGTTGGACTGGACCGGAGGCGATGCAGGCTCCGGGGGCGACGGGAGCAACGCGCCGGCGAGTGGGGCGGCTGGCGCTGCCGGCGTACCTGACTACACGGGTTCCGGCGCGTAATGGACTTCCAGCGCGAAACCCTCTTCGACGTGATCGAGGAGGTACAGCCGTTGCTGGACGCGCACTACCTTGAGCTGGCGAAGAACCGGGAGCGCGTGAAGCTGGACCCGGATTGGACGCGCTACGCCGAGATGGAGCGCGCGGGAACCATGCTGCTGTTCACGGCCCGCAAGGACCAACGGCTGATCGGGTACGCCGCCTTCTTCGCCTGCCCGCACCCCCATTACCGCGATCTGATGCTGGTGTCCAACGACCTGTTGTTCCTCGATGCCGAGCATCGCGTCGGGAGAACGGGCGTGCGCCTGATCAAGTTTTGCGAGGAACAGGTTCGCGCGCAGTACAGCGGCGAAGTCTGCATCACGTGGCACGCCAAGGAACAAACCACGCTGGCCGCGATCCTGCCGCGCATGTCCTACGGCGTGCAGGACATCGTATTCAGCAAGCTGCTGTAAGCGGCACAAGGAGAATAAAGTGGCGTTTACTGGAATTGCAGCGGTGGCATCCGGCACGGTGACGACGGCGACCGTCCTGGCCGCAGTGGCCGAGGTTGGCATGGTCATGACGGTGGTCGGCGCAGTGACCGGCTCCAAGTCCCTGATGAAGATCGGCGGCGTCCTCGGGCTTGTCGGCGGCGTCGGCGGGCTGATCAACGGCGCCGCATCGGGCGCGGTTTCCGGCGCGAGCACGGCGGCTTCGGGCGCGGAGACGATGGAAAGCGCTGCCGGAATGGCCGATGCGGCTTACGGCGGCGCGGCCGGCATGGAAGCCTCGCAGTTGGCCGGGATCGAGGCGATGACCGGCGACAGCCTGGCGTCCTCGGCGTCCGGGTTCCTGGGCGAAGGCGCCAGTTCAGGGGTCGCAAACTGGGACGCGCTGGTGTCCGATGCGCAGCAAACCGCGTTCGGAGCGGTGGACCAGGCCACCAACGCGGCGGCCACGGCGACCCCCGATGCGCTGGTGGGCGTCAACGAACCCATGAGCGCGACGAAGGACGTCTACGGCAACCTCAACGCCGCGACCGAACCTGCCCGCCCGAGCCTGGCGCCCACCACGCAAGACATCGTAGGCACGGCCGGCAACAACCCGAGCGCGTTCGCCGCTGACGGCTCGAAGATCCCATACATGTCCGACACGGGCGCCTACACGCCCAAGCTCGGCGCGATGGATCAGAAAAGCTGGTTCAGCGAAATCATGGACTGGGCCAAGAAGAACGAGAAGCTGGCGACCAGCGCCGCGACCCTCATTTCCGGCGGCTTGTCCGGCATGGGCAGGATGAAGGAGGCCGAGATGCAGCAAGACGCCTACAGGATGCGCTTCGGCTACGGCAACCAGGTGGCGAACTTCAAAGGACACCAACCCCAACCGCTGATCGGAGCCGCATGATGGCAGCACAGTCGAAGAACCCGCTGCTGGTGCAGATCGAGCAAGCCATCACGGCGAAGGTCGCGCCGGAGATGCGCAATGCGTTCAACAAGATCGTGCTGGCCGGCATGAAGTTGATGTACGCGCCGCAGACCGAGAAGATGCTGCGCCAGCAGATCAACTCCGGCGAGCCGCCGCAAGCCGCAGGGCAGGGTGCGGCGAAGGTCGTCGGGCTGCTGCTGGCGAAGTCCAAGGGAACGGCCCCGTTCAAGGCGATGATCCCGGCGGGAATCATGCTGACCTGTGAGGCGCTGGACTTCATGGAGAAGGCGGGCAAGGCGCAGTTGACGCCGGAGCTGGTCTCGCAGGCCGTGCAGGAATTCGGCTCCGCCGTGCTGCAAGTGATCGGCGTCACCCCGGACAAACTCGACCAGGTGATGAGCCAGGTTCCCGATGCGAAGAAGCCGCAGGGACAGCCGGCCGCGCCGCAGGCCGAGCAAGCACCCGCGCAACCCGCCCAGCAGGCCCAGCAACCGCCGCCGGCCGGCGCGCAACCCCTGATCGGAGCGATGTATTGACATCCCCCCATCCCCTAAAGGACGAGGGTTCCCTCTACAGGGGCTCGATGTCCCGAGCCGCGCATCAGAATGTTGCGAGCAGCGTTCACGTCCCTATCGTGGGTCGCGCCGCACTCGCAAGTCCAGGTGCGCTCATTCAGTCCCGCACGACCTTTCGGCCCGGCGATCACGCCGCATACGTTGCAGGTCTGGGTACTCCATGCTTCGTTCACTTCCTCGTAGCTCGCGCCATGCTTAATGGCCTTGTACGCGAGTTGGCGGCGGAAGGACGACCAGCCAGCATCGCTGACCGATTTCGCCATGGTTGTTTTCTTCAGTGCGGAGGCGTTGACATTGCCGACCGCGATGTAATCGAATTCTCCGACGATGCGCGTCGAGAGCTTGTGCAGGAAGTCCTGTCGCGCGTTCGTGATGCGCGCGTGGATGTTCGTCGCCTGTCGCTTCTTGCCGGCGCGCTGGGCCTTGCCGAGCGCTTCCTCAAGCTGTCGGAAGTGGCGCGGGTTTCCGATGATCTCACCAGTGCTGAGAGCCGCGAAATCTTTCAGGCCCAAGTCAATCCCGACGCCGCGCGAGGGCTCGCGCACCTGGCCGTCCGGCACTTCAACGCAGACGTTCAGGAACCAGTTACCGCGCGCATCGCGGGAAAAGTTCGTCTTATCCTTGATCTTCGCTCCGGCCGGAAGATCGCGGCTCTTGAACACCTTGAACTCACGGCCGTGGAAGTGGAATCCAGCGGGCGTCTCTTTGATGTCTCGCCCTTTGAGTGGCACCCAGCCGAGCGACTTCTTGCCGCGGTAACGCAGGTAGGGGCGATTGTGCCGCTTGCGCGACGTGGCGTACTGTTCGCAAACAGCGTTCACGGTACCGGAGTGCAGGCCAAGTTCCCGGCTGCTGCCCACAGTGAGATTGTTCAGGTCGAAGCCTGTGAGCCAGCGGCGCCCCCACTTCAGGGCGTCCTTTTGACGATCGTTGGAGTAGTTCCACACGAAGTTAACCGCCCGCGCCTGCTTATTCAGCAGCCCGTTCAGGGACTTCACGCGATAGCGGTACGTCAGGATCACTTCTGCCGCTTCAGGAAATCTTCAACGGCTCGGCGCACCAGTTCGGCAACCGAAACGCCGCGCTGCTCGGCAATGGCTCGAAGCCGATCAAGCATCGGTTTCGGCAGGTATATGTTCGTTCGCTCCATACATCAAGTATACACCATTGGGACGCCCATGGCTAACCAATTTATTCCGAGCGAGCGCCGACTACAAAGGGGCACCCAATGAGCGCACTGATTGGCTTTCTCTCTGGAGTCGGCGATGCCGGCGTGAAGCTGGGCCAGCAGCACATGAAGTTTCTCGACGACGAGGACTTGCAAAATCAGCGCGCAGAAATCGAGACACAGAAGGAAGAACGCCTGCTGGCCTTCAAGCAGAAGCAGGCCGAAGCACCCCTGCTGCGCATCCAGGGCAAGGCGCAAGAGTTCGCCGGCCAACAAGTGCCGCAGGAAGCCGCGCCCGTGAAAGAGCTGACCGGCGCCGGGGTCAGCTTGCCGGACGGCCAACCGCTGATCGGGCTGAAGGGCGACCCGGATGCACTGCGCAAGCAGGCCAACGCCATGCCGGACGGCCCCGACAAGACGGCCATCCTGGCGCAGATCGACAAGCAGCTTGAGACCGACACGGCGGCGAACCGATCGGCGGTCGAAGGCAAGACGCGCGCGCGCACGTCACAGGAATCGCTGGACGCCGCGGTCGAGTGGGCCCGGACGAACGACCTCCCCGCCGTGGCCGCGTACGAAGCTGCCATTGGCAAGCCCGCCCGCGACGAAAAGCGCGTGGCCGTTGCCGAGCAGCGCGCCACCACAGCGGACACCCGCGAAGCGAACCGCGACAAGCGCGAAGAGCAGCGACTGGCGCAGTACGACAAGAAGATCGACAACGACGAAGCCTACCGCCAGCGCCGCGAGGAGCGCATGGACAAACTGGCCGACCTGCAGGAGCAGCGGCAGACCTCGCGCGACGACAAGGCGGAAACCCAGTCGCAGCGAACCAGCGTGACGGCACTGATGACCAGCACCGAGCGCGAGCTTGAGCGCACCATGACGCTCGCCAAAGACCCGATGCTGGACGATGCGACCAAGAAGATGTTCGACAGCCGTGTCGAGAGCCTGACCAAAGACCTCGGGCGCTACAAGAGGACGCTGGAGTCGTTCGCCGGCGAGAGCTTGAGCGCCCCGGCCACGGAAGCTCCCAAGGCCCGCAACGGCTGGGACTCGACCACGGGCGAGGTCTACAAGAACGGTGAAGTGGTCGGCAAGGCCAAGAGCGAGCAGGAAGCGCGCGGGGTTTACGCAGGCCAGAAACCCGCGCCGGCACAATCCTCCGCCCTGATCGGGACCACTTCGGGCAGCCACGCTCCCACGCCCCAGGACACTTCCGGCGAGCGGGCCATCCGCGCACAGATCGCGGACAAGCGCAGCCGCCTGCAGCAGCAGGGGATCAGCGAGCAAACAAAGTTGCAACTCAATCTTGATCTGAGGGAACTGGAAGACAAGCTGAACCAGAAGCCGACCCTTCCCTCTTTCGCCAGGTAATCAATGCCCTTCGTCAGCTTCAACACCGACGAGCAGCCGGCTGACGGCGGGTTCATCGACTTCGACGCGCCGGCCAAGCCCAAGGACGAGGGCTCGGACTTCACGCGCGGGGTCAAGGAATCCTTCCAACAGCTGCCCCAGCTTGGCTATGGCCTTGTCGCCGGCGCCGGCGCGGCCCTGGAGTCGGCTGTCGGTGAGGGCGGCATTGCCACGGGCATCAAGAAGGCCGGGGTCAAGGGCTATCAGGAGTGGGGCGACAAGATCGCCAGCCAGGCCAAAGAGTCGGATTCGTGGAGCTATTCGTACGACAAGGCCAAGGAAGGCGACTTCGGCGCGCTGGTGGACTGGCTGCAACACGGCATTGGGTATGTCGGCGGCCAGGGTATCCAGGCCCTTGCCTCGGCCGGTATCGGTGCTGTCGGCGGCAAGCTCGTAGCGGGTACGGTCGCAAGGCAAGTCGCGGAGGGCATGGTTGCCAAGGAAGTGGCCAAGCTCGCGGCGGAATCCGGCGGCAGGCTCGCCGCCGAAGCGGTAACGGCCCAAGCGACAAAGAACGTCGCGGAGAAGTTCGCCGCCATCGGCATGAACGCCGCGATGGGCGGCATGGCGGTAGGCCAGGAAGGCGGGGAAATCTTCGGGGACTTGTCCAAGAGGTCTGTCGACGAGAACCGCTCCCTGACCGGTGCTGAACTGGGCAAGGCTTTTGCGACCACGCTCGCGGCCGGCGGACTTGAGTTCGTCGGTGACAGGCTCGGGCTCGATGTTGTCCTCGGCAAATCGGCCTTGCTCAAGCCCGCGGCCGGGATGGCGGGGCTCACGGGCCGGGTTGCCCGCGGCGGGATCGCAGCCGCTGGCGCGACCCCGATTGAAGCCGGAACCGAGTTCGGTCAGACCCTGCTGGAAGAAGCCGGCAAGGGCAACGACCCGCTATCCGCCGAATCGCTCAAGCAAGCCAGGGACGCCGCCGCGCTGGGTGCCTTGGGCGGAACCGCCATCGGCGGCGCCGGTGGGGTATTGCACGGGCAACAGGCGCCGGCGGAACCCGACCCGGTACCGGCCATCCTGAACGCCCCGGACGTGGACAGCGCCATCGAGGCAGCGCGTGCCGCCACTCAGGAGCGTGTCGCCGGACTGTTCGAGGCGCAGCAGACCGACGCCCTGATCGGGGCCATGCGCGAGCGCGAGGCGAACCCGCCCGTGTTCGCCCCGGCCAATGACGCGGCATCCTTGCTTGAGCGACAAGGGCAGGGCGACCCGCTGGCGCCGATGCTGGAAGACCGCCGCGTCAGGACCGATGCGTTCAACCAAGTCGAAGCCGACGCCGCGCAGGCCGAGCAGCGCAAAGCCGCCGAGATGGAAGCCATCCCGGAACTGGCCGCCGAGCAGAACGTCACCCAGGCCGCCGTATCCCGCGCAGGTTCGCTTGAATCGCCCACGGCAATGCAACTGGCGCTTGAGCGGGCCCGCGTGGCTCCTGCGGCCAATTCCCCGGATTCCCTGGATTCCCCGGGAGTCGCGGGAACCGCGGGAATTGACGCGGGAACTGCGGGAGTGCAGGAATCCGCCCCCGACCTCCCCCGCATCATCCCCCGCGCCGAGGGCCTTGTTGCCCTGCCGCAGAAGCTGGCCGAGCAACGCGCCGCGGCGAACCCGGCCTTAGAGGTTGTCAGATTTGCCAACATCGACCGGGCCACTGGCGAACCCAATGGGAAGTTCGCCTACACCACCATCCTGAAAGACAGCGATGTCAGCAACAGTGCTCGACCTGGGGCCGTACCTGACGCAGCCGCTGGAAGCCGGAATCCTGACACCGGCGTTGGCCTGGACCTTGGCGCTGGAGTTCGAGCACCGGCAGGGGATGCCGTGGCTGCCGGGGATGGAGCACGTCAACCAGACCGTCAGCCTGTGGCACTGGCCGACACAGGACGAGTTGGTGCAGTAGAACCGGCGGCCACGTGGTTCGGGCGCAGGGGTGACGGCTACGTGACCGAAGCCGATGCGCGCATGGCGCTTCCGAGCCGCCAGCGGGCCGAGCCGGACCTGTCGTGGAAAGTCGAGCCGATTGCGGGCGGCAAGTTCCGGCTTGCGGGGTATGCGAGTGCCGCCGTAGAATCTGGCGATGAGCAAACCAATGTCGGATCAGGAGTTGGAACTGCTGGCGCACAAGCCGCCCACGTGGTGGGCAACACACTACCACCCGGCGACGGGCGAGCCGTATATCCCGGAGCACCTGAAACAAGCGCAGGAAAAGTGGGAGCAGCGGCTTCCGCCGTACCAGCACGTTCAGAGGTAGCCAATGAGCCTGCGCAGCCTCAAGCGGCACAAGCCGGAATCGCCGATCTCGCCGGAGAAGTGGGCACAGGACAGCCAAGCCTACCTGGGGCTGGACTACCAGCCGTTGAGAACGACGGCGCGCGTGCCATTCAGCCAAGACGCCTACCTGAGGCTGATGTCCCTGCTGGCCGGACCGCCGCCGTCAGTGACCCGAACGTATCTCCCGCCGCCGCAGTAGCCCAGACCCCCGCCGATGCGGGGGGTTCTGTTCCTGCCCCCGAAGTCTCCCGCTACACCGGCAAGTACGGCAAGGGCATGAGCCGCGATGCCGCGAAGCTGGAAGCCGCCCGCCTGAACCGCTCTGCCGATGGCGTGACATACACCGCCGAAGAACACGGCGATGCGAAGCTGGAGAACCCGTGGGCGGTGGTGGGGCGGAAGGCTGCGTCCGGCCCCGCCGCCGAAGCATGGGCCGCAGCGACCCCCAAGAACCGCCGCTTCTTCGCCGAGAAGGGCGGGATTGACCTGACCTCGCGCGGCGCGGGACTGCTGACCGCCAAGAAGTGGGACGCGCTCGCGCCCGAGCAACAAGCGGCCATCACGCGCGGCATGGAGCGCGACGGCACGATTGCCACGCCGGAACCGGCAGCAACCGCAGCAGAACAGCCCGCAGCCGCCGAACTGCCCAAGGCTGATGCGACGGTAGCGGCGCAGCCATCCGAAGCCGCCAAGAGCAGCGAACTGGCGAACCTCGGCAAGATGATGCAGACGGCGGGCAAAGAGTTCGCGGAGGCCACTCCCGAGATTCACCGCGCCGAAGCCGCCCGCATCGACAAAGCCGCCGCCGCGATGGCTGACATGCCCGAAGTCAAGGCGCGCTACGAAGCCCTTGCCGAGTCGCACCGCGCTGCCGCCGAAACCAAGACCGCCGCCGCCACGACCCAGCAAGCCGAAGCCATCCTAGACGCTGCAGGCATCAAAGGCTCTGAGCGCCTGACCGCGATCAAGGACATTCGTTCCGGCGCGATCACGATGGACGAGCTGGTGCGGGCGCATCCGGCAGCCGAGAAGGCCGAAGCCGAGATCGACAAGCGCAATGCGGGCAAGGATCAGGATGCCGATCCGAATCAGGAGGCGATGTTCGCGCGCCGCGAGAGCGATCCCGAATTCCGCCGCGGCAACTTCCCCGCCCCCGGCATCACCCTCAACGCCTTCAGCAACGCCATCGAGGAAGCCTTCGGCAAGGGAGTTGCCGGCCGCTTGCAAAAGAACGGTGTCGTCATCCCCCTTGAGGACCAGAACAGCCTCCCGGAGCATGTGGTTCCGTTCGTGCGTGACGGCGACACAATCTTCGGCTTCTACGACCCCAAGACCGACCGCACCTATGCCGTGCTGTCCAACCTGCGCCCCGACATGGTGAAGGGGCTGGTCATCCACGAGGTCGGAGTCCACTACGGCTTCGAGGCCATGCTGGGCAAGGACAAGTACAACCAGGTCATCAACCGCATTTCGGTGCTGGGCAAGGCCGGGAACAAGGAAATCATCGCCGCCAAGGCCGAGGCGAAGGAGAACTCGGGCAACCCGCGCCAGGTGCCCGAGGAAACGCTGGCGTACCTGGTGATGAACCATCCCGAGATGGCGCTGGTCAAGGAAGTGATCGCCAAGATCAAGGCGTTCATGTTCGACAAGTTCGGCATCGGCGGGAAGTACCTGACGGTGGACGACATCACGCAGCTTGCCAAGGCGGCGGTGGAGCATTCGAGCCGGACCGAGCCGGGGGAACGGGCGCCGAGTTTCGCCCGTGGTACAACTGAGCCCATGGCGAGCCGCAAGGCCGACGAACTTTCAGCAGGCGTGGTCGAGAATTTGGCGCAATCCGACGAGGACGCACCAATCCTCACAGACCCCTCGCCCGAAGAGGCGAGCGCGGTCCAGGCTGGAATTGAAGGCAAGAGCGCCGTAGAGGCCGCCGAGTTCATCGCCGCCAACGCTCCATCCGAAATCCATCGGACCATCGCCACGCGGGTTGCATCGCGCCTGCGGCAGTTTGAATCCGTGGGGTCCACCTTCACGCTGCACGTCGCGCACGTCGGCGAGGAAGTGCCGGCGACGATGGTTGGCGCTGGCGTTCGCGGGCAGACAATCCAGACGGCCGACGACCCGGAAACTCACGTCTGGGTGCAGGGCGCCGATGTGACCGGAAAGGTCGGCACGTCCTACGAAACAGTGCTGCACGAGTTGGTCCACGCTGTCACGCAAAGGGCGCTTGACCTTGGGGAGCACGGCGCGAAGGGCGAGTTAGGGATTGCCGCACGCGAGCTGCGTGCGGTATGGCGTGATGTGCTCCTTCGCATTCGTGACCGCGCCGACGCGGGTGAGCTGACGCAATTCGAGCGCGAGTTCGGACTGTCCCGCAACAACTCGCTCCAGAACATGCACGAGATGCTGACCTGGGCGCTGGTTAACTCCGAAACCCAGAACTACCTTGAATCTGTGCCGTACAAGGGCGCTTCCGCGTGGAGCGCCTTCGTTGCTGCAATTCGCCGGTTCCTCGGGCTCAGCCCGAGCGCAGACACGGCACTCTCTGAAGTTCTGCACGTAGCCGACAAGCTGCTGAGTATTGATGCTGGTTATCTGATGCAGGAGGCGATCCGGCAGGGGCAGCACCTACAGGTGAACTACGCCGGAGCGCGCACGATCGTGAACAGCGCCCGCTCCGTAGTGACCGGGCAGACACTGCCGCAGACCTGGCAGGCCCCGGACGCATCCAAGCTGGACGACTTCATCTATTCGATGCAGGACAAGCACATCGACACCAAGCGGGTGATGAAGTCGGTACGGGATGCCATCGGGGCCATTGCCGACGAGCAAGACCCGTACTTGCAGGAGGAACTGTTCCACGGGCGCGCGGCAATGGCGACCAAGGAATTCCTCGAGAAGAGCCTGCGCCCGCTGCTGACCGACCTGCAGGCCCGCGGCATCGACATCTCCGACTTCGAGGAATACCTGCACAACCGCCACGCCGAGCGCAGGAACGTCCAAGTCGCCAAGGTGAACCCGAACATGCCCGACGGCGGCTCCGGCATCAAGACCGCCGACGCCCGCGCCTACCTGGCTGGACTGCCGGCGAACAAGGCCGCGGCGTACAAGGCGCTGGCCCGCCGGGTCGACCAGATCAACAAGGACACCCGCGACCTGCTGGTTTCGAGCGGGCTGGAGAAGCAATCCACCATCGACGCCTGGGACGCGGCCTACGGGGATGAGTACGTTCCCCTGATGCGCGAGGAGATGGACAACGGCGCCATGGGCATCGGCCAGGGGTTCAGCGTCCGCGGCGGATCGTCCAAGCGGGCCATGGGTTCGGACAAGCCGGTGGCGAACATCCTGGCCAACATCGCCCTGCAGCGGGAAAAGGCGATCACCCGCAGCGAGAAGCGCCGCATCGGTGAAGCCTTGTACGGGCTGGTGTTGAAGGCCCCGAACGACGACTTCTGGTTTGCCATCGACCCGGCGCTGCAGAACAAGAAGACGCCGAACCAGATCATGGCCACCCAGATGCAGTTGATCAGCATGGGGATGGACCCGCTGGACGCCGAGAACATCGCCAAGGAACCGACCCAGCGCTACATCGGCCCGGACGGACAGGTTCACGAACGCATCAATCCCGCCCTGCGCAGCGCCGACAACGTGCTGGCGGTGCGGATCGACGGCGAAGACAAGTACGTCTTTTTCAACGCCAAGGACGAGCGCGCGATGCGGATGGCGAAGGCGCTGAAGAACCTGGACGCAGATCAACTCGGGACGGTGATGGGCACGGTTGCCAAGATGACCCGGTATTTCTCGGCCATCAACACCCAATACAACCCGATCTTCGGCGTGACCAACATCGTGCGGGACGTGCAAACGGCCGTGCTCAACCTGAATTCGACGGCGCTGAAGGACCACAAGGCGGACGTGATGAAGCACATCCTGCCGGCGCTTCGGGGCATCTACATCGACTTGCGCGATCACCGGGCCGGCAAGACGCCGACCTCGAGCTACGCGGCGATCTTCGAGGAATTCCAGCGCGAGGGCGGGGCCACTGGCTACCGGGATATGTACGCTAACGCCCAGGAGCGCGCCGACGATATCGCCGCGGAACTGAAGGCGATCAAGGACGGCAAGGCGCTGAAGCTGGGCAAGGGCATCATGGCCTGGCTGTCCGACTACAACGAGTCGATGGAGAACGCGGTTCGGGTTGCCGCCTACAAGGTGGGCAAAGAGCAGGGCATGACGAATCAGCAGGCCGCGAGCCTCGCCAAGAACCTGACGGTGAATTTCAACCGCAAGGGACAGGTCGCGCTGCAGGCCGGCGCCCTCTATGCGTTCTTCAACGCGAGCGTGCAAGGAAGCGCGCGGATCGCGCAGACGCTATTCGTGGACGGAAAGCTGTCGTCCACCGGCCGGCGGATCATCACGGGCGGGATTCTGCTGGGCTCGATGCAGGCCCTATTGCTGGCGATGGCCGGCTTCGATGACGATGAGCCGCCGGACTTTGTGCGCGAGCGCAGCCTGGTGATCCCGATTGGCGACAAGAAGTACGTCTCCATCCCGATGCCGCTGGGGTTCCACGTCCTGCCCAACCTTGGCCGCATCCCGGCCGAGTGGGCGATGAGCGGCTTCAAGAACACGCCCAAGCGCATCGGGCAGCTGGTGGGCCTGCTTGCCGACGCCTTCAATCCGATCGGTTCGGCCGGGCTGTCGCTGCAGACCCTGACGCCGACCATCATCGACCCGCTGGCCGCGCTGTCGGAGAACAAGGACTTCACCGGCAAGCCGATTGCGAAGAAGGACTTCGACGCCCTGCACCCGAGCGCCGGCCACACCCGCGCCAAGGACACGGCAACCCCGTGGGCGAAGCTGATCTCCTACGGGATGAACATGGCGACCGGCGGAACCGACTACAAGCCGGGGCTTGCAAGCCCAACACCGGACCAGATCGACTACCTGATCGGCCAGGTGACGGGCGGGGTCGGCCGGGAAGCGGGCAAGCTGTCGCAAGTCGCCAGCAGCGCGCTTTCAGGCGAAGAGTTGCCGATGCACAAGATCCCGCTGGTGGGCCGGTTCGTGGGGACCACCGAAGGCCAGTCCGCGGAAGCCTCGAGGTTCTACAACAACCTGCGCCAGATCGGTGAGCACAAGGCGGAATTGGACGGGCTGCGCAAGGACCGCAAGGGGACCGAGGCCAGCGCCTACCTGCGGGAGAACCGCGAGGCGATGCTGGTTCCGGTGGCCGACCGGGTTCAGCGCGAAGTGTCCAAGCTGACCACGATGAAGCGCGACTTGATCAAAGCGGGCGCATCGAAAGAGCGCATCAAACTGCTGGACATGGCGATCACAGCCCGGATGAAGGTCTTGAACGACCGGGTCCGCGCGATGGAGAAGGAACCGGCTTAGCGCAGGGCCGGCCAGAACAGGGCCAGCACCGGCGCGAGGAAGGCGATCCCGACGAGGACCAGCCAAACCATCTGCATCTTCTCTTTCGGAGTGACGGCGATGAACGCGAGGACGCCGCCCCAGATGATCGCAACCGCAAAGAGTTCGGTCATAGCAGCCAGAACAGCGCCCAGACGACAAGGCCCGCCATGGCGACGGCGTTCACCAGACCGGCATAGGCGACCATTCGCATGATTGGTTCGACGTCTTCGTCGGGAATGAAGCGCGTGTCGATCATCTTGTTCCCCTGGTAGCTCAGCAGTAAGTACCCATCCCGCAATTATCCACCCAGCCCGCCGCCCGCGGGCTTTTTCGTTTCTAGGAGCACCCAATGGCACTGATAAAGCCGACCCACGCCTTCGTCGGAGGCGACCAAAACGCCAGCTTGTGGACGTGGAATCTCACGACCGCAGACCACACTGGCTCTCACATCGAGCAGGTTCAAAACATGGACCTGTGCTGGCAATCGTTCGCCACAAACCAAGGCGGGATGACGGTTGCGATTCAAGGCTCCAACGACGGAACCAACTGGTTCGGTTTGACCAACGCATCGGGCGGTTCTGCCGCGACCTTTGCTGCTGATGGCGGGAAACAAACCGTCGAACGCCCCCGCTATGTTCGCCCGTCCGCGTCAGGCGCACCCGGCACGGCCTCGGTCGTGGCCATCACCTGCCTGGCCCGCAAGAACCCTGTCAAGTGAGAATCAAATGAAGAACGTAACCCCCGGCATCGAAGCAATCCGCCGCTTCCAGGTTCTTTTCAACGATCTGGCCGGCCTGGCCGATGAGCTGGAAGGAGTGTCCTCGCTGGAAGGCATGGCCAGGTCAGCAGAGGCGATGGCGCAGAAAGCCGCCGACGACCTGACGGTCGCGCAATCCGCCATCGAATCCGCCAAGTCCGAAGTCTCCGCCGCCCAGGAGCAGGCCAAGGACATCGTTGCGAAGGCCCGGCAGGACGCCGCAGACATTCTTGTGAAGGCCGAGCAGGACCGCGCCGACGTGGCCGCCCAGGCATCGAGGGATGCAGCCCAGACCGTCGCCGACGCCAAAGCGAAGGCCGATCAGGACTTGTCGCTGATGAAAGCCGAAAGCGAAGGACTGTCCCGCAAGAACGGCGAGCTTCGCGCAGAGGCTGTGACGCTGACCGCCAAGCGCGATGAACTGGCCGGCGAAGTGACCGACCTTGAAGGCAAGCTCGCCAAGGTCAAGGCTGCGATTGCCGCGCTGAGGGGCTGATGTCCATCGGCACGCGGGCAATCGGGGTTGGCGCGCTGGGGGTTGTCCCGGCGCTGTCTGTTCCTACTGCCCATCCCATTCGCCAGAGCGGCGCTATCGGCACCCATGCCATTGGCGCTTACTCGATTGGCGGCAACAGCGGGACAACCTCGGCCTCTGGCGGGGTCAATCATCTTATCCACTGGCGCAGGCGCGGCAGACGCTGAACAGGATCGCACATGGCACACAAGACAGTCCCCCGCGTTGGCGAGTCGTCCACAACGACCGGCACCGGCCCGTTCACGCTTGGCGGCGCACTGACGGCCCATAAGCGATTTTCCGCTGAGTGCTCTGTTGCTGACACCTTCTGGGGCAACATCGCCGCCGTAGATGCCAGCGGCAACGAAACCGGCGATTGGGTCGAAGGGCTGATGACGTACAGCGCGGCCAACGAAGTCACGGTCACGACCGTCTACAAGTCCTCGAATGCCGATGCCGCCGTCACGTTCGGCGCGGGGACGAAGTACGTCACGCTGATTGCCGATGCGCGGCAGATTGCCTCTGTGCCTCGCGGCGGGACGGCGAACCAAGTGCTGGTCAAGAGCAGTTCGACGGACTACGCGACCGAATGGAGCACGCCTACCGAGTCCATCCTGATAGCGTGCGGCGACGAAACCACGGCGCTAACGACCGGGACCAAAGTCACGTTCCGCATGCCCTACGCCTTCACACTGACGGCGGTTCGCGGCAGCCTCACCACGGCAGCAACGGGGGCGACCCTCTTTGCATTCGATGTGAAGGAATCCGGCTCGACCATATTTAGCACCAAGCCGACTTTTGACGCCAGCGAAAAGACCACGACGACAGCGGCTACGGCTTCCGTCCTGAGTGACACGTCCCTTGCAGACGATGCGGAAATCACCGTCATCATTGACGCGGTTGGAAGCACCATCGCCGGGGCTGGGCTGAAGGTCGCACTTATCGGGCGCCGCACATGATGCTGCTGAATCCTTATCGGTTCGCGGCGGCGTACCTCACCGCCACTGGAGGAACGATAACCGAGGACGGCGACTACAAGGTCCACACGTTCAATAGCTCTGGCACGTTCGAGGTTACCGCCGGGAGTGGGGATGTTGAATACCTCGTCATTGCCGGCGGCGGCGCTGGTCGTGCCGGTGGTGGCGGCGCTGGTGGCTATCGCACGGCAGCCGGCTACCCGGTTTCGGTCGGAAGCTACACGGTTACGGTCGGGGCGGGCGGTGCCGGCGGCGATATGTCGGCGGCAGGCGGGACCGGAAGCGACAGCGTATTTGACACCATTACGTCAGCCGGTGGCGGTGCCGGGGGGATTCTCACTGGAGTCGGCGGCAATGGCGGCTCTGGTGGCGGCGGCGGGTTCGACAGTGGTTCAACCCGAGCTGGCGGCACTGCCACATCTGGACAAGGGTCTGCTGGCGGAGCCCAGGCTCAGACAGGCAGCCCCTATCCGGCGGGTGGCGGCGGCGGCGCGGGAGCAGTTGGGCAAGACGCGACGGTCGCCACGCAAGGCGGCAACGGCGGCGCCGGGCTGAGCAGCAGCATCACCGGGGCTGCTGTAACCCGCGCTGGCGGCGGCGGTGGCGGTACTTACGACAACGGATCCACGGCTGGTTCTGGGGGTGCTGGTGGCGGCGGCGCTGGCACCATCGCTGACGGCGCGGCTGCTGTTGCCGGAACCGCGAACACTGGCGGCGGCGGTGGCGGTGGATCGCTGAACAGGAATGGCGCTGATGGCGGCTCTGGGGTCGTGATTATCCGCTACCGATTCCAATAAGCCCTACTGTTTTTTCTTGGGCGTGAATAGCCAACGTCCGGCCGTTGGTTGAGGCGTTATGGAGGGTCGCAAGTGCTCGATTGCTTCCTCAATCGGGATGTTCTTTTCGGCGCTCACGGCCTCGGCGGCAGCGCGTAATCGGCGCTCGGCCTCTTGGTGTTCGGTCATCGAACCGTAGATTCCTTGAACCATCGCGCGACGTTCGTTGTTCATTTCTTCCCCTTAAGACTGAGCAGCTTTTCCAGCCGCGCCAAGACCCGCTCGATGGCGGTGAGGCGCTTTTCAACTGGGTCGGACTCGAAGGACCGGGCCAGGCGCTGCACTATTTCCGAGTTGGCCGAGTGGATTCCATCGGCGGCAGCGTGGATTTTCGTGTGCAGCCATCTCGGTATCCGAAGCACCGTTTGGACGACTTCATCATCTTGTGGCATGGGCGGAATATAAAGCAAATCCGGCGACTTCACATTGATACTAAACTGGCGTAGGATAATGACTCCACTTTGATGTCGGAGCCGCCATGCGCCTATTGATTGCCCTCATCGCCAGCTTCTGGCTAACCGGCTGTGCGTCCCAGCCCTATTCCGCCGTAGCCGCCGACGCAGCTACGACCGCGACGGGGCTGAGCATGGCGGGGGTTGCCGAGATGAACCCGCTGGGCTGGGCGACGGTGCCGCTGCGCATCGCGGTAATCGAGCGGGCCAAGACGATGCCCATCGAGCACGGCACGCCGGTCCTGCACATGACCAGCGCAGTAGGCTGGGGCGCTGCGACGAACAATCTGCTGGTGATGGCCGGTGCTGGCCCGTTGTCGATAGTGGCCGGGATCGTGGTCGGAATCGGCGTATGGCAGGACGGCGAGCGCGAAAGGCAGTTCTGGTCGAACTGCGCCCAGCACCGGAAGCTGGAGCCGGACAAGACACTCGAATGCGTCTGGGTGAAAACCTAGACGACCAACACCAACAAGGCCCGCACATCGCGGGCTTTTTCTTTGCCCCACGAGCGAAAGAAAGGACCGCGACCCCATGGACATCCCGCAATACGTCATCAACCTCGTAGGGGGCGCTGCAATCGGCCTGCTCGGCTGGTTTGCGCGCGAGGTGTGGGGCGCCGTCAAGTCGCTCAAGCAAGACCTCGAATCCCTGCGCGTGAAGCTGGCCGAGGACTACGTGAAGCGGCAGGACTTCACCAGCGCCGTGGACGGGCTCTCCCGCGAGGTCCGCGAGGGCTTCACACGGATCTTCGACAAGCTGGACGGAAAGGCCGACAAATGATGCTCATCGAAGACTGGAAGGCCGTCCTGGCCAAAGCCTGGTCGGTGAAGTTCAACATCGCCGCGGCCCTGTTCGGCGCGGCCGAGGTTGTCGTCGCCCTGGTCCAGCCTGCCAGCATCCCCAACGGCGTCTTCGCCGGCATCGCCGCCACGATCAGCATCCTGGCGAACGTGGCCCGCGTGATGGCGCAACAGGAGTTGCAGAAGCCATGATCCCCGGCAACCGCGACCCGAAGCGCTACGCCCGCACGAAGTTGTCGGCCGCCGTCACGGCGCTGATCCTGGCCGGCGCATCGGCCCCGGTCATCATGGACCAGTTCGTGGGCGAGCGCGAGGGCTCGCGGCAGGTGTCCTACCTCGACGGCGGCTCCAGTAGCGTCAAGCGCATCTGGACGATCTGCAAGGGCCTGACGAAGATCGACGGCCAGCCGGTGACGCAGTTCATGCGGCTGTCCAAGGAGGAGTGCGCCCGCCACGACCGCAAGGAGCTGCAGGCCACGCTCGATGAGCTCCAACGCATCGTCAAGCCCGCCATATGGGCTGGCCTGTCCGAGCCTGCCAAGGCTGGCATCGCGTCCTTCTGCACTTACAACCTAGGTTCCCCGAAGTGCCGCGGCTCGACGTTCCTGAAACTGCTGAACGCGGGCGCACCGCGCAACGAGTATTGCGCCCAGATCACGCTCTGGATTCGGGACGGCGGCAAGGACTGCCGCTACGACCGCAGCTGCACCGGCCAGGTTGAGCGCCGCATGCAGGAGGACGAGTTGTGCTTGATCCCGAAGGAAACACCATGACCGACAACACCCGCCGGATGGTCCCGCTGGAATCGCTGCTGCGCGAGTTCGGCCACGAGGAATTGCGCTTGAAGCAGGCGGGCGACTTCCAGCACGCCGGATGGGTGCGCAGCGCCATCGTCCGCATTCTGCGCATCGCCGACGAAGGCGAGACGAGCCTCGACCCATCGGAGCCCACATGAACGCCCAGCGCGGCTTCGTCATCACCCCCCTGATCCTGCTCGCCATCAAGGCCGGCGCCTTGCTGCTCGCCGTGGCCGCTGTCGTCGGGGCCTACAGGTGGCACGCGAACGGGTTGCGCGAGGAGGGGCGGGCGGAAGTGCGGGCCGAGTGGACCACCGAGCGGACCCGGCAATTGGAGGCCGCACGCGCGAACGACGCCGAGCAGCGCCGCATCGAGCAGCGCCGCCAGTCGCTGCAGGCCGAGGCCGACGAAAGGAAAACCCATGCGATACACGATCTTGACCAGCGCCTGGCTGCTGCTGTTGGCGAGCTGCGCAACCGCCCCGAGCGCCCCGCCGCTGCCAGTGGAACCGGCGGCGATCCCCCGGCTCGCCAAGCCTGCACCGGAGCCGAGCTTTATCGACCGGATGCAGAGTTTCTTGTCCGGGAAGCTGCCCGGGCCCAGCGCGTCCTCATCGAGCGAGACGACCTCTGGGAAAAGTACAACGCCCTTACGGTGAAGCCATGAAGCTGATTGACCTCGAACCACAGTTCGTGCGCTGGGAGGACCAGCCGTACACCGGGGACTTCGTGCTACCCGGCTATGACACGGACACCGACGCCGGCAATGAGGCGTGGAAGGCGGCTGGCTACCCGACGGAGCGCCGTACGGAAATGAGAGAAAAGCAGATCGAGGTAGCCACCTTCGCCGAAGCGCAAGGGCTGCGCATGTGCTGCCCGGTCTGCAAGAGCCATGGGCTTGCCGTCGCATTCGCTGGACGTGGCGTGCTGGATCACCACGGATCACACAACCGTGACGGCAAGCCGAGCCGATGGCAGGTGAGCGGGACTGGCTTCGACGACCTCACGCTACACCCTTCAATCGACCTAACCGGGCCGGCGCGGCCGAACTGCTGGCACGGCTGGATTAAGAACGGGGTGGTGACGTGAAGCGCGGCGCCTCCCCCTGATCATCTTTGCAGGTGTCTCCTCCCGGGCTCAGGCCCGGACCTCACACTCCCGCATCAGGCAAGGTGCGGGAGTTTTTTGCGGAAAGCCTGGAGAAACAGTTGGAGAAACGCTATACCCTCGATAGCGCCGATTCAAGCGCTAGCGCCGCGCGCCCGCTCGACATTCGGAAACACCCAGGGGATTGCTCATTCCACCGCAGTTTAAGCACTGGCGTGGCTTAGCGCCCGATTCTTTCCGCATCCCGTAAGCATTTTCCGGGTACTCGGCCCCTCTGAAGGCGCGTTTTTGCGGAAACGGTTTAGCGCACCGGCCGCACGCGCTCGACGCGGGTGCGGTAGTGGCGCAGGGTGATCGCCGGGCTGCTGTGCTGCAGGAGCTTTTGGGCGTCCTCGATCGTCGCGGCCAAATCGGCGGCGTACTTGCGGCAGTCCTGCTGGATCATGGCGCGGATGGCGGTCGCCAGATCGGCGTTGCCGGTCTTCTCGGCCACCAGCGCTGCAGCCTCGCGCGCCTTGGCGAAACGCCCATTGAGCATCGCGTAGGACACTTCCCGGCCGGTGGGGGTGGCCAGCAGCTTGAGGTGCAGCGCCCGCCGGTTGGCCCGGCGCCGCTCGAGCAGGTCCGGCAGCACTTGGGACAGGTTCACGTCGAAGTCCAGCTTCTTGCCGGTCTTGCTGGCCTTGAGCCGCAGGATGTCGCCAGGGGGCAGGGGGATGGAGCGCACGTCCTTGATCCGCATGCTGGTGGCGCTGGCAAGATCCATTGCGTCCTTCAGCAGTTGGTCGCCGGCCGCGTAGATGGCCTCGAACACCTCGTCCGTCACTTCCATTTCCCGCGGGGTTTCCGGGTTCTTCCAGGCGCTGCCCTTCATGCCGGCGGCCGGCCATGGCAGTTGCGTCAGGCCTGCCATCCGCGCGTGGTTCCAGACCAGCTGCAGCACCGACAATTCCCGGTTGGCCTGGGTCTTCCCCTTGCGCAGCCGCAGGTACTGCATCAGCAGGGGCAGCGTCAGTTCGTGCCAGGCCATCGCGCCGCACCAGGCCTCGACGCGCTTCAGGTGCCGGGTGTAGTCGCGCCGGGTGTCCGCGTTGGTGTACTTGGGCGGGTTTTGCGGGGTGCCGGTCAGCGCTTCGGCCCGCCAACTGGTGATCGCCTCCTGAATGCGGCCACGATCGCGCGGCTTCTTGTTGTGCAGCTCGTCCCACTGCGCCAGCGCCTGGGCGTGGTCCTTGCCCAGCGGAATATCGGGTTTACCCTCCGAGCGCATGTCGTAGTAGTAGTACACCCAGCGCTGGCCGGACGCGCCCTTTCGCACCAGCGTGCGCAGGCGGGGGTGGCGGGTGATTTTCGGCATCAGGTCACGGCTGCCCAATTTGGCCCCCCAGATGATACGACCGGCCGGCCTTCGACCCAGGCGCGGGCATGGACGCGGCAGACGATCACGCGCTTGTCGCGCACCTGGTGGGGAATCCCCTCGGCCTTGAGCCACGCGGCCTGCGCCGGCACGCGAGCGTGGCCGGTCAGGTCGTGCAGTTCAGTCTTCGAGAGAAATTCCCCTTCCACCGCTCAGTCCTTGCCGGCGCGCTCGTCAGGTACTGATGCGGGAGACCTTTTCAGCGCTGGCCCTGCGCGGCATTTCGCGGCTGTAGACCTTCGTGCGGCCCACGTAGAACGACACCAGCCAGTCGGTGCCGGATTCGTCGGTGAGGCATTCCACCTCGATGTCTTCAGGCTTTGCCATCACGGCCTCCGTCAATCGTTTTCACGCCAGCGGCGGCACGCGCCTGCCGCGAGCACCCATCGCCGCAAACGGTTGGCATCGGGCAGGTTCCGGGCTTGCATGGTGGGCGAACCGCCTCCACGCCAGCGGCGCGCTCGCGCAGTTTCACTGCTATGTCCACCATCGTGGCCAGCGCTTCATCGCTCAGCGCGAAGCGTGTTTGCACGCCATCCGGCGCGGTCAGGTCGAAGCATGTGTGCAGGCAGTCCTCGCTGAGAACGCCGAACACCTTGCCGCCGTTTTTGAGCGGCGCTGACAGGCCAATCTTGAGTGCGCGAATCTCAGTCACGGGGAACCTCCTGCACGCCAGCGGTGGCGGCTTCAAATGGGCTCATCGGCCCCTTCATCCACATGCCTTTTCGCCACGCCATATCGAGCCCGCCAAGTGTTTGCAGGCGCCAGTGCGCGAATTCCTCACGCTGGTCATACTCGTTGCCGAAGCTCCCAGCGGTGAATCGCACCTCGGCCACATCCCAGCCTTCCCGCAGCCGAGGCGGACAGGTGCGCGGCTTGAAGTCATTGCTGATGAAGTAAACACCCGGCGCTTTCGGTTTGCGCTGCGTGAAGCCTGCGGCCCGCCATTTGCTGCTCATTTCGGTGTCCCTCCGGCAGACGCCTCGGGAGTGCCCCGCACGCCATCAACGAGCCCGGCAGCGATGCTGTCGCCGCAGAACTCGACGCAGCCGTCATCGCGGGCTGGCCACAGCTTTGCGGCCTCAGTCAGTTCGCCGACTGGCTTGCACCAGAACCCAGGCGTGCCGCCGAATCCGCTGGGCGAATAGATAGCGGTGCCGGATGGCCCAACCACTTCCCAGGTGCTGCCGGTCAGCATGTCGCGCCACCGCGAGCCGCGCCGGATGGTGCGCGGGCCGCGCGAGCAGTGGACTCTCCAAGAGCCGATTACGTCGGCCATCACGCGCCTCCTTTCGGTTCGGTTTCGGGAGTGCCCAGCACGCCAGTAAGGTCTGCGCGAACGTAACGGACGGCCATGCGCTTCGGGGCGCCGGGGCGCATGAAGCCGTGCGGGCCAGGGCCGTCCATCACGGCGCGGTAGTGAGGCCGCTCGCCGTCTCTGCTCACATTCATGACGAAAATCTCTGCTGGTGCGTCAGACGGCTGCACGCCAGCGGTGGACGAGCTGTCAGAAGCCATCGAATTCAGGTAGCGCATCGGCTTCCACCTCGCTGAGATAAACGTCGGAATAGCTGTGTGGGTCGGTCTGTCCGATGGATGCCGCCGACGCTTCGGCTTCCAGCTTCCATTGCTCGGCCTCGACCGGCGAGAGAATCAGGTGCGACCCATCGAAGCTGACGCGCACGTACCGCACACGGGGATTGCAGAAGGCGTCGAACATCGGGCCGTCCGGCTGGCACGGCGAGTTGTTGTCGAGCGTTTCAGGAGCCACCGGAACACCAGATGCGGCTGTTGAGTCGCAATCGACACCGCACTCTGGGCAGGTCCCTGTTGCCGGGTTGCCATGGCCGTCCGGCATCATGGCGCACGCGCCGCTGGGCTTGCCGCATGTCGGTCGCTCGCGTACAGAGCGCGACTCCGGGTCGAGCGGATCGGGAATCGTGATCGGGAAAACACGGGCGTCAAACTCGCACGCCTCAGCGGCGCCGCCGCCGCGTCCGCGAAGGTGTCGTGCACCTCCCATGCAAGTCACTCTGGACGGATGCCCAAGCGGCAGCGAAATCGCGCCCCATTCGAGGACGTAGGCGATATCACGCATGGCCACCTCCCTTCGGTTCCGGTGCCGCTCCGGGGTGTCGTTCGATGCCGAGGTCCTGCCGGAATTCCTCGACCGTCTGCCAGTGCTCGTCGTCATCCACGAACGCGCAGGCGCGGCCGTGCGGGCACATCATGGCGAGCATTCCGGTGGTGACCGGAACCCCGCACTTGTCGCACTTCGGGCATTCGTCATCAGCGCAGGCTCGCAGACGGGCGAGGTTGGCTTCGATGGCCTTCCGTTGTTCGTTGGTCGGCTCAGCCACGGGGCACCTCCACGCCATCCTCGTCTGCTGAGGAAAGCCCAGCCGGAAACGCGAGTGCGACGGGCTGCGGCTTACCGTTGACGATGCGATATGTGGTGTTCGCTCCGACCTCAAGACGGACCAGCGAAAACTCATCGCCCTCGCCAATGTCGCCGCAGTCGATCAGGCAAGCGGCGCACTCTTCCGGCGATTCGTAGTGCGCGTTCCACTCGTCATTCGGAACGAAGATCGTCTTCATCGTTGCCCTCCGTCAGGTAAGTCCACGCCAACAGGAACGGTCCCTTCGGCTTCCACCTTGGGGGCGGGGACGGCAAGCGCAGCCTGTGCGGCTTCTACTTCAGTGGCCCAGCGGCCGTATATTTCGCAGGCTTCCGGGTTGGCTGTGCGGCACAGTTTGCGCAACTGTTCGGCCAGCCCTTGCATCGGGATATTGCTCATTCTTGTTCTCCAAGACGGGCGCGCATGGATGCCAATGCGGTTCTCGCCTCACGCACAGGGCAAGGGCCATCTTTGCAGTTGGCGTGTTCCTTGTGCTGCGTGTCGTTCAGAAGGTCGCGCAGCGCTTCCATCGCTTCGCGCATCAGCGCTTCGTCTGCGAGGCGGGCGGCGATAGCGTATTCGCGCATGTCCTGTTCGTCGTATGTGTAGAGCTTTTCGGTCCGCATTGCAGCATCCTGCTGGAAAGATTCGATGCGAGCTTTGGGCATTGGCGGCAGGCTCGGAACGGTCCCACTCGTCACGCTCCGGTCAGATGAAATATCGCTCATCTCTTTTCCTTATTTGTTGGTCAGCTTCGGCCTAGACCGTTCAGGCGGCCTGCAACTGTTTGGCCTGCACGGTCCTGATGTGCGCGATCAGCGCCTCATAGATCAGGTTTTCATCGCTGGCCCGGTACAGCTTCGCGGCCTTCTCCGTTGCCGCCGGCTCGAACCCGAGTTGCTTGAGGAAGTCCGCGGTCAGGGTGAATCCCAGCTTGTCCCCGATCTGCCCCAGGCGGATGGGCGGCGCGGCCGGCGCCCGCGTTCCCAGCGGAACCACGTTTGCGGCTTGCGAGGAAACCGCAGGAGCGACGATCGCGACCGGGGCGGGGGTTGGGGCAGGGGTTGCGGCCAGGGCGGCTGCGAGCTGTTCTGCGGCGATCTTCTCGCGCGCTTCCCGCTCGGCCTTCTCCTGCTCTTCCCGGCGGATGCGCTCGCGGGTGTCGGCTTCCTTCTTCGCCTCGGCGGCCTGGTGCTCGGCAATCCGGCCCTTGATGATGGCGCGCAGGTCGTCCACCGGCTTGCCGATCAGGGCCAGGCGGTCAGCCAGCAGGAACTCGTAGCCCTTGCCGTCCTCGGCCATGCACGCCAGCGAAGCGCGGATCTTGCGGGCGGATTCGTCGGCCACGATCTTGGCATTGGCCAGCATCGTGTCCAGCGCGTCCTGCATGCTGGCGTAGTTGCGCTTGTTCTTGAGTGCGCCGGCGAAGTCCACCGGCGGCAGGACGATCCACGGGCCGCCGGTTTCCGCGATCAGGGCCTGGATGTGTTGCTCGTAGTCGCTCTTCGTCTTGGCGATCATGGCCGCTTTCTTGGCCTTATCCTCGCGCTCGACATCCTGCTCCAGCTTCAGGGCCGTCAGGCGCATGTCCTCGCACCACGTATCAATCATGCGGGCGGCTTCGCCCACGGTGACGGTCTGGGACAGCATCGCGTCCTTCGCCAGCTTCGCCTGCTGGATGCTCTCGCGCAGCAGCTTGGCGGACTCCTTGGCATTCGAGAAATCCTGGTCGCTGACCAACTGGATGGCTCGCACCTCGGACAGCCGCGCGGCCAACGCCTCCCCGTACTCCTTCATGTTGCTGGTGGTGATCTCGCCCTTGGCGTGGATGAACAGCGCTGGCAGGGCGAGAGTGACTTCCGCCTTCGGTCTCTCCGCGACCTCGGTGGGCACGTAGGCGGCCAGATCGGCGGCGAACTGCTTCCAGCCGGCGATGATCTCGGCGCGCAGGGCCGGGTCGCTGGAATACCAGCAGTGCCGTTCCTCGACCAGCGTTTCGTCGCCGCGCTCACCCGTCCACTTTGACGCCATGAACAGCACCCGCTCGGCGCCGGACACCAGCAACTGCTGTTCCATCTGGACCCGGTAGTGCTTGGGCAAGCGTGGGGCTTCGTCCTCGCCCTCCATGACCTCGCGCAGTTCCTGGTTCAGCGTCTTGTGCTCGAACGCCGTGTCGCCCATGAGTGTCAGCCCGTCGAAGCTGGCCGACAACTCGCCCAGCGTGCCGACTACGGGCGCGAGGTCGTCCCCGATGATCTTCTCGGCCAGCGGTCGGGCCAGCGCCTCGAATCGGTGCCCGTCCGCGAAGCGGAGTTCAGTGGCTGAGTCGTGCTCGGCGGCCAGGCCGGTGTGCAGTTTGCGCAGCAGTTCGGCGCGCTTCATGTACGGGCTGCAGCCCAGCATGGCTGGGGCGTCCGAGGCGTTGAAGTGCGTGGCCCGGTGAGCGTGCCATTCCGGTGTGCCGGCGATCAGGTGTTGCGTTTCCATGGTGGGGTTCCTCAGTTGAATGCCGGGATGCGCTGGTCGAACATGGCGCGCAGTTCCGCGCGATGCTGCTCGTCCGCCACTTCACCGATGAGGTCGGCCGCGGCGTCCAGCGCATCGCGGTTCGCGGCTTTCGTGATGGCGTCCGCGACGGCGGCGAAGGTCAGGGGCGGTTCGGCCTTCGGCTGCAGCTTCGCCTTCTGCGCTTCGGTGAGCTGGCCCTTCGTCTCCAGCCACGCGATGAGGTCGGCCACGGGCTTGCCCTTGGCGATCGCGTCCAGGCACTTGGGCAACTGCTTGGCGAAGGCGTCATCCGGCCACACGGGCAGGGCGGTGGGCTGCTCGGTCGCGGCCGGAGCCTCCCCCTCGCGCGCCAGTTGCTCGCGCAGTGCGGCGTCCATGTCCTCCAGGTCCTGCGAGAAAATGTCGCTCGCCGCCGTGACGTTGAGCGTCATGGCCATCTTGGCGCGCTTGTTCGCCATCTTCAGGATGGTGTTGGCCATGTCGGCGGGTTCGGTGCGGACCTGGTCCTGTGTGTAGAAGCCGCCGCCTTGCTGCTTGCCGTACTTCTTGCGCCGCAGGTTGACGGGCGTTTCCTCCCATTCCTCCTTGCACACGGCCTTGCGCCACTTGTACTTTTCCTCTCCGCTGGACGCCTCGCCCATGCCGGAACCGAGCACGATGCCGGTGGTCTGGTGAGTGCCGATGCAGTTGACCCGATAGCGCACCGTGTCGGCCGTGGACAGGTCCTCGACTTCGTAGGTGTCCGCGATGCGAAACACCATGCACAGTTGTTCGGCGCCGGCCTTGTAGAGCGTCGGCTTGGGCGTGCCGGGGATCTTCCCGTAGTGCACGTCCGGCTTCATCACGTTCTTCATGACCTCTTGCACGACGGCGACGTGCTGGATCAGATCAGACACGGCCATGCGGCCGGCGTTCTGGGTGGACGCGAGCGCGCCTTGCTTGATTTCGACAACTGCATTCATGTTCAGTTCTCCAGGGGGTTAATTCAGCGAGCGAAGTACCCAGCCGCAAGAGCCAGGCACAGGGCAAAGGCGAGGGCGAGGGCGATCCATTCGGCGCCGTGGATGAGGCTGTCAATCCATGCCCAGGCGTCGGGCTCGGGTGTGTCGGCGCGCTCCTGCTCGATTCGGCGGCTCTGCTCGCTCATGACTTCGTAGAGGCTTTGTCCGGTCATCGAATGGGCCTTTCCAAGTTGGCGCGCAAGATCACGGCGCGGCTCGTGTACGGTGAAAGCGGGTGAAGCTTCCATGTGGCGAAGTGCAGCCAGCCGAGGGCGATCAGGCGAAGGATGGGGCTCAAGCTGCGCATCACTCGCCTCCCTTCGGCTCCGGTGTCGCGCCGTCACCAGCGGGGGCTGCGGCGGCAGCTTGCCCAGCGCCCACAGGACCGCCGTCCGGGCTTGCATTGGCGCAGTTCTCTCGGTCCGTAGCGTCGGGGCTTTCGCCCTCTGCCTTCAAAACGTGTTGAGAGTTGCGCGCTTCGGGTATTTGGTCCTGCACCATGAACGGCCAGGGGCGGGGAGTGGTCATGCGTCCACCGTCATCGTGAGCGACTGCAACTTTCCGATGCGGTCGAGGATGGCGTTTTGCCGCCGCATGGAGTCAGCGCGCTCCTTCTGCAGTTCGGCCTGCAACGTCCTGACTTGCGCGTTGGCGACGGCATCCTTGGGCAACAGCGTGACGGTGATTTCCGCCGTCCCGATTTCCGTCCACGGGTAACTGCCTTTGTCCATGTCGTGCGCCGAAAAGCCCAGTTGCGAAACCACGTTGCCAGGGTTCTCCTTCACTTGAGAGAGCAAGTAGCCGAAGTCCTCCGATGTGCTGGTCAGCCATGCGCGCACGGTGCCAGTAACCTTGATTGATTCGTTCATTCGTCGTCTCCAGTTGCGCGCCGATCCTTGGCGCATTGGTGCAGGTAGTCGGCGCGCTCTGCTTCGGCTTCGGCGGCAGCGTTCGGGTTGAACGGCTCGCCGTGCTCGTCAATCCAGCCGTGGCCGTCGCATTCGGTGCAGTCTTCGCGCTCATCGCAGCCCAAACCCATGGGGTCGTCGGTGTAGATCACGCCCTTACCATTGCACTCGGCGCACTCGCTCGGCCCATCGTCGGGCGGCGTGCGGTTGTCGTACTCGCGCTGGGCGGCGGCGAATCCGCGCATCGTGCTCATGCCAGATACCCTTGCCCCGGCATGCGATCCAGCTCCGCAGCTTGTGCCCGGTCAGCTTCGACGGTGCGGAACGGGTCCGCGTCTTTGCGAGCGGCGAAAGACCGATCGATCTCGAGCAAATCCTGCTCGGACAGGTCGCCATCGTTCGCGGCGATTTCTTCGCCCTGGATCTCGACCAGCGCCGTGCGCTTCGCATTGCGCGCGGCACGGATCGGGCCGCATCTTTTCAGGTGGGTCATGGGGCTCTCCTCAGCCTGCTACTTGGCGAAGTTGCTTTGCCAGCGAGGCGCACTCAGCCTTCACGTACTCGATATCGCGGTACGTGCTGCTGCTAAATTGGTCGTAGGCCGGGCTCAGGTCGCCAGCGTGTCCGCAGTCGAAGCCGTACCACCAGCCGTTGCCGTCGCTGAAGAAGTCGCCGTTGCCCGAGTACGTCACGCCGCCGTGGACGGAAAACAAACCGCCGGGCGTGTCGTAGTCGTGATCGATGAGGTACCAGCCGTCGAACAGTTCGCGCGTGGGCGTTTTCGTGATCCGCGCCGAGTAGTCAACGCCGTAAAGCGGATGACCTTGCGGAATCTCGACATAGCCACACAGGTGGCCGGAGCCCATGACCCGGTTGATGGCGCAGGCATAGCCCGTCGCCTCATCGATCCAGCCGCACTGATCGACCTCGTTGCTCCATGCACCCTTCGCCATCCGTCTCTCCTTCGTTTCCCCCTGCTGCATCGGAGAGCTGGCTTATTCCTGCTTTCCGGTGGGGATGGAGAGGAGCATAGGCGTGACTATGGAAGCTGGTCAATAGGCCAGCGTGTAGCTCGGCAGAAATATTTCCGAATCGTCATAGCCTGAGCGATAGGATGGCGCTATCGCACTTCGGCGCGATTACTCTGGGCAGTCGTCTGTGCCGTCAGCGACTTGAGGAGTGCGCTGGTAAGTGCCGGTGGCCGCCATTGCCACCCTGCCACCTTTCATCCGAATTTCCATCTGCACGCCGAGCACGTCCCCATTGACGGCGGCGATGGTCAGCGCACGTAGAAGCGCGACGGTATCCTTGTTCTGGAAGTGCGCGAGTCTGACAACATCACCCATCTTGTATACCCCCTTGAGCAGGGGCATTCAACACGGTTATGGATGGGCTGCCAAGCCGTCATTTTCTGACCGAAGGGCTATCTAATGCTTTCGCACGCTGCCGGGATTACCCGGTGTGCCGGAGGCTACGCCGGCCGCGCGCAGGATGGCGGGCCGCTCCTCCGGTGGTAGCGAGCGAAAGGCTGCAATCAGCGCGGCCTCGTCGGGATCGTAGTTCCCCGTCCAGATGAATTCGGGCGTGGTTTCAAGCGCCTTCGCTATGGCCCAGATCAGGGCCGCGCTCGGTTCTTCGATGCGGTTGTGTTCGAGATTCCATATCGTGTTCTGGCTGAACTGGCATTCCCTGGACAGCCGCGCGCCGCTCCAGCCCTTCGCAATGCGAAGGAACTGAACGCGCCCGCCCACGGTGCCCGTGTCGCCAATCTCGATAGCAGCCATCGAGCCATTGTCTGATCTCGATAGCGAAAATAAATCGGCACGCCTATAGCTCATCACTTGCATTTGTCATAGGCCCATCTATAGAATCGGGCCATGCGAACAGCGGACGTGCTAGCCCACTTCAAGACTCAAACGGCAGTTGCCGAGGCCCTTGACATCGCACAGCCATCGGTCGCGGCATGGGGCGAGTACCCGCCTGACGGGCGTCAGATTCAACTTGAGCGCCTCACCGGAAGGAAGCTGAAGGCCGAGCCCGGTTGCATGGACCGCCTCATCAACCCGCCCAAGAAACACAAGGCGAGGGCCTGACATGCGCAGCACCACCGACCTTGCTTCATTGCGCGCGGCAGCCGTGCGCTCGGTTACGCGGGTTGCGAGCGAGATCGCAAAAGCTCTAGGTACGCCTGCACAAGGGCATCCCTGTTGGTGCTGTAGCCCGCAGGCAGCGAATCGCTGTTCTCCCGCTCCACATCCAACGACGCCTGCAGCGTCGTCGCGATCTGACGCGCCACCGCCGGGGGAAGTGCGGTGAGCAGTGCCGTCAACGTCAGTGACAGGCCTTGCAATTGGCCTTGCATCCCCTCTAGGTCCTCTTTCATGGGTGCCCCTTTCCTCGATGGTGGTTGTGTGAGAACTCCATTGTCGAGGGAAGCGGGCGGCCCGCCTGCGGGCGTTCTTCGTCTGGTTCGTCATGGAAAAAATTTTGCCGCGCGAGCGACCTTCAACCAAAGGCAAGTCTCATGACAACCCTTGAGCTACGCATCAAGCGCCCTCTGCGAACTGTCCCTGACGCCGAGTGGGTGGAGTGGACTTCGGAGGCCAAAGTCATTGCCGACACGCTCAAGAAAAGCGGCCTGCAAGACAAGGCGATCGCCATCGAAATCGGGCTGGACCCCGCCGTGCTGTCCAAGGCGTCCAGCGGGCAGGCGCGGCTCAGCGAAGCCCACATGGACGCCCTGATGGACGCCTGCGGCTCGGAGGCGTGGCTGCACTACTGGATGCTCAAGCGAGGCTACGACCCGCGCCAGCTGCACCGCATGGAATCCGACCTGGAGCGCGAGAACCGGCTGCTGCGCGAGGAAAACGCGCGGATTAGGCAGGAACGGGAAGTCGAATTGCGCTATGCGCGCGAACTGAGGGTGGCCGCCTGATGGACCCCATCCTCTCCCGCGAATCCATCGAGTCCGATGCTGATCTTGCTGCGCAGCGGTGCGTGCTATCTGGAGCAGATCAACCGTGCCCGCATGTGGCCGGGACCGAGGCCGCGGAAGTGTGGGACCGGGCTTACGAGCGCGGCCTGCGGGAGTACTCGGCGGCGAAGGTGGGGGCGGGCGCGTGAGAGTTGACAACACCGTTCTCAACGTCTTGAGCAATGCCGCCATGGATGGCCCGCGACTGGTACTGCAGGGCCAACTGGACCGCGCCCTGTACACACAGACCAACAAGGTGCTCGAAGCCGCTGGCGGCAAGTGGGACAGGAAGGCGAAGGCGCACGTCTTCCCGGTGGACGCTTCTGACGCCATGGAGCAGATCATCCAGACCGGCGAAGTGACGCTGATTCGCACGATTCAGCAGGACTTCGGCTACTTCCCGACGCCGCGCGACGTGGTTAAGCGGGCGATCCTGCTGGCCGACGTTGACGCTGGGATGCTGGTGCTTGAGCCCAGCGCGGGGCAGGGTGCCATTGCATTCGAATTGGTGGACTGCGGCGCTACGGTGGATTGCGTCGAACTGCTGGAGTCCAACTACACGGCACTGGTGCGCGGCAAGAACATCGGCAAGGTTCAGCAAGCCGACTTCCTCTCCATCGAGCCCAGCCCGCTCTATGACCGCGTGGTGATGAACCCGCCGTTTGCCAAGCAGGCCGACATCCACCACGTCAATCACGCGCTGAAGTTCCTTAAGCCAGATGGCCTGCTGGTGTCGGTGATGTCGGCAAGCGTGACCTTCCGCGACAACAAGTTGACGCAGGACTTCCGCGACCTGATCCGCGCCCGTGACGGCGACATCGAGGCATTGCCCGAAGGCGCTTTCAAGGACAGCGGGACGATGGTGCGAACGGTGATCGTGACGATACCAGCCGAGGCCGCATAGAACCATGCACCCCACCTCTCCAAGCTCAACCGCACGGCGCGCGGATTCCATGCGCCCTAGCCTGACAGTACCCGGCCCATCCGTGAGTAACTGTCCGTGCGAGCCGACAACCGCTGTCGGACAAGTCGCACAGCACCAGGTCGAAGCCGAGCTGGACAGCGTGATCCGCGAGCTGGGCGCCGCTTCCGTTCGCGCCATGAATTCCGGTGACCCGCAGGGCGCCCGCCTGTACTCGCGCCGCATGTACGAGGCCATCGACAGCCGCACGCCAGAGCACAAGGCCCGCCTGGCGGCCGAGGTCGAGCGGCTGATCTCGCAGGGCCTGGGATTCTTCGCCACGGCCGGCGAGCGGGACCGGGCAGTGATGGAAAGGCGGGCTGCCTGATGCGCGACTACGGCAAGGTTCACAGCACCTACTGGTCCAGCGGCACCATCGCCTCGCTGACCGACGACGGAAAGCTGTTGTCTCTGTACTTGATGACTTGCGGGCATGGAACCATTGCCGGCGTGTTCCGGTTGCCGGATGGATATATCGCAGAAGACCTGGGCGGCAGTTGGACGGCCGAACGTGTGTCCAAGGGCTTTGCGGAACTGGCCGAGGCAGGGTTTGCACACCGCTGCCAGTCGAGCAAGTGGGTTTGGATCGTCAAGCACCTTGAATGGAACCGCCCGGAGAACCCGAACCAGCGCAAGGCCGCCGCAAAGATCGCGCTTTCGGTTCCCGAGTCGTGCGCGTGGCGTGATGACTTCTTCCAGAAAAGCGGCCCTTTGGTTGACATCTTGCCAGAGCCAAAACAGCAACGTGAAACCCTTAACCAAACCGTTGACAAAGGGTTAGCCCAAGGGTTCGACAACCCCGATGGAACCGTGATTCACCTGTTCGCTAACCAGTATCAGGAACAGAAGCAGGAACAGAAGCAGAAGCAGGAAGAAGAGCCTTCGGCTTCGTCGGCAGCCAAGCTGCCTCCCTGTCCGCATCAGGAAATCCTGAACGCTTTCGCGGAACAGCTTCCGATGCTCCCACAGCCCAAGCCAGAGTTGTGGGGCGGGGCAAGGGCGAAGCACCTGACGTCCCGGTGGCGTTGGCTGCTCGGCGCGACGAAAAAGAACAAAGAGCGCTACGCCACGACGAGCGCCGAGGGTGTGGACTGGTTCCGGCGGTTCTTCGGCTATGTGGCCGGCAGCGACTTCCTGACGGGCCGTGACGGCAAGTGGACCGGGTGCGATCTCGGATGGCTGCTGAACGAAGAAAACTTCGCCAAGGTCGTGCAAGGCAACTACGAGAACAAGGCCACGGCATGAGCGACATCGCCCAACTGCGCACCCCGCCACACAGCGCCGATGCCGAGCAGTCGGTGCTCGGAAGCCTGCTGCTGGACAACGAGGCGAGCCACCGCATCCACCTGACGCCGGAATCGTTTTACTCCAGCGCGAACGCTGAAATCTTTCGGGCCATCATGGCGCTGGCCGCTGTGGGCAGGCCGTTCGACCCGGTGACGGTGTACGACCAGCTCGGGGCGAAGGCTGAGGAAGTCGGCGGCATCGCCTACCTGTCGTCGCTGACGAACGCGGTCCCCAGCTCGAGCAGCATCCGTCGCTACGCCGAAATCGTTTCCGAGAAGTGGCAGCTTCGCCAGCTCGTCACGGCGGGTGACGAGATCGCCGCGATGGGGTTTGCCGATAGCGCGCCGGCCGCGGCGATCGACAAGGCGCAGATGCTGCTGGCCAAGCTGGCGACCGTGCGCCGCAAGCGCGAGCCGCAGCACATCCACGAATCGCTGGCCGCCTACCTCGAACTGCTGCAGGACTTGAGCGAGGGCAAGAACCCGGCCATCCCGACCGGCATTGCGGGCCTTGACCGCCTGCTGAACGGTGGCATCCGGCGCGGCGAAATGATGGTCATCGGTGCGCGCCCGAAGCACGGCAAGACGGCGCTGGCGCTGGCGCTGGCCCGCAACATGGCGCACTCCTACTCGGTGCTGTTCATCAGCCAGGAAATGCCGGTGTTCCAGTTGATGCACCGCCACACCGCGGCGATGGGCTCGGTGGACCTGGGCCGCATCCTGCGCGCCGAGAAGGGCGACACGCAGATGTGGGAGTGCGTCGGCGATGCGGCGAACCGCCTAGGCCGCTTGAACCTGCTGCACGACGACCAATCGGCGCAGAGCCTGATGGACATCCGCCGCAAGGCCGTCCAGACCAAGCGCCAGCACGGGCTCGATGTCCTGTTCGTGGACTTCCTGCAACTGATGCAGGGGGCCGGCGAGGACAACGGCAACCGCAACCGCGAGCTCGACGTCGTGGTCAACGGCATCAAGGCGCTGGCGCTGGACCTTGAGATCGGCGTCGTAGTGCTGTCGCAGATGACGCGCAAGGCCGACGAGTTCTATCGCCCGCCGACCATGACCTTCCTGCGCGACTCCGGAGCGATCGAAGCCGCAGCCGACCAGGTGGCGCTGCTGCACACCGACCACGCGCACCCGCTGAGCCACAAGGCGGACAACTTCGCCGGCTACTCGCAACTCGAGATCGTCGCGCACCGCAACGGCGCGCAGGGCCTTGTGCCGCTGAGCTTCCGCGGCGCCTACCAGCAAATCGGTGACTGGGACGGGCAGATCCCGCACCAGCAGACGGAAACCAAACACCGGGGGATGGCTTCGTGAATGACCTGCGCAACCTGCACCAACTACCAGCCCAAGCAGTCCGGCGACATGGCGAAGGTCGGCTTTGCGCGGTGCGCGCTGGGACCGCGCTGGCAGTTTCGCCCGCCGTGGTTCGAGTGCGTGAAGCACGAACTGGCGACGCAAGAAGTGATTTCAGCTCGCAGCAAGTGGGCCGCGAAGTGGCCAAGGATCGGGTGACATGCTGACCACCACCCGCAAGTCCAAGAAGTGCGGCAACAAGGCATGCCGTGCGCTGTTCCTGCCGAACCGTTCATTCCAGGACTGGTGTAGCCATGAGTGTGCAGTTGTGATCGCGCAGGACCGGCTGGCCAAGGCCAAGGATCGCCAAGCCAGGCGGGAGCGGGCAGCAGACCGGACCAAGCGCGAAGCGATGAAGCCCCTGCGCGAACTTCTGGCGGAAGTCCAGATCGCCTGCAACGCCTACATCCGCGCCAGGGATGCGGGCAAGCCCTGCATTTGCTGTGGCAAGCCGTTCGAGTTGCAAAAGCCCGGCGGGTCGATGGATGCCGGCCACTACCTTGCCCGCTCGATCGCGCCGCAGCACCGCTTCAACGAGGACAACATTTTCGGGCAGCGAAAGAACTGCAACCGGCCCGGCGGGGCAACCCGCGCCGCGTTCAGGGCTGGCGTGATCGAGCGCATCGGATTGGAGCGCGTCGAAGCTTTGGAGGCCGACGCCACGGTGCCCAAGTGGACCCGCGAAGAACTGCGCGCCATCAAAGCCGAGTACGCCGCCAAGCTGCGCGCGCTGAAGGAGACTGCATGATCCGCATGTCCTGGGTCAAGGCCCGCTGCAAGCCCGAAGGAAACTGCCTGGTGTGGCAACTTGCTGTGTCTGTCGGCCACCCGCGCTACTGTTTCCGCCAGCCCGACGGCACGCGCGCAGCCAAGCAGATGCGCCGCGTGGTCTGGGAGTTGCGCAACGGCCCGATCCCGCAGGGAATGTTCGTTGCCGTGAACTGCGGCTGCACCGCCTGCCTGCGCCCGACGCACCTCGAATTGGTTGACAAGAGCGAGGTGGTGCGCCGGGCTTGGGCACAGCCGGAAACGGCGCGGCGCAAGTTCCTGGCCGGCGTGCGCGCGAACCGCGAGAAGCTCGGCAAGCTGGACATGGACAAGGCTCGCTACATCCGCAGCAGCGACAAGACGCTGCAGGCGTTGGCCGGCGAGTTGTCGGTGAGCGTTGCGCTGGTGTCTATGGTGCGGCGCGGGCTGAGATGGCGCGAGGTGGTTGCGAACCCATTTTCCGGCCTTGGAGCCCGCACGTGATCGAAATCGAAGACACAGCCGACGAAACCGTGTGCACCGTAGCCGGTCCGCGGCAGATCATCAATTTCGCCGCCGATCCGTGGAAGCCGAAGGCCTGGACCTATGCGCGGCCGGCAGCGGGCGATGCATTGCGCATTCCAAGCCTGGGCGATGAAGTTCGCAAGCCCCCGACGCTCATCACGTCCAAGGTGCAGGCGTTTGCTGCGAGGTCGCGCACGTGACCGAAGTTGAACCCGTCCCCCTGGGCCTGAGCGAGCGGCAGGCTGCGGTGCTTGACAGCCTGATGACGACCGGCTGCGTGAACGAGTCGGCGGCCGAGCTGGGCATGCGCAGGGAAGCGCTGGGGATGCACCTGGTGCGCGCCTGCCGAAAGGTGGGGGTGCGTAACCGGACGCTGCTGCTGTTGCGGTGGGCGGATGAGAGGAGGGCTGGCGATGCGCTGCGCGAAGTGCTTTAGGCCCCTGCGCCTGCCAAGTCCAGACGGTTACGGCCCGGTTTGCCGCAAGGCCGTGGCGCCGATCTCGGATGGCGGCCGGGATCTGTTCGGCTTCGACATCGAGCGGGCGGCCGAAGGCGCGATGTTTCGACTGGAGCTGCGAATCGACACGATGGCGGCCGATGCCCGCCGGGCCGTGCGCGCGCGGTTCCAACTGGCGCGGGAAAGGTTGGGTGTGGCGCTGTGATAACGATTCACTCGCTGCTCAAGCCGCGCAAGGGAGACGCCTGCAATGGGTGCGGGGCATGCTGCATCGCTGAGCCGTGCGCTCTTGCCCGCGAGATTCTGGGCGCGACGAAAGGACGCTGCCCCGCGCTTGAGACTGATGCAGAGCGGTCCTACTGCGGCATCGTTCGCCGCCCGGCGCACTACATGTTTGGCGAGGATGCCCCGGCATCGGAGAGTGGACAGGTATCGGCGCTGTTCGCGTCGGCGCTTGGCCTCGGGGCCGGTTGCGATGCGGACGACGATGGATGGGAGGAGCTGGCATGAGCTACGAACCACGGGGCAAGATGGTCGACCTGGTGGCGGCATTGCGAGCCGAGCCCGAGCGCGCTTTCACTGGCCAGGAAGTCGCGGCCATCCTGTGCTGCAAGAACTACCCGAGCACCATCGACCAGTACGTCTACGCGGCCTGCGCTGGCGGCATCGTCTTCAAGCGCGAGGTCGATCGCGTGCGGTATTACGCTGGGGCGCCGGTGAGCGACCTGCTGTTGCAGAAGGCCGGGATATCCGTGCAGCCGCGCAACGGCGACGGCCGACCTATTCCGGCTGGTAAGCGCACGGCCGAAGAGGTCGAGGCCGCGCTCGCGGATGTCCGATGCCCGAAGGTTGAACCCGGCTGGACGCCGCCGAAGATGGTTGCGCCGCGCGCTGGCTCGGACAACATCGAAGCACAACTGCGCGCGATCAGCGAAGCGGCGCAAGACGAATTGGGCAAACGCACCACCTCTGCCGCCACGGCGGAAAGCCATGGAATCCCTGACGTTGCATCGACTCCGGAACAAGCTGGGACCGCAGGCCCGGAGCAGGAGCGGCCAACGGTGGCAAATGAGGGAGTAGCACGGGAGGCAAGTGGTGGCTGTGCCCAAACCGACGAGGAAGAAGAGGTTGAATTTAACGCCGCTCGCTGGATGGACGGAGATGTGGTGATTTACGGAGCGCAGGCCAACGAGGATGGCTCGTTCACGCTCAACGCCGAGCAGGTTAAGAGGCTTGTGGGGTTCATCTACGGACAGGATTTCGTCGAATGACCGACCTCCTGCACCGCGTAGAGCTGCACGAGCCCGAACAGGCCCGCGCCGTCCTGACCCGCAACCTCTTGCCGTGGATCGGTGAGCAGATGAAGCAAGGCCGCGAGCTGGTGCTGGAGGCGCGGCTCCTGGACGACGACATCACCCAGCGCCAGCGCGGCTACCTGCACGGGGTCGTCCTGACCGAGATCGCCCTGTACGCGCGGCCGGGCGGCGTCAGGCACGACATGAAGACTTGGAAGGAGTATTTCCGCTCCGAATTCCTCGGCTTCAAGGTGGTGACGAGCGTCAACCCGATCACGGGCCGGAAGGTGCGCCGCCGCGTCCGCATCAGCACGGAAGACCTGGGCATCCGCGCGATGGCCGAGTACATCGACCGGGTTGTCGCCTTCGCGGCGACCGAGCTGGGCCTGACGATCTCCGAGCCGTTGCCCCCTGAGCTGAGGCCGGGACGGCGCAAGCCCGCCACGCGCGAGCGCATAGACGCCGACACGGGCGAGATCCTTGAGGCGACCGCATGAAGCAGATCGTGCGCGTCATGTTGGCGATGGAGTGCGGCCCGGCTACCTCGCGCGATATTGCGCAAGAGACCGGGATGACTCTGCCGGCCGCCAGCTCCTACCTGAGCCTGCTTTGCGCCGACGGCGCGATCCGAGTCATTGGTACAACGCAGCTCGGCCCGCGCGGCAACAGAAGCAACGTGTACGAACTGGCGCGGCAAAAGGTGGGCGCCGCATGAAGCCGCGCATCGTCTGGTTCGGTCTCCAGTGGATGTGCCACAGCCCCGCCATCTTCGGCGGCCGGATTGTGGGCGTGGGCCCGACCCCGCTCGAGGCGTACCGGAATTGGGAAAGGACGGCGCGATCGTGAACCCATGGCAAGCCCTGATCGAGAAGAACGCGGTGGATCATCGCAAGGACTGGCCAGAGCCGGTGAAGACCAACGGGAGAAACATGAACACGGCAGCCAAGCGGCATGCCGAGGCCAACATGGTGCTGTTGGAGCGCCTGCGCCAAGCAATGCCCAGGTCCAAGACGATCAGCGTTGACGAGTGGCTGCGCACCTTGCCGCCGTCCGAGTCGTACCAAACCCGCAGGGGCCGGTCGTGAACCCTTTCGCCCGCCTGATCGAACCCACAGCCGCAGTCCCGATGCCGGGAACGATGCAGGGCCGCGTGCATGTCCTGTCCGACCAATGCGATCCGGAGACCAGCCGGCCGGCGAGCAAGCCAGGCCCGAAGGCCCCAGCGCTGACGCTGCGCCCCATCGTCGGCCTGCCCAGGTTCGAGCTGCGCTACGAACGCGACGAATCCGTGACCTGGGCCGAGGTGCTGCTTCCGGTAATGGTGGCAGTGACAACGCCAGCGACGGCGGTTACGGCTGCGATGAGGTCGGGACCGAAGAAAACCGGGAGCGCCGGTTGCGCTTGAACGAAGGAGAGAGTGAATGGGCAAAGTTGCGGCAGCGTTCCTGCTGATCATCATGGGGCTACCGGCATTTGCCGCGCTGATCGCGCTGGCGGCGGCGTGGCGCGGGTACGTGCTTTCCATCCTGTGGGGATGGTTCGTTGTGCCGGGGTTCGGCGCACAGCCTATTTCCGTGCCGCTCGCCATCGGCCTTTCGATGCTGATCGGCATGGTCACGAATCACCGCAGCATGACGGAGGCGCAAGACCCGGAGAAGAAGTGGATGCCGCTTTGGGCGCTCACCCTGGGGCCGCTGGTGGTGCTGGACATGGGTTGGGTGGTGAAGCAGTTCCTGTAGCCATGACTTTCACCCGCCCATCCCCCGCCGAACAGCAGGAGCGCAACGCCGCCCGGCGAAGCGCGAACCTGCAGGCGCTGGCCACCGCAACCCTGCGCCCGGTGAGCAGCGCCGTGATGGGCGGCAGGACCAGCGGAATCGCCATCGAGAAGGGTGAGAAGGCCCGCCCCGGCAAGCGGACCCCGACGCAGGAAGAACGGGAGTGGATGGACGCCATCGTCGCATCGGGCTGCATCGCGTGCCGGTTGGACAGCCTGCCGGCGAAAGGACTGCCGTGCGCCGTGCATCACATCCTGAGCGGCGGCCGGCGCATGGGGCACCTGTTCACGCTGCCTCTTTGCGATCCGGGGCATCACCAGAACGGCGGTCAGTTCGGAATCACCAGCCGTCACCCGTGGAAGGCGCAGTTTGAGGCGAAGTACGGCACGGAGTTGGAACTGCTGGCCCGGCTTAGGGCGGAACTTGGAGCGGCGAAGTGAAGATCAAATGGCTTGACCGCGATACCGTGCGCGCTCCCTACATGGCGCTGTGCTTGACCGAGGCCGACTTCCTGAAGGTCGCCAAGCATTGCCGGATTGGGGAGCCGGGACGCTGGCTAAACGTCGGCCATGACGCCTGCGCCCATACGTGGCAGGACGGCGCGAAGCTGATGTGCGTGGTGTGTCTAGACGCCTCGCGCGGCGCGCACGACCCGATTGGAATTGCGGCCCTTCTGGTGCATGAGGCGGTGCATGCGTTCCAGCAGCTTTGCGTCTCCATCGGGGAGATAAACCCCGGCACCGAGTTTGAGGCATACGCCATTCAAAACATGTCCGCGCGGCTGATGCGCGAGTTCGTGAGGCAGACCCGATGACCACATTCCCAAGCCCCGCCCCAGCACTGCCACTCGGCATCAACGCCGCGATCCAGGATGTCGAGGATGCCCACAAGGCCCTGCGTGCCGCCGCGGGATGGCTGGAAGCCGCCATTGCGAACCTGCAAGCGATGGTTGAAATCGAGAAAGTGAGGCAGCCATGATCCCCGCGAACCTGACCGACCTGACTCCCAGCCGCTACCCCGAAGCGCTGGAGTGGCGCCTGCGCGAGTTCCGGCACGCCGCCGCCCCGCTGATGAAGGCGATGGCGAATCTGCACTCGATTGCCACCCCGAGCTACACCGTGATCTTCCACAGCGACGGTTCGGTGTCCAACCTCACCCCGCGCGACGACGGCATGACGCCGGAAATGCGCCTGCAGATGCAGTGGCTGCAAGACCAGCACGCCGCGCTGGCCAGGAGCTACGGGTTCGACGTTGCTGGGAGTGTGCCATGAGCCCGGAGCAGATCGAGCTCGCCGCCCGCGAACTGGCCCGGATGCGCGGCTACGAGCCGGACGCGCCTGCGGACTACCCGCTGGTCCCGGTCGGCAAGTGCTGGGAGCAGATGCGCCCCGAAATCGAGCGCTTCGCCGAGTGCGGAACCGCCATCGCCGCCGCCATGCAGCACGAAGCGCCGCCCCGCAAGAAACCCACCACCAGGAAACCCAGGGCATAGCCCGGAAAGGAACCCATGGAACAGAACGAAACCGCAACACCGGCCGAGCAGCCGGAACCGGCGCCCATCGAAGCGCAGATCAACCTGCGCGACACCGGGCAAGGAATCGACATCGAGGTTCGCGGCGCCAGCACGGCCGGGCCGATGAACCGGGCGGTGCACTTCGCCAACTGGATCGGCGCCAACATGGAAGCCCTCGTGGCGCTGTCGCAGGGGGACTACAACCACAAGGTCCAGCAGCACAAGGCCGCGCGCCGGGTGCTGTCGGCGGTGCCGCGGATCGCGGGGCCGGATGGCTCGCCGTTGCAGTAGGGGGCCGCGATGAGTATTCGTCTACCTATCGTGCCCGTCCGTATCGCTTGCGAGTCCGAGCGGAGCGGCGGCCTCTTGATCCGCATTTGGTGGCGCTGGATCGAGTGCGCCTACATCGTGCTCGCCGTGCGCGGCCTGCAAGCCGAAATCGAGTTCCCCTCGGACTGGCACGAACACCGCCTGGGATGGGTTCGCATCGGCCTCGGCTTCGCAACCATCGCCTTCGCGTTCCCGTGGAAGTGGACGGTCCCAGACGAGGGCCAGTGTTCCGGGCCGCGATACGGCTTTGCTTTTCACAACGATTCGCTCTGGCTTTATTTCGGCAAGGCGACCGGGCGAAGCAGTGACCCGCGCCGCTACATCGCATGGGATATGCCGTGGGCATGGCGTCACCGCAAGCACGAAATCCTGAGCGAACCGGAATCGCACCCCTACAACTACCGGCTCCGGTCGGGCGAAGTTCAGGAGCGCATTGCGACGATCAAGGTCGAGATCCGCCTGTGGACGCGCCCGTGGCTGCCGTACAAGCGCGAGAGCCGCTACATCGACATCACCTTCAGCGACGAGGTTGGGGAGCGCTCAGGCTCATGGAAGGGCGGCGTGATGGGTTGCGGCTACGACATGCTCGAAGGCGAAACGCCACTGACCGCGCTGCGCCGCATGGAGGCGGAAAGGCGATTCACATGACCCGCCCCACCTTTTCCGAGATCGTCGGCGCTGGCGTGCTGGCCATTGTAGTGGCCGGCTGCTTGGCCTACAGCTACATCCTGCGAACCGAGTGCAGCGCGCGTGGTGGCGTCGTGGTCAGGGCGCAAATCCTGTGGGAGTGCATCGACGCGAAGGCGCTGAAGTGAAGGCGTGGCAATTCATCGCAGGCTTGGCCTTCATCGGCCTCGTGGTCTGGGCGGTGTGGCTGTATGCCGAGCAGGTGCACGACTACCCGCCAACGACCCGCTGCGCCCAATCGCACCTTCAACCAATGCAGGTCGGCAAGGTAATGCTGCTAATGCCGATGTGTGACACATGGGAACCGATCAAATGAACAGACGCGGACTACTCGGTGCCATCCTGGCTTCGTGCGCAGCCCCGGCCATCGCCAAGGCAGGAGTTCTCATGCCGGTGCGTGCGCTGATCGTGCCGCCGATGCAAATCCAGATCGGATGGCCGAGGGCTCTCGACGTGCTCGGGGGACCGAGCCTTTCTCTGCCCACCGCGAGCGAGGGCCTGGCGTTCCGCGTCCAGAGCCCAAGGCAGGTGCAGTGGGTCAACACGAACGGTTGGCTAGTCACCCGCAAGCTAGTCCGGGTGGAAGGCGGCCTCTTCACCTTCGTGGACACCCTGACACCCGCATAAAAGAAAACCCCGCCAGTTTCCCGGCAGGGCCTTCGTGTACTTCGGTCTCGACACCCGATTGTAAAACGAGAGGCGGCAAAATGGACATGGCAACAGACTTCATTCTGGCGATGGCATCGGACGAACCGGCGCCGGCACGCAAGTTCCCCACCTTCGCCGAACGGGAGGCCGCGGCGAGGAACCGGGTGACGCGAACCCCGGTCGACTTCGCATCCGTGCCCCCGAGCCAGTGGGCGATGCACGACCGCCTGCTGAACTGGGCCCGCTGGTGCCACGGCGCGACCGGGGAACGCCAGCGCATCGTCACATCCCCGATGTTCGGGCTGTACCGCTCCAGCGAAGTCCGGCGCGAGTACGGGAGCGAAACCAACATCCCGATCGACCACAAGGACGCGACCCGAATCCATGTCGGGGTGGCCGCGCTGCCGGACAAGCACCGCCGGGCGCTGCACTGGTGCTACCTGCACCCGAAGCGGGCAACGGACATGGCGCGGGAGCTGGGGTTGAGCCTGGAGGGGATGGCGCAGATCATTCGGGATGCAAGGACAATGCTCGTGAATAGGAAGGTGTAAAGATGACGACGTTCGACCAATGGTGGGAGCAGAACGAGGCGAAGTACAGCGCCGACGCCTGCCACATGAGCGAATACCACATGGCCTCGACGGTGTGGGCGGCGGCTGTCGCGGCCGAGCGGGAGCCGAGAACGAGTGAGTCGGGAATGCCAGCCGTGTTGACCGCCGCGCATGACCACGCCGCCGCATGCCACCTTGCGGGCCGCGATGGCGAGGGGATGCCGCGCCAAGGCTCGTATGCCATTCAGCACGCGGCGGAATCCGCGATGAACGCCAGTTACCTGCAAGGCGTAGCGGCTGGCAAAAAGCAGGCGGCAAAGGAGTATTGGGACATCGGAACGCTGAGCGGGCTGGCCGATCTGATGCTGGCGCTGCAAAAAGACGCCGCCTTCATCCGCAAGGGAGAGGCGCCATGAAAGCCACCGAGTACAACGACGCCCACTCGCGTGCCGTCTTCATGGCCTTCCAGGCGGCGATCGCGCCGCTGATGGAGCGGGTCGCGCCGGACTGGCTGCTTCACCACATGGAGATGCACCGCAGGCACGAACCCGACATGGGCGAACGGGTCGAGATCAGGCTGGTCATAAAGCCCATCGGCGAGGCGAGGGTCGTGGATCCAGACGGCGACCTGAGAACGGGGCACAGGCGCCTGCCGATGCTGTGACCCCGCCTGCCAGCAAACCGGCCGGGTAGCAAGCAGACGGGGATGAAAAAAGTTTGCACAGGGGCTTGACAACGCATACAATTGCGTCCACGAACTGAGCAATGGCGCCGGGTTCCCCCTCCAGGTTGGAGGCGGCGCCGTCCCGTAAAGCTCGCAGTTCAGAGCCCTCCGCACTGGAGGGTTTCGCGCTTCTGGGCTCAGCCCCAATCCCCACTCAAGGCCCGCCACCGCGCGGGCTTTCTCGTTCCTGGCCACGTAAAGGCCGGCGGCGCTCCGGGCCGTGACACTGGTACTCCACTGAACCGAACGGATCAAAGAGGTGGACGTGTAGCGGCGAACCGCTACCCGCTTACTGGCAAGACGGCGGGCCGTAACCCCTGTGAAACGGCAAAACGGGCTCTAGGCAATTTGAAGCCGCGCGAGCGGTAGGCGACTGGCCCCCGTAAGGGGTTCCCGATAGACAGACAGGGTACTGCACAAGACGACCAGCAGCGGCCGAGCGCCGCCCCCAGCAGGATAACGCGGGGCAATGGGTCTGACGTAGGGGTTCAAAGCCTACGTCTTGCCTGTTGCCTTGAGCTATGCCGGATCGGTATATCTGGACGGCCCTCTCGCTTTTCGGTATAACCGTTTCGCCGGGCTCCGAGCCATCCGAGCCCGTCTTGCCGACCAATCACGGCGAGGATGCCCGGCAATCTATTTGGGGTCAGCTCTCGTTACCGTGAGGCACCGCCGCTCGCAGAGCATCAGCCGGGCGCCACCTAGACACCAGCTGCCCCAAACCTCTGAGGGCAATCGCCCAAAACGCTGACACCTGGCCCCGGCCCGGATGGCGGCGACCCTTTGCCGGGAAGCGTCTGCGGACGCAGCGAAAGGCAAACAATGACCACTCCAGAATTCCGGGTGCGCCCGGTGATCCGCCACATCGTCACGCGGTTTTCCGAGGAACGGACCTCGCCGCATGACGCCCCGCCGGAGTACACGCGCAAGCTGGAAACGCTCGGGGAGTTCGACTCCGAGGGATATGCTGACATCGTGGCCGAAGCCCTAAGGGAGCGGGCCGCGCCGCGTGAATACGTGATCGTCAGGCAAAAGCTGGGCGAAATCGCCGCCGATGTGATGTACGCCTACTCGGAGGCGGAGGTGGAAGTCAGACTGGCCGAAATGGCAACGCCTGATGCCCCGCAGTGCCACGTTTACAGCCGCCTGCGCAACATGACGGTGCCGGGCTGATCGAGCATTCTCCCAAACCCGGCTACCCCCCGCGACCCCCAGCACATCCCAAGCCGCTGGATCTGGAAGCACCCGCCGGCCGTAGCTGCGCCCACGGCAATAGGCCAGCCCGCGAATCCCGGCCCGAGGAACAAGCTCCTTCTCCTGGGACACCTCGGGCCGGTTCGCTTCACCCAACACGAAGGATTCCCATGGACATGATGACCCAATCCACGAGCCCGACCCAGGCGGCCCCCGCCGCCCCCGCGGGTGCCGAACCGGGCGGTGTCCGGGAAAAGCTCAAGCAGGCACAGACCTTGATCGGCGAAGCCTTGGCCGCGATGGGCGAAGACCCCGCCCAGGCCGAGCGCATGTCCGCTGAGGACGCCTTCTCGGGCGGGTTCGAGCAGGGGTGAGCGTGGCGAAGAAGCCCCCCGCGAAAAAGCCGGCGCCGCGCACCAAGGCGGGCACCGGCAAAGATGCAGCCGCAAGGCGCCGGCATCTGTTCGTGGAGGCGTACATCGCCAATGGCGGGAACGCGACCGAAGCGGCCAAGACGGCCGGGTACAGCGCGAAGACCGCCGGGCAGCAAGGGCACATGCTCTTGAAAGACGTTGAAGTTTCAAGGGCGCTGGCCGACCGGCAGCAGAAACTGGCGGCCAAATTCGAGATCACGACCGAGGCCGTGCTTCGCAATCTGGCCCAGGCCATCCACTTCGACCCGCGCAAGCTGGTGAACGAGGACGGCAGCGCCAAGGCCATCCAAGAACTGGACGACGACACCGCGATGGCCCTGTCCGGCTTCGAGGTGACCGAAGAATTCATCGGGCGCGGCGAGGACCGTGAACTGTCCGGCTACACGAAGAAGTTCAAGTGGCTGGACAAGAACACGGCCCGGGACCAGGCCATGAAGCATCTCGGCATGTTCCGCGAGGACAACGACCAGCGCAACCCGCTGGCGGGCCTGCCGCGAGAAACCCTGAAGGCGCTGGCCGCCAAGTTGGGCGCCCGTGGCTGACGACCTGGCCTGGGTGGACGCGCTGGACGCCGCCACCAGGGCGGCCCTGCTGGCGAGCGCGCAGGACATGCTGGACAAGACGAAGCTGGAGGATTACCGGCCCTACGCGAAGCAGCGGGAGTTTCACCGCGCCGGCGCCGACCCGAAGGTGCGCGAGCGCCTGCTGATCGCCGGGAACCAGCTCGGGAAGACCTGGAGCGCCGGGTTCGAGACGGCGATGCACCTGACCGGCCGCTACCCGGACTGGTGGGACGGCGCCGAGTTCGACACCGGCATCGCAGCCTGGGCGGCCGGCGTGACCGGCGAGGTGACCCGCGATTCCGTGCAGCGCGTGCTGTGCGGGCGGATCAACGCCCTGGGGACCGGCTCCATCCCGGCCGACGCCATCAAGGACAAGTCGATGAAGCGCGGGGTCGCCGATGCGGTCGACACCCTGGTACTGCGGCACGGCGGCGGCGGGGATGTCCAAGCCGGCGAGAGCGTGCTGGGATTCAAGAGCTACGACCAGGGCCGAGAGAAGTTCCAGGCCGAAACGCTGGACTTCGTGTGGCTGGACGAGGAGCCGCCCGAGGACATCTACACCGAGGCGCTGACCCGTACCAATGCCACGGACGGCATCTTGGCGCTGACTTTCACCCCGCTGAAGGGCATGAGCGCCGTGGTGCGCCGTTACCTGATGGACAAGTTCGCCGGCACGCATGTGACGACGATGACCATCTACGACGCCGAGCACTACACCCCGGAGCAGCGCAAGGCCATCATCGCCAGCTACCCGGCCCACGAGCGCGACGCCCGCGCCAAGGGCATCCCGACGATGGGCTCGGGCCTGATCTTCCCCGTGGTCGAGGACAACATCATCTGCGACCCGTTCTCGATCCCCCGGCACTGGCCGCAGATCGGCGGGCTCGACTTCGGCTGGGACCACCCGACTGCGGCGGCGAAGCTGGCATGGGACCGGGACGCCGATGTCGTGTACCTGACCCACACCTACCGGCAGGCCGAGGCGGTGCCGCTGATCCACGCTGGCGCCGTCAAGGCATGGGGCGCATGGCTGCCGTGGGCCTGGCCGCATGACGGACTGCAGCACGACAAGGGATCCGGGCAGGCGCTGGCCGACCAGTACCGCAAGCTGGGGCTGAAGATGCTTCCGTCCAAGGCAACCAACCCGCCCCAGAAGGGCGAGGAAGAAGGCACGGGGGGAAACGGCGTCGAGGCCCCGGTGCAGGAAATGCTCGAGCGCATGCTGACCGGCCGCTGGAAGGTGTTCCGCACCTGCACCGCCTGGCTGGAGGAGCGCCGCCTGTACCACCGCGACGAGGGAAAGATCGTCAAGGAGTGCGACGACACGATCTCGGCCAGCCGCTACGCCTACATGATGCTGCGCCACGCCAGGACAGCGCCGGAGCCGCGCCGCGAAACGCTGGTTGAGCACGTCGTTTTGGACACTGAGATGGGGTACTGATGGAAACCACCGACCACACCCCCGTTCAGGCCGACCCCAAGGCCGATGAGCAGCGCGCCGCGATCTTCCGCAACCTGTGCACGCTGCTGACCGAAAAGCGCAAGGCCGCCATCGAAGCCCGGGAACAGTCCGGCATCGAGGACATCTGGCAAGAGGACCAGGACCACTACGACGGCAAGGACGAGGCCAACCGCGGCGCGACCTGGAGCAAGGGCCGCAGCACGGACGACCGGCCATCCCAGACCGCCGCCAAGACGCCGAACCGCTCCACGGTGTTCCTGCGCATCACGCGCCCGTATGTCGACGCCGCAGCCGCCCGCGTCTCCGACATGCTGCTGCCCAGCGACGACCGCAACTGGGAGATCAAGCCGACCCCGCTGCCCACGCTGAAGGAGGCCGTGAAGGACGAGCGGCGCGTCAGCGAAGTGATCCCGCCGCAGAAGATGAGCCGGCTGCGCCAGGCTGTCGGCCGGGTGTTCGGCATGGGCCAGCCCGAAGCGCCGCCGGACCCGAAGATCGGGGAAATGGCCAAGCAGGAGCTAGACCGGGTGCAGGCCCAGGCCAAGAAGGCGCAGGAGTGGATTGACGACTGCCTGGTGGAGTGCCGCTACCACGCCGAGGTCCGCAAGCTGATCGAAACCTCCGCGCGTCTGGGCACCGGCATCCTGAAGGGCCCGACCCCCAAGAAGTACCGCCACCGCGCCGTCGTCAAGGGGCCGGATGGCTGGTCCGTCCAGTTCGAGAACAAGACCTCGCCCGAGTCCAAGAGCATCAGCCCGTGGCGGCTGTACCCGGCCCCGGACTGCGGCGACAACATCCACAACGGCAGCTACGTCTTCGAGGACGACGACATCACGGGGCGCAAGCTGGCCGAGCTCAAGGGCCTGCCCGGGTATCTGACCGAGGCCATCGACGCCTGCATCGAGGAAGGCCCCTGCGACCCGAAGGACGGGACCAAGCTGCGCAAGGGCAACGACAAGCCGAGCCCGAAGGAACTGTTCCGCATCTGGTATTTCCATGGGCACATCACCCGCGACGACCTGGAATCCTGCGGCTGCGAGTGCAAGGAGGGCAAGGAAGCCTATCCGGTGATCGTGACCATGGTCAACGACCGGGTGATCCGCGCCGCGCTGTCCCCGGTGGAGTCCGGCGAGTTCCCGTACGACGTGATGGTGTGGCAGGCCCAGCCCGACCAGTGGGCCGGCATCGGTGTTGCGCGGCAGATGCGCGAGTGCCAGAAGGGCGCCAACGCTGCGGTGCGCAACCTGATGGACAACGCCGGGCTTGCCGCGGGGCCGCAGATCATCGTGAACCGCAGCCTGATCGTGCCGGCCAATGGACGCTGGGAACTGACCCCGCGCAAGGTCTGGTGGAGCCGGGAGAGCGACAACCCCGGCCCGGTCGATGTGCGAAGCGCGTTCACCGTGGTCCGCATCGACATGCTGCAGGACCAGCTCACCCAGATTTTGCAGATGTGGCTCCAGAAGGCCGAGGACTGCACCGGGCTGCCGATGCTCCTGCAGGGCCAGCAGGGCCAGGCGCCGGACACCGTGGGCGGGATGACGATCATGAACAACAACGGCTCGACCGTGTTGCGCCGGATCGCCCGCACCTTCGATGACCGCATCACCGAGCCGCACATCGGGCGGTATTACGAGTACCTCCTGCTGGACCCGACAGCGCCGGCCGACGCCAAGGGCGACATGACGATCGACGCCCGGGGTTCCTCCGCGCTGCTCGAGCGCGATATGCACAACCAGCAGATTCCCGGACTGCTGACCGCATCGCTGAACCCCGCGTATGGGCTGGATCCGGAACTGGTGATGCAGGAGTTCCTGAAGGGCCTGAAGTTCGACCCGAAGCGCATGGCGCTGAGCGACGAGAAGAAAGAGGAAATGAAGAAGCAGCCGCCGCCGGAAGCCCCGGCCGTGACCGCCGCCAAGATCCGAGAGGAGGGCGCCGCCGCCCGCCAGGAGAAGGAGCTGCAGGCCCGCGCCACGCAAGGCGATGCCGAGCGGCAACTGAAGAAGATCCTGGCCGATATGGATGACGAGCTTGGGAAGATGGAGCTGTCCGAGGAGGCGCGGAAGGCCGTCGATGACCACAAGGTCAAGCTGGCGTCCCTGCAAATGCAACTGCGCCAGCAGGCCGCGCTGTCGCCCGGGCCGCAAGTGCTGAAGCCCCCGACTGAGCCCGCCGGCCGCGCCCGCCCGGGGATGGCCTACCCGGCATGACCGACTTCCTCGCCCCCGACGAGCCGGTCGTCGAAAGCATCCTGCTGGACGGCGCCGACCGCGCGTCGTCCACCTGGCAGAAGCTGAAGAAGCACCTCGAGGCCCGGCTTCACCAGTTGCGCGTGAAGAACGACAACGACAACCAGAAATTGACCGAGGCCGACACCGCCGCACTGCGCGGCCAGATCGCGGCCATCAAGAATCTGCTGGCGCAGGGAACCCCTGCCCCGGCCGACGAGGCGCACGAGGACTGAGCCCAGACAGCCAGCCGCCTGCGCTACCCCGAAGTGAGCCCGCCCCGTGCGGGCTCTTGTTTTTGGAGAGCAGCCTTGGAGAACGAAACGCAAGACACCAGCGCGCAAGACGAGCAGGCAGCATTCGCCGCCGGCTTCGATGGCGAGGCACAGACGGAAGCGGCACCGCCGAATCCCGAGCCCGCCAAACAGCCTGAAGCGAAACCTGACGCCGAAGCCGAACCCGAACCCGCTCCGACCACCGAACAGCAGCCCGACGCGAAAGCCCCGGCGCCACTGTCGGCCGAAGAGATCGAAAGCGTTCGCGCCGCGGTCAAGGACATGCCCAGCCTGCGGGAACAACTGCGCAAGGTGGAAGGCCGCGTGGGCTCGGCAACCGACATGCTGACCCGCTTGCAGGAGCAGCGCCGCACCGATGGCCAGCCGGCCACCATGACGGCGCTGGAACTGAAGAAGACCCGTGAGGCGTACCCCGAACTGGCCGATGTCATTGGTCCGGACATCGAGGCCACGCTGAAAGCCCTGCGCGTTGCAGGCCCCGACCCCGAGGAAGTCACCCGCATCGTCAATCAGCGGCTGGCCGAGGAGTTGAAGGCACGCGACGAAGCTGACACGGCACGACTGCGCGAGGAGCGCCGTGATGCCGTGCGCGAGGTACACGAGGACTTCGACCGGGTGATCGTGTCCGACGAATTCCGGGAATGGAAGAAGAACCAGCCCCAGGAAACGCAGGACGCCATCAACACCAGCCCCAAGGTGTCGGTGATCACCAAGGTCATCACGCAGTTCAAGACCGACAAGGCCAACGCGGCGAAAAAGGCTGCAGAGCGCAAGAACCGGCTGGAAAGCGCCATCACGCCCGAGGGCGAGCGGCGCGGCACCGGCAAACCCCAACTGTCCGATCAGGACGCCATGAACGCAGGCTTCCTGGAGGGCTTCAACACCTGAATTGAAGGAGAGCCACCATGAGTGGAGTTACCTACGCATCCCCCGCGCAGCGAATCGGCAAGATCAAAGGCCGGATCCTGAAGCACTCCCTGCACACCGCCACGCTGGAAATCAGCGGCGACGTGTTCAAAGAGCCGGTCAAGTCCGGCGACACCGTTTCGTACCGCCAGGTGGTGCCCTACGGTGCCACCACGTCCAACCCGGACGTGTTCACCGTCACCGCGAACTCGCATCTGATCCAGGAAGGCGTCACCCCCGGGGCCGACAACCTGTCCGTGATCGACACCGAGGTCCAGGTCAACAAGTACGGCTGCCTGTACATGTACTCCGAGAAGTCGGCCAGCCTCGGCGAAGACGACATCCCGGCGTGGATGGAAGAACAGGTCGGCGAACGCCTGGGCCTGGTGCGCGAGAAGATCTACGTCGCGGCGATCCAGCAGTGCACGAACAAGTTCTGGTCCGGCGGCACGACCCGCCTGACGGTGGACGAGCCGGTGACGCAGAACCTGATCGACCGCATCACCCGCAACCTGGCCGGCAACCACGCCAAGTTCGTGCGCGGCGTGATGACCTCCACCGCGAACTACGGCAGCCAGTCGATCCAGGCCAGCTACCTCGCGTTCGGGCACACCAGCTTGCAGCAGGACATCGAGCGCATCCCCGGCTACAAGGCGCGCGCCGACTACGGCAGCCAGAAGGTCGTGCACGAAAACGAGATCGGCTGCATCGGTTCGGTGCGCTTCATCCTGTCGCCGGACATGCCCTACGTGGCCGACTCCGGCGCCGCCATTGCCGGCACGACCAACTACAGCACGACCGGCACCAGCGCCGACGTGTACCAGCTGTTCGTGATCGCCAAGGACGCCTGGGGCCACTGCGCCTTCCGCGGGCTGGACGCCTTCGACTACAGCCACCTCAAGCCGAGCCAGAAGGACAAGTCCGACCCGACCGGCGAGCGCGGCTACGTGTCGGCCACGTTCTACGACGCGGCCTTCGTCGGGCACAACAACTGGGCAGCGGTGGCGGAAGTCACGATCTCGGCCCTGACCTCCTGAACCACCTGAACTCCAAAGGAGCATCAACATGCAATTCGATCCCATCTACAACCGCTGCACGAGTGCCGGCGCGCTGACCGCGACCGGCGCGGAAACCGTGTACGACACCACCGTCACCATCGACTTCTGCGTCGAAGGCAAGGCATACACCAAGACCGCCGTCACCGATGGCGTGACGCCGACCACGGACGGCGTTTCCGGCTCGGCGTTCCGCACGCTGACCGGCGTTGCCTCCGGCGGCGGCCAGGGCACGGTGCTGGTGTGGTGCCTGAACGCATCGGGCACGGTCAAGCTGCTGCAGGGCTCGCGGGAATCGCTGGACTCCTCCGGCAACTTCCTGATGGCCCCGCAGTTCCCGGGCATCCCGGTGGACCTGACGCCGTTCGCCTACCAGGTGCTCAAGCACTACGGCCAGGGCACCACGGTGACGATCGGCTCGAGCAACTGGAACACCAGCGGCTTCAGCAACGCCATCGTAGACGTGCACACACTGCCGCGCCGTCCGCAGGTTTCCTGAACCCGCGTTTCCCTCAACCCCAAGCAAGGGCCCCGCGTTTGTCGGGGCCCTTTTTCATGGAGAACCAGATGCCCCGCAAAAAGCAAGTGCTGGCGACAACGGATGACTTTCCGCCGCCGCCCGAACAGCCGATGGAGTTCGCTCCCGGCGACATCGAGGTGGTCAAGCCGAAAGACCTCGAGCTGAAGGCCAAGACCGCCAAGTTCATGAACGAGAAGGTCGTGATCCTGATCGAGCCCGGCGAGCGTGAGAACGACCCGCTGTACCTCGAGCTCGGCCACAACGGCATCAACCAGATGGTGCGCCGCGGCGTCGACCAGCCGGTGAAACGCAAGTTCCTGTACTCGGCGCTGATGGCCCGCAAGGTCACGATCAGCAACCAGTTCGGGATCCGCGACGGCCGCGAGTTCAACAAGGCCGCCCCCTCGGCGACCAGCGCCTATCGCGTGCAGCTCGTACGCGACGACAACCCCCAGGGCGGCCAAACCTGGCTGCGCAGCGTGCTCGCTGAAGCACACGGCATCACTGCCGCCTAACCACCCCCCAATGGCCGTACCCGGCCGACTGATCGACCCAATTTTCAGGAGGCCACCATGGCTGACTCTCTCCACGATTTCGCGAACAAGATCAAGGACGGCGCTGCCCGTCAAGCATTCACCACCCTGCTGCAGCGGTTCTTCCCGCGCGCCACCGAGCTGACTTCCGGCACCGCCGACCTCGGCGCGATGTCCTCGACGGAAATCGGCTGGCTGAACGGGGTCACGGCGGGCACGGCGCTCGCCAGCAAGGCCGTCGTGCTCGATTCGAACAAGGACGTTACCGGCGTGCGCGTCGTGTCCGGCACGGCTGCCGCGCAAGGTGTTGACGCCACGCTCAAGGGCGGCACGTCGAGCACTTCCGGCAACGCTGGCGGGGCCGCGAAGCTGACCGGCGGCACGCCTGGCGCAACGGGTGTTGGCGGTTCGGCCGATGTGACCGGCGCTGCTGGCGGGGCAACCTCTGGCAAGGGCGGTGCGGCCACCGTCACCGGCGGCGCCGGCACGGCGGGCAACGCCTCGGGCGGCTCGGTCATCATCACCGGCGGCGCCAAGAACGGCTCCGGCTTGGACGGCGGCATCTTCCAGCGCGCGACGTCCTACTTCCGCAAGCAAGCGGCACAAGTGGACAAGGCTGACGGCGACCAGTCGATCACCGCGGCGCAGATGATCAACGGGATCGTCGTGCATACCGTGACGACGGGCCACACGCTGACGACCCCGACCGGCGCGGCGATCCTGGCCGGTTGCCCGACCGACATCGCGGCCGGCGACAGCTTCGACCTGACGGTCATCACCATCGGCTCCGGCGCGGACGACATCTCCACGCTGACGGCCGGCGATGCGGACGTGACCTTCGTCGGCAACGTGACGGTGGGCCCGGACTCCTCGACCTTCAACGGTTACGGCACCTGGCGCTTCCGCTACACGGGCGCCAACGCCTTCGTCGGCTACCGCATCGGCTGATCCGGCGATGAGCACGTTCCTCGAGCTGTGTGTGGACCTTCGGCGCGAGGGCTCCGGTGTCGGCACCGGCCCTTCCGATACCGCCGCGCAGGTCGGGGAATACGGCCGCATCGTGGAGTGGATCAACGCGGCCTATCGTGCGATCCAGCGCGTTCACCCGACCTGGGACTTCCTGCGGTTCGAGTTCACCTTTCCCACGGTGGCGTCGACCGGGAACTACACCAAGGCCACCATCGCCGGAACCACGGCCGGCGTGAGCGAGCTCGGCATCTGGAAGACCGACACCTTCCGCTGCTACCTCACGGCGACCGGCATCACCGACCAGCAGGATCTGGAGTACATCCCATGGGAGCAGTTCCGCGAGTGCTACACCCGCGGCAGCCTGTCCACGCAAGAGGGCCGGCCGATGTTCTTCACGGTCAAGGCCGACAAGTCCGTCACCTTCTGGCCGATCCCCAGCGCCGTCTACACGATCACGGGCGAGTATTACAAGCGCCCGCAGTCGATGGCTGCCAACGACGACGAGCCGCTGATCCCCGCCCAGTACGACGAAGCGATCGTGTGGCGCGCGCTGATGATGTGGGGCACCGATGAGGCCGCCCCGGAGAAGTACGCCAAGGGCAAGGAGGAGTACGCCCGGGTGATGGCGGCGATGGAGTTGAACCTGCTGCCGCAGATGCAGTACGGGGAGCCGCTGGTATGAGGTTCCCGTTCCAGCCCGTTCGATCCGCCACGGCGTTCAACGACTTCAACGGTGGGCTGGACGTGACCACGCCGGCACTGAAGAAGCCGCCGGGAACGCTGCGCTCCTGCGCGAACGTGGAGATCGGGGTGAACGGCGGCTATGCCCGCATCGCGGGGTACGAGCGGTACTCCGGCAAGACCCAGCCGTCAGCGGCCACCTATTCGACCCTGACCTGTTCGATCTCCGGGGTGAGCGTGGGGGACGTGCTCACCGACGACGCGACGACCAGCTACGGAACCGTCATTGCCCTGCCCACGGGCAAGGCCGTGCTGACCCTCATCACCGGCACGTTCTCGACCGGCAACGTGAAGGTCGGCGGGGTCGTGAAGGGAACCTGTACCGGCGCGCAAGTGGCCGGCGGGGCGGCGAGTTCGGCCCTGGACGCGACTTACACCAACCTCGCGGCCGACGTGTACCGGGCTCTGATTGCAGCGGTGCCGGGTGAAGGTTCGATTCTCGGCGTCCACATCTACAACGATCACGTCTACGCGATCCGCAACGCTGTCGGTTCCGCCACGGCGGCGATGTATGTCGATTCCGCTTCCGGCTGGACGCTGGTGGCGCTGGGCCGGCAACTCCCCTTCACGTCCGGGGGCACGACCACGATTGCGGAGGGCGACACCATCACCGGGGCGACCTCCGGCGCGACGGCCGTCATTGGCCGGGTCGTCCTCACCAGCGGGACGTGGGGCACAGGAACTGCGGCGGGGTACTTCTACTTCGCTTCGCAGACCGGGACGTTCCAGTCCGAGAACCTGAACGTCGGCGCGAACCTGAACCTGGCGACCATCGCCGCCAACTCCACCGCGATCACGCTGTCCCCCGGCGGGCGTTACGAGTTCGTCAATGCCAACTTCGGCGGCGGCACCACGACGGCGCGGATGTACGGCGCCTCCGGGGTCCACAAGGCATTCGAGTACGACGGGACCACGTTCGTCTTCGTCACCACCGGGATGACCACCGACACCCCGGAGTTCATCGCGGCGCACAAGAACCAGTTGTTCCTGTCGTTCGGCCCGAGCGTGCAGCACAGCGCGCCGGGAACCCCGCTTACCTGGTCGCCCGTCGTTGGAGCCGCTGAGCTGGGCTGCGGCGATGACGTGACCGGCTTCGCTGTCGTGCCGGGTAGTGAAACCGGCGCGGCACTGGTCATCAAGACCAACGACCGCACGCCGGTGCTGTACGGCAACGACGTCACCGACTGGAATCTGGTGGCCCTGTCCGATGAGGCCGGCGGCAAGTCCTACACATTGCAGGTGCTGGGCAGCGCGATCTGCCTGGACTCGCAGGGCATCACCATGCTGGCGACCACGCAGGAGTTCGGCAACTTCCGCTCCAGCGTCATCAGCGATCGCATCACGAAGTCACTTAACGACCTGATTCCCAGCGTGATTGCGTCTTGCATCGTGCGCGAGAAGAACCAGTACCGGTTGTTCTTCAGCGGCGGCGGGGCGTTCTGGTTCACCTTCGCCGGACGGAAGTTGATGGGCATCACCCAGATCGACATGCCAGACGCCGTGACCTGCATCACCTCGCAGGAGGGGTCCGGGGGCCGGGAGGAAATCTACTTCGGCTCGACGGACGGGTTCGTGTACCAGATGGAAAAGGGGACGAGCTTCGACGGTGACGAAATCGCCTGGAACATCAACCTCGCCTACGACAACCTGCAAAGCCCGCGTCACCTGAAGTCGTTCAGCAAGGCCGTGGTGGAGATCGAAGGCGAGGGGTATGCCGAATTCGGCTTCGCCTACTCGCTGGGCTACGGCTCGACCGAGTTCGCAACCCCAGACACGGTGACGGCGGTGTCGGAGCTGTCCGGCGCGGTGAACTGGGATTCGTTCACGTGGGACGCCTTCACCTGGGACGGGGTATCGCTCACACCGAATGAATCGGACGTGACCGGCACCGCAGAAAACATATCGCTGTACTTCGGCGGAAGTTCCGACGAGTTCAGCCAATTCACATTGAGCGGGGCGATCCTGCACTACAAGCCTCGAAGGGAGATGCGGTAATGGCTGTATCCGACTGGTATGACGCAAGCGGCTGGCCAGCGACCGGGACGGCCGGCGCTTCGTCATCGGCGCGCGCCGAAATGCTGCTGATCGAAAACAACATCAGCGCGAAGCTGCCGGACCTCGCTGGCGGCCACGGTGGGGAGATCGTCGTTGTCAACGCAGCCGGTACGGCCCTGGACGGCGTTGCCGCAGGGGCCACGACGGAGATTCTGGTGGGCGGCGGCGCCAGCGCGGTCCCCGTGTGGACCACGGCGACGGGTTCCGGCGCTCCGGTGCGGGCGACTTCGCCCACGCTGGTGACGCCCAACCTCGGCACGCCCTCTGCGCTGGTCGGGACCAACATCAGCGGGACAGCAGCCAGCCTCACGGCCGGAAGCGTCACCAACCTGACGCTGGGCGGCGCGGTCGTATTCAGCGGCGCCTACTCGATGCAGTTCACGGTGCCGGGGGCGTACACCTACACGCTGCCGGGGCTGACCTGCATCATCCCGTCCGAGCAACTCCAGCAGAACAGCAAGAGCGCGGCCTACACGATGGTGCTGGCCGACGCCAACAAGCACATATTGCACCCTTCGGCTGATACCAGCGCGCGGACCTGGACGATCCCGGCCAACGCTTCTGTCGCTTATCCGATCGGAACGGCGATTACGTTCGTCAATCAGAACGGCGCGGGCGTTATTACCATTGCGATCACCTCGGACACCATGCGGCTGGCGGCGGCCGGCACCACCGGATCGCGCACGCTGGCCGCCAACGGCATCGCCACGGCATTGAAGATCACGGCGACGGAGTGGATTATCTCTGGCAGCGGGCTCACTTGAAATGAATCCTTCGCTGCAAATGCTGATCGCCGGAGGCGGGGTCAAGGCCACTGGCGGAACAATTACGTTCGCTGGCGGCAACACCATCCACACGCTGTCAAACGGGCAGACTTTTACCGCGATTGTTCCGCTGACCGTTGACTGGCTTGTTGTCGGCAGTGGTGGCGGTGGCGGGGCTGGCAATGGCGGTGGCGCAGGCGGAAACGGCGGCGGCGGCGGTGGCGGCGGTGGTGTTATTTCCGCAACTGCGCAAGCTTTGTCCGCTGGATCATATCCCGTGGTTATAGGATCTGTCGGCGCTGGCGCAACAGAAACCCCGACCGCAGCGACAGCTGGCGGTAACGCGACATTCAATGGCTTAACTGCTGTAGGCGGCGGCAAGGGCGGTGGC
>Ga0172380_10000756_pt1 | contig 59097 bp, 54 predicted proteins | sample Leawe162metaG_FD_119747 | JGI IMG/M metagenome (GOLD analysis project Ga0172380, IMG submission 119747) | Leachate microbial communities from a municipal landfill in Southern Ontario, Canada - Leachate well 162 metaG | ecosystem: Engineered > Solid waste > Landfill > Unclassified | place... | reverse complement strand
GGCTTGCACGACGCGTTCGACCAGTCGCCCAAGGTCATCCTCGACACAGGCTCGCCCCCCCATCGGTGCCAGTGCCGCCACCGCATCCCAGCCGAGGTTAGCCCCGTAACAGAACACCGCATCGGTTTCGGCCAGACTGGCTGATAGCTGATCCTTCATTACCCCAAGCTTCATGGTGTTCGAACGCGGCTCCAGCACGGCGAGAATGCGAGCAGTTCCAACCTTGCGCCGCAAGCCAGCAACGGTCGTGGCAATGGCGGTCGGGTGATGGGCGAAGTCGTCGTAGACAGTGACGCCATTGGCCACCCCGCGCACTTCCATCCGGCGTTTTACATTGGCAAAGCGCGAAAGCGCCTCCAGGCCCTTATCCAGCGGCACCCCGACATGGCGAGCAGCGAGTAGCGCAGCGACCGCATTGGCACGGTTATGGGCCCCGGTCAGGGACCAGGTTGTTTCCCCGACAGACTCATTGCCGTTAAACAGTTGCAGCACACCCGTTGCCTCATTGCCTTCGGCACGCCATGCGTCAGCAGCGTTGAAATGCTCAACCGGGGTCCAGGCACCCCGGGCCAAAACACGGGAGAGGCTCCCCTCCGCCGCATTGCTTACAATCAGACCGGATCGCGGCAAAGTGCGCACAAAATGGTGAAATTGCGTCTCTATGGCAGCAAGATCGGCGAATATGTCCGCGTGGTCGAACTCCAGATTATTGAGAATTGCGGTCCGTGGGCGGTAGTGGACGAACTTTGAACGCTTATCGCAGAAGGCCGTGTCGTACTCGTCCGCCTCGATGACAAAAAACGGGGTATCGCCCATGCGCGCCGAAACGCCGAAATTGACCGGCACCCCACCAATCAGAAAGCCTGGCGCCATGCCGGCATCTTCCAGAATCCAGGCCAGCATCGACGCTGTGGTAGTTTTGCCGTGAGTACCCGCGACCGCCAGAACCCATTTACCGAGGAGCACATTGTCGGCAAGCCATTGCGGCCCGGAGACATAGGGCAACCCTTGATCAAGAATTTCCTCAAGCAAGGGATTGCCGCGCGAAACTGCGTTGCCAACGACAAACACATCGGGGTTCAACGAGATCTGCGAAGGATCGTAGCCTTCAATCAACTCAATCCCGCTCGCTTCGAGCTGGCTACTCATTGGCGGATAAACGCCAGTGTCGCAGCCGGTCACCCGATGCCCGGCCGCCCGCGCAAGCTGGGCAACGCCACCCATGAAGGTGCCGCAGATGCCAAGGATGTGAATATGCATACCTGATTTCCCGGTTAGAATGGATCGCATTCTACATCCCTCGCCCCGGACATTCCCGTGCCCCAACGGCAAGACCGTATCCGCGCCACCATCTGTAGCACTGCCGCCCGCCTGATCAGCGAGGATGGCATCAGCGACTACGCTCAGGCCAAACGAAAAGCGCTCCGCCAGCTCGGCCTCCCCGAGAACACCGCCTTGCCCAGCAACGCCGAAGTAGATGAAGCCCTGCGTACCTGGCAATCCGTTTTTCAGGAAAGCGAACAACTCGAACGAATCACTCATCTTCGTCGAAAAGCGGCTGAATTGATGCTTATATTGCAGGAATTCAGACCCTATCTAACAGGATCTGTTCTGGAAGGCACTGCCGGTCGCTATGCCGAAATTGACCTCCAACTCTTTGCTGACAGTGCCAAGGAGGTAGAAATTTTTCTTCTCGGCAGAAAAATCGCCTACACCCATGCCACACCACGAAACGAGCACGCAGAAGCAGTGCTCGTCCTTGAATCCGACGGCGACCTTGCCAACCTGGTGATTTACCCAACGCGAGACGAGCGTGTAGCGCACAAAGGGCGCGATGGGCGAATACGCGACCGTGCCAACAGGGCAAGCGTCGAAGGGTTGCTGGCCTGCAGCGCCGGAAGCGCGTCAAGTAGCAACAAAATCCGCTAAATTGTTGCCATATTCTTTAAATTAATAACCAACACCCCTCTAAACACCGTCAATCAAGCAACAATTCAACTACGCCGCGATTGCGCTTGTGTTCGACCCTTCATGCGGGCAGCGCGGACGTCAGACACGCGCACCAGATCAGCACCGCCGCACCAGGGCGACCAGGTCAGCAGTCACGAGACTGGACAAGTTGCAGCGATTTGCGGCAAACTTGCAGCCATGAAGAAGCAAAAAGCAGCTTCCAAGGACAGCGCCAAAGACGAGTCACCGGCGCCAGCCACCAAATTGCTGGTCATTCACGGCCCGAATCTGAACCTCCTCGGAACCCGCGAACCACAGCATTATGGTGCAACCACGCTTGCCGACATCAACCGGGCGCTTGCCCGACGGGCCGAGGCAGCGGGGGTGGAACTCGAGACCTTCCAGAGCAACCACGAAGGCGCCCTGATTGAGCGCCTGCACGCCGCACGCGGTGAAGGCGTCCGGTTTATCGTCATCAACCCGGCGGCTTACACCCACACCAGCGTTGCCTTGCGTGACGCTATCGCTGCAGTGGCGATCCCGTTTGTCGAGGTACATCTGTCCAACGTCCACGCCCGCGAGCCGTTCCGCCAGCACTCATATTTCTCCGACCTGGCCATCGGTGTCATCTCCGGACTCGGTAGCGAAGGCTATCTGCTGGCGCTCGAATACCTGCTCAACAAACTCAACAACGACTGAATCAATAACGACCGAAGCGCCACTATCTGGAATGCTTCGGCGGGCCGATATTGAGACACCGTCTCGCGGCCTCGAATTTTTGTAGGGAGAAATTGATGGATCTCAGAAAACTCAAGAAACTGATCGACCTCGTCCAGGAATCCGGCATTTCCGAACTGGAAGTCACCGAAGGCGAGGAAAAGGTACGTATTGCCAAACATTATGCTGCGCCGGCAGGCCAAGCCTACATGATGCAGCCTGGCGCCCAGATGCCGATGCAAATGCAGATGGCCGCCCCGGCGGCTGCCGGCACCTCCTCGGTCAACCTGGATGACGACGAGCCCGAAGGCCATGTCGTCAAGTCACCGATGGTCGGCACTTTCTACCGCTCCGCTAGCCCAGGCGCCGAGCCCTTCGCCGAAGTCGGCCAGACGGTAAAGGAAGGCGACACGCTGTGCATCATCGAGGCCATGAAGCTGCTGAACGAGATCGAAGCCGACGCCTCGGGCACCATCAAGGCCATCCTGGCTGAAAACGGCCAGGCGGTCGAATTCGGCGAGCCACTTTTCATCATCGGGTAATACCCATGTTTGAAAAAGTTCTCATCGCCAATCGCGGGGAAATTGCCCTTCGTATCCAGCGCGCCTGCCGCGAGCTGGGCATCAAGACCGTGGTGGTACATTCCGAAGCGGACCGTGAAGCCAAGTACGTCAAGCTCGCCGATGAATCGGTGTGCATCGGCCCGGCTTCGTCGACCCTGAGCTACCTGAATGTTCCGGCCATCATCTCGGCGGCGGAAGTGACCGACGCCGAGGCGATCCACCCCGGTTACGGCTTCCTCTCGGAAAATGCCGATTTTGCCGAACGCGTCGAAACCTCCGGCTTCACTTTCATCGGCCCGCGCCCTGAAACCATTCGCTTGATGGGCGACAAGGTTTGCGCCAAGGACGCCATGAAGGCTGCCGGCGTTCCCTGCGTACCCGGTTCCGACGGTGCTTTGCCGGACGACCCGAAGGAACTCATTCGCATCGCCAAAAGTGTCGGCTACCCGGTAATCATCAAGGCTGCCGGCGGTGGCGGTGGTCGCGGCATGCGTGTGGTCCATACCGAGGCGGCACTCGTCAGCGCGGTCAACATGACGCGCGCGGAAGCGCAATCGGCATTTGGGAACCCCATGGTGTACATGGAAAAATTCCTGGAAAACCCGCGCCACGTAGAAATCCAGGTACTTTCCGACAGTTTCCGCAACGCGGTTTATCTCGGCGAACGTGACTGTTCGATGCAGCGTCGCCACCAGAAGGTGATCGAGGAGGCTCCTGCACCGCACATTGCACCACGCCACATTGCCCGCATCGGCGACCGCTGCGCCGACGCCTGCCGCCGCATCAACTATCGCGGCGCCGGCACCTTCGAATTTCTCTACGAAAACGGCGAGTTCTATTTCATCGAGATGAACACCCGCGTTCAGGTCGAGCACCCGGTGACCGAAGCCATTACCGGCATCGACATCGTTCAGGAACAGATTCGCGTTGCTGCCGGCGAGAAGCTGCGCTTCCGTCAGAAGGACATCAACTTCAAGGGCCATGCGATTGAATGCCGCATTAACGCCGAAGATCCCTTCACGTTCGTGCCATCTCCCGGCAAGATCAGCTTCTGGCACCCGCCCGGCGGCCCCGGCATCCGCGTTGATTCGCACGTTTATGACGGCTACACGGTGCCGCCACATTATGACTCGATGATCGGCAAGGTCATTGCCTACGGCGACACCCGCGAGCAAGCAATCCGCCGCATGCGTATCGCCCTCTCGGAGATGAGCGTCGAAGGCATCAAGACCAACATCGCCCTGCATCAGGAGCTGATGATGGATGCCAATTTTGTTCATGGCGGCACCAGCATCCACTATCTGGAGCACAAGCTTGCCGCCAAGGACGAAGTAAAGAAGTAGGCGCTAGCCATGGCCTGGATTTCGGCAATTCTGGAAACGGACTGCACCCACGCCGAGGCGCTGGCCGACGCGTTGATGGAAGGAGGCGCCCTCTCAGCAACGATTGAGGACGCCGCTGCTGGCACGGCCGAAGAAAAGCCGCAGTTTGGCGAACCCGGCTCGATCACCACGCCCGGTTGGGACCGTTCGCGGATCGCCGCACTCTTTGCCCCTGACGCAGACATCGCTTCGGCAGTCGCTTCCGCAGCTGCGGAAGCCGGCCTTGAGGAAATACCCACTTTCACGACAGAAGCCGTCGCCGAACAGAATTGGGTGCAATTGACCCAGTCTCAGTTCGAGCCAATCCGCGTATCGTCTCACTTGTGGATCGTTCCTTCCTGGCACGACGCCCCTGATCCGTCCGCCGTCAATCTGGTGCTGGACCCAGGCATGGCTTTCGGTACCGGCTCACACCCGACAACGCGCCTGTGCCTCGAATGGCTCGAGCGCACGGTGTTCCCGAGGGCAAACTTGCTCGATTACGGCTGCGGCTCAGGCATTTTGGCCATCGCTGCAGCCAAGCTCGGTGCGGATCCGGTGCACGGCGTTGATATCGACCCACAAGCTATTCTTGCCGCGCAATCCAACGCAGAACGCAACGATGTGCGCGCCCACTTTGCCGATTCGGAACTGCCTATATCCGGGCAGTTCGATGTGGTAGTGGCGAACATTCTGGCCAATCCCTTGAAGGTCCTGGCACCGGCCATCTGCAGCCACGTTCGTAGCGGGGGGCAACTGGCACTTTCCGGCATCCTGGAAGAACAGGCGGAGGAGTTGATCAGCATCTACGCCAACTGGATCCCGCTGCAAATTGCCGACGTACGCGAGGGTTGGGTCTGCCTCGCAGGAACAAAGCCGAGCGCCTAGCATGCTCACGCGTTGCCCTGCCTGTGCCACCACCTTCCGCGTTACGCCGAACCAGTTGAAGGCGCGTGCCGGAAAAGTTCGTTGCGGCAAGTGCCAGCGTGTTTTCAACGCCCTAGATAGTCTGGCAGAAGCCAACCCCGACCCTGGCGCGCCCCGAACTGCTGCCCAAGCAAGCGAAGACAACGCCACAGGCTCGATCGCGCAGCAAGCACCGCCAGTGGATTCAGACAGCACAATGGATCTGCTGCTGGAGCCGCTCACTCCGGCAGCCGAAGCGCCCGGCGAAGCGCCTGGCGCTGCCGATGCTGCCGTGCTCCCCGACACTGCAAGCCCGGAAACGGTGCGCGACAGCGGCATGGCTGCTGGCCTGATCGCCGCGCGGGAAACCACCGAGATACCGGGGTACAACAAGTGGGCAGAGGGCGCTTTTACCGCCCCCATTTCCGTCTCGCTACCGACTTCATGCCCGGTCTGGCCGTTCGTCCTGGCTGCCCTGCTGTTGCTGACTGCGCTCGCCGGCCAGGTTGCCCACCATTACCGGGCCGAGCTGGCGGTTACAACGCCCACGCTTCGCCCCCTGCTAGAGTCGCTCTGCGCGGCACTCGACTGCGAAATCCCGCTGCCGCGCCATGTCGAACTGGTCAGCATTGAGGCCTCCGACCTGCAAGTAGATCCTGCGCACGGCGGGGCGCTGACCCTGTCGGCAACGCTCAAAAATCGGGCAGCCTATGCCCAGGCCTGGCCATTGCTGGAAATCACCCTCACCGATGTGCAGGACAACGCCGTCCTCCGGCGCGTTCTGCAACCCGCCGAATACCTCCCGACCAAGGCCGATCCGACCCTTTTCCCGCCCAATGGCGAGGTTGCCATCCGTCTCTGGCTGGAAGCAAAAGAGGTTGCCGCCGCCGGCTACCGGCTTTACGTCTTTTACCCCTGATTCAATTTTTCATTTTTCCACTTTCACCTGAAAGAACCGGCATGAAAACGCTCATCTGCGGCTCAATCGCCTACGACAACATCATGGTCTTCAATGACCAGTTCAAGAACCACATCCTGCCGGATCAGATCCATATCCTGAACGTAGCCTTCCTGGTTCCCGAACTTCGCCGCGAATTTGGCGGTTGCGCCGGCAACATCGCCTACAACCTGCTGCTGCTCGAAGGCGACCCGTACATCATGGCGACGGTGGGTGACGATGCGCCCCCCTATCTCGAACGCCTCGACAAGCTCGGTCTGCCGCGTGACCACGTGCGCCACATTCCCGGCAGTTTTACCGCCCAGGCCTTCATTACCACCGATCTCGACGACAACCAGATCACCGCCTTCCACCCCGGCGCCATGAGTTTTTCGCACCTGAACAAGGTCGAGCATGCCAAGGGAGCTGTTCTCGGTATCGTGGCTCCGGACGGCCGTGAAGGCATGCTGCAGCACGCACGGGATTTTGCCGCGGCAGGCGTTCCCTTCATTTTCGATCCCGGCCAGGGGCTGCCAATGTTCTCTGGCGACGACATCAACGACTTTCTCGCTCTCGCCGACTATGCCTGCTTCAATGATTACGAAGCCCAGCTGGCCTGTGAACGTACGGGGGAAACGTTGGCAGGTCTTGCTGAAAAGGTGAAGGCACTGATCGTCACCCGGGGCGGTGAAGGTTCCTGGATATTCACCGACGGTCAACGCCACGAGATCCCCTGCGTTAAGGCAGATGAGGTGGTCGACCCAACCGGCTGCGGCGATGCTTATCGTGCCGGCCTGCTTTATGGCATTACGCGCGGCTGGAACTGGATCGATACCGGCCGGCTGGCGGCAGTGATGGGCGCCATCAAGATTGCCCACCGAGGCGGCCAGAATCACACGCCAAGCCGTGAAGAGATTGCTCGCCGCTTTAACGACGCCTTTGGCAGCCGCCCCTGGTAAGTCAGGAAAAATCATGATCCGTATTGTCATCATCGCATTGGCCGCCGCACTTCTCGCCGGCTGCGCCAGCAGCAAATCCAGCAGCGCCTACACCCGCGACCAGGCCAGGCAGGAGATGATCGTCCGCACCGGGATCGTCGAAAGCGTGCGGGAAGTCCAGATCGAGGGGACGAAATCGGGAGTCGGAACGGCAGCGGGAGCCGTTGCCGGCGGCGTCGGCGGCAGCAACATTGGCGGCGGCAAAGGACAGATCGTTGGCGCCGTGGTGGGTGCCGTAGTTGGCGGCATGGCCGGCGCAGCGATCGAGGAAGGCGTGACCAGGAAGACCGGTCTCGAAATAACGGTACGCCTCGACAACGGACAGCTGACCGCCATCGTCCAGGAAGGCGACGAGTTGTTCCGTGCTGGCGACCGGGTCCGACTGCTTTCCGGCGCTGGCGGCACCCGCGTAACGCACTGAGGGATGCGCCTGTGCATCCCGAAGAAGTACTCTTGGGGTGCGCACTGAGGGATGCGCCTGCGCATTCCGAAGAAGTACTCTCGGGGTACGCACTAAGCGATGTGCACTGAAACCCTGCCGTCACATTGACGACAAGGGGGTGTAACAGCCGCCCCCTAGAGTTGTTCTCCATAACCAACGGAGAACAACTCATGAACAACACACACCACCAGTTTCAACCACACGCGGCACGCAGCGGCAAGCCGGAGCTTTCCGTCGGCCTCGCCCGTAGCGAGCGTGAAATCGAAGAAGCCAAGCGTCTGCGCTACCGCGTCTTTGCCGGCGAAATGGGCGCTCATTTGCCCACCCGAACGCCAGGCGTCGATCACGACATCTACGACCCTTTCTGCGACCACCTGATCGTACGCGACGAGCGCAGTGCCGAAGTGATTGGCACCTACCGCATCCTGTCACCACAAAACGCCAAGCGCATTGGCGCCTACTACTCGGAAAGCGAGTTCGACCTGACCCGTCTGCAACACCTGCGCCCACGCCTCGTGGAAATCGGCCGCTCATGCGTGCATCCGGACTACCGCAGCGGTGCAACAATCACCCTGCTCTGGGCCGGGCTGGCGAAATATATGATCGACGGCGGCTACGAACACTTGGTCGGCTGCGCCAGTATCAGCATGGCGGACGGCGGGCACGCCGCAGCCAGCCTTTATAATCAGCTCGGTGCGCACATGAGCCCGCTCGAATACCGTGTATTCCCGCGTTGCCCGTTGCCGCTGGCAGCACTGAATGGCGACTTGCCTGATGCGCAGCGCCCGCCGGTACCGCCGCTGATCAAGGGTTACCTTCGTGCCGGCGCCTGGATTTGCGGTGAGCCCGCATGGGACCCGGATTTCAATACTGCCGACCTGCCGGTACTTCTGCCAATGAACCGTCTCGACACCCGCTACGCACGACATTTCATGGGGAAAAAAGACTGAAAGCCATATCACCCCTTATCCGTGCGCTCAGGGCGCTGCGTGTTGTTCTGCATCTTCTGTGGGGAGCCGCCGCCGTCGCGACGGTTTTTCCGTGCGTCAACGACACCCGACATCTATGGCTCAAGCAACGCTGGTCGCGACAGCTACTGGACATTCTCGGCGTCAAGCTTGATGCCGCACTAGCCGGTATCGAGCCCGGCAGCCTGATTGTCGCAAACCATATTTCGTGGCTTGATATTTACGTGCTCAATGCCGCCCGCCCGATGGCCTTTGTCTCAAAATCCGAGGTCCGTGACTGGCCGCTGATCGGCTGGCTGGCCGCAAAAACCGATACCGTATTCCTGCGTCGCGGCAGCCGTGGTCAGGCCCGACTCGTCAATACCGAAATCGACGCGCTGCTGAACGCCGGCAAGGACGTCGCCATCTTTCCGGAAGGGACAACCACGGATGGTACGCATCTGCTGGGATTTCATGGGGCGCTGCTGCAACCTGCTGTGGAAACCGGACGGCCGGTTCAGCCGATTGCACTGAACTATGAGACGCCGGACGGCCAACGTTCCATGGCACCGGTCTACGTCGGCGAAACCAGTCTGCTTCAGTCTTTTGGAAACATCCTCGCCTGCCGCGAAATTGTCGCGCGCCTGCGCCCGACAGCTGCGCTGAAAGCCGCAGGAGCCAGCCGGCGCGAACTGGCTCACGCGGCGCGCAGTTCAATTGCACTCAGCCTTGGGCTTCCTCTGGCGAACAATCGACCTGAAACACCTGCCGATCCTCAAGCCGCACAGCGGTCAGATGCCCGCCCCACAGACACCCCGAGTCCAGCGCCAGCAGCTTTGGTTTGACCTTCAGCCCCAGTGCCGACCAGTGCCCGGTAACCAAAACATGGTCGGCACTTTTCCTGCCAGGAACATCGAACCAGGGCAAATAGCCCTTCGGTGCATTCTTCACTTCGCCTTTGGTCTTGAACTCCATGACCCCAGCCGGTGAGCAAAAACGCATCCGCGTCATCGCGTTCACCGTCACCCGCATGCGATCCCATGCCGGCAGATCATCGGACCACTGCGCCGGTTCGCTACCCCACATGCGTGCCAGTGCTTCGCGGTAACTGTCTCCACGCAGCAGGGCCTCGACCTCGGCCGCAAGCAGTCGTGCTTGCGCCACACTCCATTCGGGCAGAAGGCCTGCATGGACAAGGCAGAACCCCTGGTCAACGTGGCAGAGAGGCTGCCGGCGCAGCCAATCCAGCAACTCATTGCGGTCCGGCGCCTTGAGGATATCGTCGAGCGTATCGTCCTTGCCACGGCGTTTCTCGACGCCTTCGGCAACCATCAGCAAATACAGATCGTGGTTACCCAGAACGGTGATGGCGGCATCGCCGAGCGAGCGGACAAAGCGCAGGGTTTCAAGCGAATGCGGACCACGATTGACGAGGTCACCAACCAGCCAGAGGCGGTCACTTGCCGGGTCGAAGCTGCAGACATCGAGGAGGCGGAGCAGGGAATCCTGGCAGCCCTGAATATCGCCGATGGCGTAGGTGCTCATAGCGTTAATCAGCTACTCGCCATGCGTCATAACTGCGGGACATATTCTGGCACGAACTGCTGCAGACGGGTCTTCAGAGTTACTACATCGGGCGGCTGCGCACCTTTGAGCCAGGTGTCCAGATCGGACTGCCATTCAGCGTCGGGCGCAGCTTCCGAACGTGCCACACGCAGTTTCGGGTGCGGCGTTGCCATTGTCTGCTCGGCATCGGTCAGCAACTCTTCGTAGAGCTTCTCACCCGGCCGCAAGCCGGTGTATTCGATCTTGATCTCGTCTTCGGAGAAGCCGGAGAGGCGGATCATGTCGCGCGCCAAATCAGCAATGCGAATCGGCTCGCCCATCTCGAGCACGAATATCTCGCCCCCCTGGCCCATTAGCCCTGCCTGCAGCACCAGCTGCGCAGCCTCCGGTATCAGCATGAAGTAACGGATGATATCCGGGTGAGTTACGGTCACCGGTCCGCCACGCGCAATCTGCTCGCGGAACTTTGGAATCACCGAGCCGTTGCTGCCAAGGACATTCCCGAAGCGGACGGTGACGAAGCGTGTTCCATCCTCACGCTGTAACCCGCGCAGAACACGCTCGGCGAGGCGCTTGGTTGCACCCATCACGTTTGTCGGGTTTACGGCCTTGTCGGTCGAGATCAGAACAACTTTTTCGACACCATATTTCTGGGAAACTTCCGCCAGGTATTTCGATCCGGCAACATTGTTGCGGACCGCCTGCCAAGCATTTTCGCCCTCCATCAGCGGCACATGCTTATAGGCTGCGGCGTGAAATACGACCGACGGACGATAAGTCGCGAATACACGATCCAGCGATTCGACGTCTTTCACATCCCCTACTACGCATACGATCGGCACAGCTGGGTAATGCGACAGGAATTCCTGCTCGAGAAGATATAGCGCAAATTCGGACAATTCGAACAACATCAGCAATCGGGGCTTGAACTGTGCAATCTGGCGAACAAGTTCCGAACCGATTGATCCGCCAGCCCCCGTGACCAGAACCACGTGCTCCCCCAGCCAGTTGCTCAGCCCGCCGCTGTCCAGCATCACGGGGTTGCGACCAAGCAAGTCTTCGAGTTGCACCTGACGAATCTGAGAGATCGCCACTTTGCCGGCAAGCATGTCGTCAAGGCTGGGGACGGTAAGGACAGCAAGTCCGGCTTGCACGGAGATTTCCATCGCGTGACGGCGGTGGATCGTATTGGCCTCCGGCATAGCGACGATTGCTTTTCGTACTGCGAACTGTTTGGCCAACACAGGGAGGTCGTCGATTACCCCGAGAATTTTGACTCCGCGCAATTCGTGACCAACTCGAGCGGGATCGTCTGCCAACAACCCGACAACGCTCCAGTCGTGTGAGCGCGCCAACTCCCGCAACAAGCGATCGGCGGCATCGCCAGAGCCAATCACTAACACCGGATCGCCTTCGATCACCATTCGGCCATAGAGCAATCGATCGCGCCAAGCGCGGTAAGTGAACCGACTGCCTCCCATTACCAACACCAGCACCAACGGATGCAACACCAGTACCGAGCGTGGGACATCTGCCAAGGCCAGCATAAATACTGCCGCAGCGACAGCCATGGAAGAAAAACCAACCGCCAGAATTATCCGCCGCAAATCCATCAGGCTGGCATAACGCCAGATACCGCGATACAGGCCACAAAACCAGAAAATTGGTGCATGGATACAAAGTACCAAGATTAACGCTTTGATGGCTCCTGATAGGAAAGAGTCGGGAACGTCAAAATTAAAGCGTAGCCAATAGGCGAGCAGCCAACACACGACAACAGCGACGATGTCGTGGGTCAATGCCAACATACGTTTTAAAATTAGCGGTGAGACCATCTGAACAGGAACGCCCTAGTAAGCGGATATTTATTACGCCGTATTGTACTTGGTCCGCTACTAGAGTCAGTGTGAAACACCGTCGCGCTTCAGCACCTTGATCGCAGTTTTCCAGATGATGAAGAGATCGAACCAGAAACTTCTTCGTCGTAAATAATCTGCATCCAACGCTACTTTTTCCGGTATTGGCAGTTCATCACGGCCATTTATCTGAGCCCAGCCGGTAAGTCCTGGCGTCAATTCATGGACCCCAGCCTGCGCACGCAATTCGATCAAATCCTGCTGGTTGTACAATGCCGGGCGCGGACCGACGAAGCTCATTTCACCCCGCAAGATACACCACAACTGTGGCAGTTCATCGAGACTGGTCTTGCGCAGAAAGGCTCCAATCGGCGTGATATAGGCTTTCGGATCGGAGAGCAGATGCGTTGCCACTTCCGGTGTATCGATGCGCATGCTTCGGAACTTTGGCATGCGAAATATGCGGCTGAGCTTTCCTACCCGATCTGACCAATAGAGGGCTGGTCCCGGTGAGGTAAGACGCACACATAAAGCGATCACAACAATTGGCCAGAAAAGCAGAAAGCTCGCAAATGCCGCTAGAGAAAGATCGAAAAGGCGTTTGATCATCGTGCTCAACAGTTGACGAAAATTCTCCGCAGCCCCGTTTCTACATCAACCGGCGGCACCCATCCCAGCACGGATTTCGTCTTACCGATATCAACCTGAAGGTTACCGCACAATCGGCGGGCGACCCCTCGTTTCCCGATCATGACTGCCCCCGATTGTAACCATGATGGCGGGAACGGCCACAGTCGAACAGGATGTCCCATTGCACGCCCCGCGAGGCTCAGCAGTTCAGCCGTCGAAAGGTCGTGGTCATCACTGACCAGAAAGGTCTCGTTGGCGGCCTTGGGATGTGCGATACAGATTCGAATCAAATCACAGAGATTGCTTACTCCGACCAGGCTACGACGATTGTGCAGAGAAGCAAGCGGCAAGGGCACGCCACGCCGTAGCCAATTGAGCATAGTCTGAAAGTTGCCCTTGACGCCCGGCCCATAGACCAAGGGTGGGCGAATAATCACCACCTCAAGCCCGGTTTCCTGCGCAACGCGCCGCAACACAACTTCGGCCTCGTGCTTGCTCATGCCATATGCGTCTTCCGGAGCGGGAGTATCCTCAGCTGAAAACGCTCGACCTGGAGCAGTTTCTTCACCGTTCACCTTGATCGAACTGATGTAGACGAAGCGTCTTACCCCTGCTGCCACTGCTTGACGGGCAAGTTGTCCGGTTGCCGCCACATTGATCTGCCTGAAATCCGCCAACGGGTCAGCCGACTGCTCATCCATGACATGCACGCGAGCCGCGAGGTGAACAACTGCGTCGCAGCCCGCCATGTGCGCATCCGACCCGGAAGCCTGACACCAAGCTAGCTGGTTGTTGGCAGAACCCGGAGGGGGCTCGTGTCGCGTTAGTGCCCTAACATTCCATCCCGCCGAAAGCAGCACGGGGATCAACGCCGTACCAACAAACCCAGATGCGCCGGTGACGAGGGCAGTTCTTAAACCACTCATCCCGAATTTTTCAACCACATAGGCTTCACTGGCAGTGCCACACAGTGCGGTTCACATAATCCGTGTAGCTCAAAACAATTCGTACAACCTGCTGAGATACCGGACTTGCGACATAATCGGGAGCAACTGGGAAAACCCTTGTCGATCGATTGTATTGGGAAGTTACCACTTTCACTGCCGCGAGCACGGCAGTCGACTTCAAGCCACTCATGATTAGCGTTCCCTCATCCATCCCTTCCGGCCTCTCATGGGCATTTCGCAAGGTTACTGCAGGAAGATTCAGTAACGAGGCTTCCTCGGTAATGGTGCCGCTATCTGACAGCACACAAAAGGCCTCGGTTTGGAGCTTGATATAGTCAAGAAGACCATAAGGCTTGACGAAACGGATCAACGGGGACTCCAGAGATTCCCCCAGCGCTTCCAGTCGTTTTCGAGTGCGCGGGTGAGTTGAGACAATGATTGGTAATTTGTAATCTTCGGCCAAAGCCATCAAGGAACGAAGCAGATCGCGCAGATTCTCCGACGAATCGACGTTTTCTTCGCGATGGGCACTGACAATGAAGAATTTTCCCGATTCTAATCCCTCACGCTCAACCACATCGGACGCCTTGATGCGCGGCATATAGTAATCAAGCACTTCGCCCATGTGAGATCCGGTTTTTATAATAGTTTCCGGTCGTATGCCTTCGGCGATAAGGTAGCGTCGCGCATGTTCCGTCAGCACCATATTGATGTCGCTCAAGTGGTCGAGTACTTTGCGATTCAGTTCCTCCGGGACACGCTGATCGAAGCAGCGATTGCCAGCCTCCATGTGGAATACCGGTATCTTGCGGCGCTTTGCCGGAATAACGGCCAGGCAAGTATTGGTGTCCCCGTACAGCAATAGCGCGTCTGGCTTCTCAAGTTCGAATACCCTGTCCGCCTTTGCAATAACCTCGGCAATCGTCTGCGCCGCAGTCTCCCCTGCCACCTCCAGAAAATGATCAGGCTTTCGAATTTCAAGGTCGTCGAAAAACACCTGATTCAGTTCGTAGTCGTAATTCTGGCCGGAGTGGACAAGGACGTGCTCCACTTGTCGGTCCAGTTCGGCGATCACCCGACTCATCTTGATCAACTCTGGCCGAGTCCCGACCAGCGTCATGACTTTAAGCACCTAGAGCCTCCTGAATATAATCAAGCTGAAGCAGGAGCGCCTTAACTCCCTCGACATTGAGGCGATCAGTGTTGTGCGAGGTGTAGTCGTCAAATTCGGAGATCCGCTGCTCCCCCTCAACAAAGTATTTCTTGTAGTTCAAATCACGGTTGTCCGCTGGAATACGGAAATAACGCCCCATATCCTCGGCCTTCGCCATTTCCTCCCGCGAAACCAGAGATTCATACAGCTTCTCTCCGTGGCGCGTGCCTATAACTTTGATAGGGTTGCTCCTGCCAAACAACTCCTTCAGCGCCGCAGCTAGATCGCCAACAGTCGACGCTGGCGCCTTTTGGATAAAGATATCCCCCTGCTGGCCATGCTCGAATGCATGCAGAACCAGGTCGACAGAATCTTCCAGCGACATTAGAAATCGGGTCATTTCAGAGTCAGTTACGGTCAGCGATTCACCAGATTTCAATTGTTCAACAAATAGCGGAATCACCGAACCGCGCGAGGCCATCACATTTCCGTAGCGGGTGGCGCACACGACCGTTCCGCCTGCGGGAATTGCTCTTGATTTGGCGACCATCAACTTTTCTGCCATTGCCTTGGAGATGCCCATCGCATTGATTGGGTAGACCGCCTTATCCGTACTTAGGACAACAACGCGACTGACACCCCGTGCGATTGCGGCATTGAGTACATTCTCCGTTCCAAGCACGTTGGTGCGCACCGCCTCCATCGGATAGAACTCGCATGAAGGAACTTGTTTCAGTGCCGCTGCATGAAATACGTAGTCAACGCCAATCATCGCCTGGGCAACACTATCGTAATCGCGAACATCTCCGATATAAAACTTTACCTTGTCGCTTGAAAGTGCTATCCGCATGTCCTCCTGCTTTTTCTCGTCACGAGAAAAAATGCGAATTTCACGCACATCCGTATTCAAGAAACGCCGCAGTACGGTATGGCCAAAGGATCCGGTTCCCCCGGTAATCATCAATATTTTGTTATCGAACATAGAAGCTCTCAAATCACACATTGAACAGCGTGTTAGTCGTTCAAAACGCAGCCAGCATGCATTTTCTGGATTAACTCTGGCCACTCCGGTGAGACATAGCCGGTGGCCTTACAAAAACGTCCGGCGTTAAGCGAACGATCAATTGTCAATTCGCAATCTGGATCTATTTCAATTCGCTTGCCGTACTGCGCAGCAACCAGTTTTAATAATTCAAGCTTCGAAATAGGCGCTGCTGCAACATGATACAAGCCATTCAGTTCAGGATGCTGTAGCACATAGTCCTTCATGATCCGGGCCAATTCGACTGTTGGCACCCCGGAAAACACCGCTCTCGAAAACCCCTTCACTCGGCCCTGCTGAGAAAGAAACCACTCAATTAATGCGTTAGCCGAGCGAAGTTCGTGCCCGATGATCGACGTACGCAAGGTGATCACGTGAGGTTGATCATGCACCTCACCTATAAATTTCGACTTCCCATATAGATCCTCGGCGTCTGACGTGTCACTCTCGATGTAACCTCCTGTGCGGCCAGAGAAAACGCAGTCAGTACTCACATGAATGAGGCGACAAGTACTCAGCGCACACAGGCGAGACAACCGGTGAGGCAACATGGCATTAATCGGGAGGGCAAGTAAAGGATCATTGGCATCGGCCAGTTGTTTGATCAGCCCAACGCAGTTGATGACCACATCCGGCCGAACCTTCGCCATCACTCCAAGAAGTGAGTCATGATCAAGAACGTCGGCCCCGGTAAGCAATTGGTTCCGATACCTCTCCGGAAAATGGGCAATTCCTGCGCCGCCGCGCAAGGTGCCCCATGTGTCGAAAGCACTGTCTCGGCTAAACACACCAAACACCGCGCTTCCCAACATACCCGTAACGCCAAGAACGAGAACTTTCATACCCACACTTCCTTACAGACACTCATCGTGCCAGCAATGCCTGCAACTGCCGAACCTGGCTGCGCATATCGAAATGTGCATCAAAATAGGCCCGGCCAGATTGGCCCATGGCTAAACGTTCAGAATCGCTTAGCGCCGCTATGCGACGAATGTTTTCTGCCAACGGAAGTGCCAGCCCGGCCGGCGAAACAAAACCTGCCGCAGCCTCGGAAACCACTCTGGCCCCCTCCCCATTCAAACTGGCGATGATCGGCTTTCCCGCCGCCAGATACGCCTGAATCTTGCTCGGCACCGTCTGCGCAAAGATTTCTTCGTCGTTGAGTGATACTAGCAATGCCCCTGAGCGATCGAATATCTTTGGCATCATGCCCATTGGAAAGCGCCCGGGCAAGAGTAGATTAGACAGCCCCGCCACACGTTTCTGCTCCTGCACCCACTCCAATCGGCTACCGCTGCCCACTAAAACAATGCGAATATTATCGTTGTCACGCAATAGAACCGCCGCTTGGACCACCGTGTCCAAAGCCTGAGCCGTGCCAAGGTTGCCCGCAAACACGACGCAAAACTCCCGTTCCATAACCTCCGTCAATTCTGGCGGTATACCCTCACATTCCGTCGGCTGCAGTTGCACGTCAACGGAGTTGGGGTGATAAACAATCTTGCTCTCATCTGCGTAGCGAGTAACCGGTTCGATAAAAGCGCGCGATTGGACAAGCAGCAGATCGCAATAACGATAGATACTTCGGACCATCCAACCCACCACTCCAAGCAAACGGGAATTTTTTACAAAGCCAGTTGCAGAGAGGCTTTCTGGCCACAAATCCTGGACCCAAAGTACCAGTTTCGCACCCTTCAGCCACTTCAAAAAAATAGCGGGAATCGCTTGCGTGATAGGTGATGGAGCAAAAACTAGAATGGCGTCGAATCTGCGGCCGCGCAAGATCCACGGGAACATCAACAAGCCCGTAACAACAAATGAGAAATAATTGAGAATCAAATTCGTGGCACCGCCACCACGGCGCGGCCAAAGCGGAACCCGCAGCACCTCAACCTCCTCCGAGAAGCGTTCACGCTGACAACCCCAAGCACGATAACCTTCAAAAACCTCCCCATCAGGATAATTCGGCTTGCCTGTAGCGACAGTCACCTCATGCCCGAATTCCCTCAACAACCGGACAACGTCATTGATGATAAAGCTCTCAGGCCAAAAATACTGTGAGAGCACTAGGATCTGCATATCAGGCGCTCGCTTTCTCATCAAATACGGGAAGGAGCCCGAAATAAATCTGAAGCATTCTTTGGGCATTATCAGCAATCGAGAAATTCTCAGTTGCCCAAACACGCGCCTGATCACCAAGTCGCTGGCGATAACCGGCATCCTCGGTCAAACGTTGTAAAGCATCGGCAATTAATACCGGATCTGACCTCGGTATCGCTATCCCGGTCACGCCGTCGACTATTGCATCGGGCATGGGGTCGGCTACAGCTACAACGCTAGGAACCCCATAGAACGCGGCCTCGAAGACTGGGCGCCCTGCCGCATTTAAATGGGAAGGGAAGCAAAGAATATCTATTTGTGGATAAAGTGAATGCACCTCCCCGACAAAACCCAGCAACTGAACGTGTTGTTGCAGGCCATATTCGTTGATCAGCGCTTCCAACTCTGCACGGACATTTCGCGCAAATCCGAGAATGCGCAGTGCCCACGCGCGAATCCCAGAGAGTTCGCGCGCGTTCTCGCCCGCCACGATACATTCCACTGGCACCCCACGTTCCTTGAGGATGCGCATTGCTTCTACAAGCTCGTAGATACCCTTGAGCGCTATCAGGACACCCAGGAAGCCGATGCGTACGGGATCGCCCAGGTTACGGCCTGGCAAGTACTGGCCCGGCAATGCGTTCACGCGTAATCCGTTATGAATGATCGCCAGTGGTAGGTTGTCTTCGAGCGTATTCGCAACCGTACGATCGATTGCGACAACCACATCGGTATTCTTCCGTAGCCAGCGGTTAAGCAGACGGGTGCGCCAGCCGGTTCCCGGGACACGCTGCAAAGACCGAACATGCACCACCATAGGCAAGCGCAGCAAGCGCTTGGCAACAATGCCCAGTGGCAGCAGCGTGATCTCGTTGATGTGGAGGAGGTCAAAACGCTCACGCCGCAATTTCCACACCGCCAGCAGCGAGAAAGGAAGAAAATACAATTCTCGAAACACAATCAGCCAGCGCAAGCGGCGATAGTACCCGTAGCGGGTATTGTCAAACTGACTCAATCCACGGGCAGTTCTGACCGACATCCCGGCTGCAGAAAACGCACTTGCGGCACTCCCGCCTGGCGTCAATACCGTCCCGGAAACTCCCGCCTCGCGCAACAGCCCGAAGAGCTCTATCAGGCTTTTGGACGCTCCGCCAAAAGCGCCGGCCGGGTGCAAATACAGAACCTTCATCGTATCGCCAATAATTCCACTAATTTGCAAGCAACTGTTCGATGTTCTGGAGCAGTACCCTGCCCCCCATCTCATAGTTAACCTCAGTCGCCGCAACATCGGCTGCTGTCTTATAACGGACCAGTTCGCCCTCCGAAACCTTGCTGATCACGCCAGCCAACTCTCTCGGGTCAAAGGAATCCGCCACCACGCCACAACCGAAAGCCCTGACGATTCGGGCCATTTCGGGCGACGGCCCGATCGCGACAGCCAAACGCGCCTGAATAAACTCAAAGAACTTGTTGGGGAGCGCGTGTTCGTGGTTGAAGTTGACGGGCGGAAGCAGATAAATTCCCACGTCGTATTTGTTGAGCGTGCTGCAAATTTCGCCCATCGGCACGGCAGGAATGAAGCGAATTCGCTCGTCGGCGGCAGCATGTCGCCTCAAGTCGCGCATATAGGCAGGGTCGCTCTCGACCAGCATGAAGTCGAGAGAAAAGCGCCCGTCAAGGTACTTCATCACCTCGATCATTGTCTCGAGATGCCGCGAACGGATCGCAGCGCCATGGTGAACGAGGCGAACTTGGCCGGACTGAACAGGCGATGGAGCCAATTTCTGATCGAGCGGCGCGTTATGGACCACCTCCGGCGCGACGCCGTAATGCCGTGCATATTCGTCGGCAATACCCTGACATACGGTCACCATGCCGGCCGCCCTTTGCAGATATCGGCGGCAAAGGTCATGGTGGTAGCGCCCGAACAGTAGCCGCCACATCCATTTATCGTCGAATTCGCGCGGCGAATATTCATGGGCATCCATCAGAACGGGCCGCCCTGCGGCAAGGCGCAACGCCAGCGGCAATGCCGAAATGTCATTCGCAATTACCAAGTCGAACATCAGGCCGTTTATTTTTTCCTGCGCCGAGCGAACCTCGACCCGGTTCCAGTAATAGCTCTCGAAGAACCCCAACAGTAGCTTGACGCCCCACCTGACCTTGGTCAGGAGCGAGGTCAACGGGCGCGTCAGATCGATGAATTCGACAGCAGCATCGGGGTTTTGTCCAAAACCAGCCACCGTTATCGTGTATCGACTTTCCAGTAAACAGATCTGCCGCATGACGCGGGGATCGCTGTGAATGACGGAAAAAGAAATGATCAGGATTTTTTTCACGCGGGAAGGCTCCACAAATCAGGCGACGAAGTTTGCATACCAGCGTGAAAAATTGATCCAGCGCCATACCTGCCAGGAAAACTGCTGCTTGCCCGCAACAATCTGATCGAAAGCCTTCACCACTTCCTGCTGATTGAAGAATGGCAAATGGAGATCTTCCTTAAGCCATCCGCGCACGGTATCTGACATCGACAGCATCCACTCCTGCTCCGGCGTCGCGAAACCGATCTTGTCGCGACGATCCAGCACATCGTCGGGAACAATCCCTCGCATCGCCGCCCGAAACACGTGCTTTGTTTCGCCTTTTGCGGAAATTAAATAGGACTCGGGCAAAGACAACAGCAGCTCGACCATGCCCAAGGTGAGAAAGGGCACCCGGCTCTCCACGGAAAAACGCATCGAGTTCCGGTCACCGTGTCGCAAAAGTGCCGGCAAGCCTCGCCGGGTCAGCGAAAGCGCCAACTCCGCCACAACGCGCCGCCCGATTTCGTTTTCGTTCGAACGCTGGCGGGGGTAGCGACGGATGATCCCCCGCTCCTCCAGCACGCCGGCATCGAGCCACGCCGGCATATCCTGCATGCCGTTCAGGCGACGCAATACATCGTATAACTGCCCCTGCGTCATCTCAGCTACGGCGCGCTTGATACCTGCCAACCGGGTTCGCTCCGGCCAATCCGCCCATTCGCCCAGAAAATCCCAGGCTTCGGCCACATTCCCCTTCTCGAGCAGGCTACGAATACGTTGCCCGGGATAGCCGTTATAGCCGGCTAGCATCTCATCCGCCCCCTGCCCATCCAGAGTCACCGTAACCCCACGCTCGCGAGCCAGCCGGAATACGCGGAACTGAGCGTAAATGCTAGTACTGCCGAAGGGCTCCCCCTGAACACGGATCATTTCATCCAGATCAGCGGCAAGTTCGCTCGCGCTGACCACCACCTTGTGCGGTATCGCTCCTACGTATCCATTAACCCGGTCGACCCATTCCTCCTCCGACAACGAACTGCCACGGGCAATGTAACTGAAGGTGTTGATCGGCAGGTCGGGCATTACAAAGTGCATCGCGCATACCACCGCCGACGAGTCGATACCACCCGAAAGGGCTGCGCCGAGCGGCACATCGCTGCGGAGGTGAAGGCGAACGTTTTCCAAGAAACGATGCCGCACCAGTTCGGCAGCCTGATCGAAACTGAGGTCGGTGCGCTCCTGAATGGAGGGGCGCCACCACGACGACGGTTCCGAAACATCTCCACTAGTCAGGTCAACTTCCAGAAGATACCCAGGCTGCAGGTGGAAAACCCCATCCAGAAAAGTTCTCGGGCCGCTGTCATAATCGCCATGCACCAGATAGTCATATGCTCGCTGCCAATCGAGGGTGACTCTCTCTTTTTTCAAATTTTTTATCGCTGCTATTTCTGAAGCGAATAGAAATACTCCGGAATCCTGAGTGTAATAGAATGGCTTAATGCCAAACGCGTCCCGTACACACGTCAGTTTTGAGGCATTGTGGTCGATTACCACAAAGGAAAACATTCCAGTCAGACGCCGCAAACAATCGCGCCCCCAGTGACGCCATGCAGTTAGTAATACTTCGGTGTCAGATGAGGTGTAAAAACTGTAGCCTATGCTCCCAAGTTCGGCTCGCAATTCACGGTAATTATAAATTTCCCCGTTAAAGACAATCGCGAGCTGGCCATCAGTCGACGACATCGGCTGATGGCCAGCCGATGTCAAATCTATAATGGAAAGTCGAGTGTGGGCAAGTACGACATCGGAACCCGCAATCCTGTAGCGCTCACTTCCTTGATCATCCGGCCCTCTATTGCGCAGCGAGTACAGGGCCTTTCTCATCATGGCATCGCTAGGCGCAAGTGCTCCCTGTCGCCAAGCCGCGCCAAGTATTCCACACATTTCACATACCCAATCTGCTCAGCATTTGTCTTGAAAGTAAGAAGCTATATTGCGAATAATTTCAATTGGTAGCCTAGGATAGAAAAATAGTTTTCTTTGCTAGCTCAAGGCAAACCAGTTGCATATTGAATCTACTATCTTCGATGCTGCATTTCCTTCGCCAAAGAGCGTGGGGTAGAAATCTGGCGAATCGAACGCACCAGAGAGTGCTTTCGCTATTAGTTCATTATCCACGCCCACGAGTCGGTTAGCTCCACAGGCAAGAAGTTCGACCCATTCGGTTTCTTCGCGAAGGGTAACGCATGGCACGCGGTGGAAAAAAGCCTCCTTTTGTACGCCGCCACTATCTGTAGCTATCACTCGAGCCGATTTTTCAAGCATCACCATATCCAAATAGCCAACCGGTTCAATTTTTCTGACATTCGGCGGTAACACCAGAGAAAACTCAGAAATTCTTTTAGCAGCTCGTGGGTGCATAGGCCAAATCACAGGAGATGAACTAGCCGCCAATCCATGCAGAATTGCAGAAAGACGATCTTTGTTATCGGTATTTTCTTGTCTATGGATTGTAGCCAAAACATAGTCGCCTGAATTCAACCCCATGGTTTCGATGATTCGCGAACATTGGCTCGCTTTCGCTCCATAATACTTAGCTGCATCCAGCATTACATCCCCAACACTTACAACATTGGCCCCTTGTATTCCCTCCCTGCGAAGGTTTTCAACTGCAGTTGCAGTAGGCGTGAATAGCAAAGAACTTAGATGATCGGTCAGCACACGATTTAACTCTTCGGGCATAGCACGATTGAACGACCTGAGACCCGCCTCAACATGTACAACTGGCACATGCAGTTTGGCGGCAGCCAACGCCCCCGCCAAAGTCGAGTCTGTATCTCCGTAGACAAGTAGCAAGTCCGGAGCTTCTCCGAGCAAGACCTGTTCGATGGCAACAAGCATCTGCCCGGTATTTTTCCCGTGCGTCCCCCCGCCAATACCTAAGTTGTGTTTTGGGAACGGGATATCCAATTCGGAAAAAAACACATCTGACATATTGGCGTCAAAATGCTGTCCAGTATGCAAAATCGCTTCACTAATATCGCCCCTAGAAAGAAGCGCGCGCGAAACTGTAGCTGCTTTAATAAATTGGGGGCGAGCCCCGACAACCGTAAGAATTTTTTTCATGACCCGATCAGCATGGTGCACCTTGGCCAGCAGGCGCCAATAAAAACATCCTTCATCCTTGTAGAACGGATTGATATACGTCTATCAATCGGTGCACAACAGCTTCACGCGAAAAACGCCCTTCAAAATCATGTCGAATTTTGTCCGCACTAAATTCCTCCCAATGCGCCTTCATCCACTCCATGACTCTAGCAAGCTCCTCCACATTGCCAACATTGATCAATCGGCCATTGTCTCGATTCACGATCGACTCCGGGCCTCCACATCTAGTCGCAATTACAGGCTTTCCTGTGGCGATTGCCTCAGCGTAAACAACCCCGAAGGTTTCGTGCTTGGATGGCAGAACAAAGACATGGCAATCGCGAAACAAAGCTGGCGCGCTATTTCTATCAACTGCACCAAGCCAACGTATCAATTCCGATACGCCCAAATTTTTCGCAAGCTGCTCGTACTCTTTGCGCATAGCACCTTCCCCCCCGATTCTGAATTCAACAGATTCAGGCGATGGCCTCCATCGGGCAATCGCTTGTATAAGGTCGCTCACGCCCTTCCCGTCACAGATGTTGCATAGCGTGAAGAACACAAATCTATTCCCCTCGACGCTTCCAGGAAAGAAAATTTGTCCATCGACGGAATTTGGAATAACCAGCGGGGAATCGTACTCAAACGCTTCTATATCTGCCGCCAACGTTCTGCTTACAGCAATGATTTTTGCGGAATCCGACAAAGCGCTGCGGATTTCGGCGCGGAGCCTGCCGTCACGTTCAAGCATGGACGGAAAGGGGAAGGGGCCCATGTGTTCCGTAATAATGTATGGAATGTTGTTTTCCTTCGCCAACAACCTAGCTATATGGCCAGCGGGATAACTGACATGGGCATGAATAACATCAATTTTTCCAAATTTGGACTCCGCACCTGCAAAATTTAAGCGATTAGCTTCCAACAGACGCTTTGCTCCAAAAGGAAGCTTTTCTGAGAATGTTAATAATGGGTGAAATATCTCCCAGACCCCGTTGCGCTGACTAACTCCTCCCGATTTCTGTCGGCACCTCCATCTCATAGCACTCACAGCCTGAATAGGTTGGCTGAAAGGGACGGCCCCATCATCAAATCCCCATGTACTTACAATCACGCGTATTTTCGGACAAAGAGCCGCGACTGCCTCAACCTGCTCGCGCACAAAGACTCCGGAAATTGGCCGAATTTCGCTCGGATACCAAGAAGGGATAACAAAAATATTCATCCGTAACAACGGCTATGATGCACGGGATCAAGTCACTTTTTCGTACAAAACAAAGGTGCCGCTGTCTGGATTGCGACTTTTGAGTAAACGATCAAACGCTATAAAGAAATTCGCCAACTTGCGAGTTCGCGCTTCGTTTTTGTATACCAACCTCGTAACCAATAACCACATACGCTGCTTGAGCCAAAACGCGAACTTGGTATCCGATTGAATAGGGGAATTCAATAGCCATGATGCGCCAGGGAGTAAAAATATTTTTCGCATCCCAAGGTTTCCAAGGACGTTATCAACAAGATTCGCATTTCTTGGAATGCTATTACCAGTAAATGAGTCGTAGTCAATTGAGGCGAACGGGGAATAGTTTTTGTTAAGCCGCGGCTCATACAAAATCAAATGCCCCCCTTTTTTCAGACTACGCGCACAAAATGTCAGTGCATGGGAATAGGCATCAAAATCTGTGAGGTGCAAAAGCACCATTATCGCGGTCACCAAATCGTGCTGTTCTTTATATTTGTCAACATCAATTGTTTTTAGATCCGCAGTGACTGCAGTTATTTCCGGGAATGCCTGTTTCACTAGTTCAAGTGCTGAAGGGGATATATCCAGCGCAGTGATGCGGCAAGACAGTCCTTTCCGACGAAAGTATTCCAATTGCAACGCAGTCCAATAGCCGATACCTACGCCAAGCTCCAAGATAGACCGAGATTCGGCAACACCCGGCGCGCGATCAAGCACTTGCAGAAAGGACTCTTGCTCACTCCGGTATTTAAGCTTGTTGAATTCTTCAGACAAAGTTGGCCAGCCAACCGCCCTGAGGGCCCCATAAAAACCCTTGTGAATATCGACCCAATATGTTGAATTATCGTAGTCTTCCTGAAACATGCAGCTCCCTTAAGGCCATTCAGGCAAAAAACAGTGGACAGTGGCTGAATCTCAGCGCCAACAGCGTTCGTATAATTTTCATTAAATTAACGATTTCTTCTTAAACGGAATTCTGGGTTTAGAAACTCTCACATTTTTCATTTTGAACACCAGCGATCTAATTAATGTTTTTATACGCTCGGGAAGCATTCTAAATAGCCTTATTAGAAGGCCCGTTTGCCGAAGATTTTTGCCATCGGTAGTGCCAGAATCGGCTAATTTACCGTCAGCCGTGTGTTTCCATAAGTTCCTAAAATAGGTCTGTGCAATGTTGTTGTTATACGTCGAATCAGGCTTTTTCTGAGCCACGAAAAAAACCCCCCACCGCCCCTTGAATTCTATATGTTCAAGAAAAGGCCCCGGCTCAGAGTATTCATATAAACTCCACGTATTCATATGACTATATGGCATTTGAATCATATATTTTGTATCGATACACCATCTATTTTGAGAATAGTAGTCATAGAAAAATGTTGGGGAAAACATGTAAAAACCGTGATCCATATTGCCCGTCGAAGGAAGCGCATGCATCATCAACCCGCCGATTTTTAGCATTTTGTTGTAATTTTCGAGCGCTTTAGGCACGTTAAACATGTGCTCTGTGCTCCCGCCATCGTAAATTACGTCAAATTTATCGCGTAAATTTTGAGGTATCTCCTCGTTTAGGTTGCAAATTATCGTCGCCTGTTCATATTCGCTCACGTCCATACTATCCACAGACTTGAAGCCTAACGAAAGGAAGTACTCTGTATCCGTGAGCATCCTGTTTTCTGACACAGCGCGCTGCAAATGGGAATCAACGAGCTGAAATTCGAGTTCTCTTGCCCATTTGACAAGTTCCTTAACGGAAAACGTAATCCCCTGCCGTCCAATTGTAAGAAGATGAGCGCTTCTAAAATCATGATGCTTAGATTGCTCCATAAGTAGCTTTGTTGTTAGTGCAGTCATGCCCATTTATATATCTCCGTTGCAATCCATCGGCCCAAAATTTTGGGCGGGGAGCTTTTCTTAAGCCAGTATCGCCCCGACAATGCGTAGTCGCTATCGCCCTTTCAGCAAATACCTCCATGCGACAGTTTTGATACGACGAATTTGTCGTTTTACGGACGTATTGAACAATATAGTTGCTACTACCATTCTTATGGTAAAACTTTCGTTCGGCATTGATTGTGCGCAGAGTTCTGATGCACGACGAGCTGCTACGACGAACCCTCGACGCTCAAGATTTTCTGAAATAGTTGCATATACTAAAGATATAGGAGTATTCCCAGGTGCATCTCCCGGTTTGAGATCTTCTACAAAACTTGCCAGCAAATTGTTACATTCCTCCAATGCCATAGCTTTCATCGTGATACTGCCTTGGGCTGGATGCTGACGCGCTTTTACCAAAGCCGTTGCGATATGCATAAAGTTATAGCTCTCAGCCAACCGGAACCACATGTCATAGTCTTGTGTGGTGCGCAAATTTTCGTTGAAAGTGCCGCATTCAACAAAAGCTGACCTCGGTATAAGAAGAGAGCATCCATGCAGGGAGCTACTTGTTGTCAAAAAATAGCGAAACCACTCTGACGACACCTTCGGCCGAACGATCTCATGGACGACATTTGGATCTTCTGTAAAAGCAACCGCGTCTGAATAGACAATCGTTTTCGGACTCAAAGCATTCTCAATAAATTCAACTTGGCGGCTGATTTTCTCAGGGTAGTAAAGATCATCGTGACTCAGCCAGGAAAAATATTTCCCCCGCATTTTTTCTATTGCCAGATTAAGTGCAGAGGCGACTCCGCCGTTTTCTTTTGAAAAATATCTGATACTGCTTCCATAGGAAAGCGCTACCCGTTCAGTTGCGCCTTCGTCTTGGGAGCCGTCGTTAACGACCAAAACTTCGATGGGTTGATAGGTTTGCGCAAGAGCGCTATCTATTGCCTCGCGGAGATAGTCGCTCCCGTTAAACACAGGAATCACGATTGAAACTAGTGGGCTGTTTTCGTTATTCATATCCAATGTAGCTGCGCTGACATTATCAACTCGCTAATGCAACCCACTACCTAAATAGTTTTATTAGCCTTTTCACAAAAAATTTAACATAACGAGACAAGTTACCAACCCAATTGCCACGTCTGATTGCGGATCCGCGTTTGTCATGTCGCTCCAGGCTCGCTGCATTCACCCGCTCAATTTTTTGCAATCGCACGTATTCGCTCTCAAGGGATGAGACGCTTTCCTTTTCACTCGGCATCTTAAGGCGAACTTGTTGGTTGCACATCTCCCCCATTTTCTTTCTAAAACTTTTGTCCGTAATCAGTTTAGTTACAACATTTTTAAATGCGGCAAAATCACCTCGTTGCAAAATCAGCTCCGGGATGTCCACAAACTCTTCTGCCACTGACCAGTCAGTCTGGTCGAAAGCGTGCAAATAATCGTTTGCAAAGGATACGATAGGCTTACCTAGAGCCATAGAATCAACCAATACGTGGCCCCCTCCAGATGGATAGGTATCAATCAAGATATCCGCCTGTTTCAACACATTTAGGCAATCTTTGCGCCATCCAAGAAATAAAATTCGTCGGTCTTTAATGAGATCGTGGGCAAAATCCAGAACAAAAGGGACGTGACTGACTTCGGCTCCGACTACCGCGTAGCAAGTATCTGGATTTACCCTGAGAATATCTATCAGATGGTGCCAAAATTCTGGATGTTGAAACTTTGCATATCGGCCGGCACTCATTAAAACTACGGTCCCATCTGCGAGGCCCAGGTCTTGTCTTGATATCGCTGCTATCTGCGCAGACTCTGGGAGTGGAACGCCTAGCCTTATAAAAGAGGTATTTACCGGAGAATCTATTAGGGGGTGCCGAGACCAAGAAATGGCGTGGTCAAACCCTTGGGCTGTAAACTGCTGCGGCGGCCCTTGTAACAGACTGAGTACTCGGGGAGCTGGGCGCAGCAAGGCCAAAAAATAGTGCTCAAAATCAGCAAGCCCCGCTGCGGTGACAAAAATATCCGGGCGAAACTGCTGAATTTGCTTCGCGAAACGGACTAATCGATCGTCCTCGCCGCTCCAGGACGCCACATACAATTTCGTGTCGCTGGATTCGAACAACTTCGAAAGTTTTGATTTCTGAACCCGGCTTAGATATGGTTCTGGCACAAAAAAAGCTACCTCAAAATTTTGGGCATCATGATACTTCGCGAATGTTGCCAAAATTTTTACTAATACAGAATTTTCGTGTGCCGCACCAAAAACAAGATACGCAAGGCGCAGTCTACGTTCCTTTGTTGGAGAAGGTTCTTGCGCTTCACTGGAAAGGATGTAAGGAATGGCTAAAGTTTCGATTGCATCGAGAATGTCCATATCGTATTCATATTTGTCGACATGGGTATGCGTTGCGTAAACATACTGCCAACTATTGAAAGCGGCCAACGATAAGCTGATTTGCCCAGCTTTTGCGTAGCGAATCCCGATGCGTTTATACGCTTCTCGCAGGGCATCGAAATCGTTAAGGCTCTCACAAATGAGTTTGTAAAGCTCAAGGACCTTTTCTGAGAAATCCGAAAAAACCCACGCCCGTTCAACAAACACCTTCGCTTTCGCGTACTGACGTGCAGAAACAAAAGCCTTCGCCAGTTGGTAATTGATTTCTGTGCGTTCGGTGAGAGTCTCTGAAAGAAGATAAGGGACCAGTTCTGCAGGATCAAATGAGTCCCCATTACTAATTCTTTTCAGACAGGATTCAAAACCCATTTGTTGCCTTAATTATGGTTACTTTGCTCTTGCAGCAGCTTACGTTTCGGTATCAGCCCCTGCACGCGCCAACCGCACCCACGCGACCACTTGACCTACCCAGATCACTCAACGCGCCGCTTCTAGCAACTGCCTTAGTGTTGTTGCAGAACGATCCACATATTCATCCGGCATAGTCGGATAGAAAGGCATGGATAGGGTCTCATCCCCGATTCTTTCTGCATTTGGAAAATCTCCTTGCTTGTATCCTAACGATTCGGCGAAAAATGTCAGGAGGTGAATAGCTCGGTAATTTACGACTGTAGCAACCCCTTGGCGCGCAAGTTCTTCGACCACAAAATCGCGCTTTCCCGAACCTATCCACACTGGATAGAGATGTCGCGCATGAATTGCGTCAGGAGGGAGGGATTGCAAACGAATTCCTTCAACGCCAGCTAGAAGTTCGTCGTAACGCAACGCCAGTGCATGTCGTTTGTCTAGTTTGCTTTGCAAGCGACGCATCTGAGGGAGCAACATTGCAGCTTGGATATTGTCCATGTTGTATTTCCATCCAAGGAGCGTCATGTCCCAATGCTTGTACCCTTCAAGTTGACGATCAGCAGCGGTCTTATTCATGCCGTGGAGCCGAAGTAGCTTAAGTTTTTCAACCAACCCGTCATTGTCGGTGGCTAGCGCGCCCCCCTCTCCACAGGTCAAATTTTTCGTCGCATAGAAACTAAAACAAGCGACATCTCCGAGTTGTCCTGGCCGAACGCCATCGCGCTGACCTTCAACACAATGGGCGCAGTCTTCAATAATCGCCAGCCTGTGCCGATCAGCTATCGTTCTCAATGCGCGCATGTCACACATTAACCCATAGAGATGCACAGGCAGAATTGCCTTTGTACGTTGAGTGATCGCCTTTTCGATTAGGCTCACATCGATATTTCCTGTATGTGGCTCGACATCCACGAATACTGGACGGGCACCTGCTTCCATAATGGCAGAAGCAGTAGCGATAAACGTCATCGGCGTTGTGATCACTTCGTCACCAGGCCCGATGCCAAGAGCCAGCAAAGCCATATGTAAGGCGCCGGTGCAACTTGTCACCCCTAGAACGTTTTTTCTGCCTAGATAAGTGGCAAACTCTTGTTCAAAACGAACGACGACTTCCCCAGTTGTAAGAATTGGCCCGGCAAGAACTTGCGCAATAGCATCGAGTTCTGCCTGTCCAAGATCATGCATGTAAAACGGGATCGGTTCGCTCAATGCATTTCCTTTCGACCATCAGCTGTAAAGATCGGAATATTTCGCATCCATCGCTGAGGCATCCACCAATCTTTATGCTCTTCGTACCATTTAAAGGTCTTCAGCATCCCCTCATCGAAACTTATTAAAGGGCGCCAATTTAGAAGTTTCGACGCCTTGTCTGAGTTGCAAGTATGGCGGAATACCTGACCAGGCCTATCCCCAATAAATTGGATCGGGCTTTCAGGATTGTCATTAATCCGTTTAACCGCTTCAGCAATTTCGAGAACACTTACATCTCTCGCTGTGCCTAGATTTAATACCTGCCCAGCCAGTTTTGACTGATCGGTATGCATTATTTTATCCAGCGCGTCACAATGGTCGGAAACAAATAAAAAATCTCGCCGAGCTGAACCATCCCCATGCACAGTAAGCGGTTCCCCGAGCAAGCAACTCGTGATGAAACGGGGAACTACTTTTTCCAAGTGTTGCGAAGGGCCATAATTATTAAAGGGGCGCACTATAACGGCCGGGATTCCATATGTTTGCCAGTAGGAATAAACCAGTCGGTCTGCGCCGCACTTAGCCGCAGCATAGGGACTCATTGGATTCAGTGGGTGATCTTCATCCATGCGCTCAGATAGGGCCGAGCCATAGACCTCAGAAGTTGAAATATGGACGAATAATTCGATTTGCTTCTTGTAGCGCAAAATCGCATTTGCAACGACCTGGGTTCCTAGCACGTCGGTCTCAAAAAACAGGCGATTGTCAAATATTGATCGAGTCACGTGCGATTCGGCTGCGAAGTGAAATACCACATTGGCCTGAGCAACCAAGGAATCAACCAAGTCTGCATTCATTACATTGCCGTACCAAAACTCAAAACGATTCGAATCGAATCCTCCTTCTGGCAAATTTTGAACACTGCCGGCATAAGTAAGCGCGTCTAGTACAAGTATTCGATAATCAGGGTACTTGTTATAGAGATGGTGCACAAAATTACTACCGATAAACCCGGCACCGCCGGTAATCAAAATGGTTTTCACAACGTCCCTTTCAATATTGAAATGCTTTCCGGCCCTGTGTTGAATATCAGGTCAAGAACCGATAAATGTGAGAGGAATTCACCGTGCAACTGGCGATATACTGGATGCCGATACCGTTGCCATTCAACTCGGACACTGTTATCCGCAAACAAATCTATATCCAAATAAGACATTGCCGAATCCCCACTTAGATAGGTATCTGCACCAAAATGCCGGCAGATATTAAGTAGCCTCGTGCTCTTGTCTCCATCTATACGAATTTCGGAAGAACGGGCTATCGTTCGCGTAACACCAAGCCATTCACACACCAACGCCACAACTGCTATATCAACATCAACCAAACGGCGCCAGTCTTGGGCTAACAAAGCCTCCAGTTGCGGAAAATATTCGGCAAGATGAGGAGCTCGGGCATAATTTTGCGCGATGGCAGTAAGATGTTTGCGCGCCCATGGCATCCGGTTGTCGATTTCGACTTCAAGGATACTCTGCCCTCCTCTGCCTCCAGATCTAACTGGGACAGTAAGCCAGAGTGGTCCGTTACGGGATTTGATTCGATTCCTGTTCCGCCAGCCGTGCTTGTCAAATTGAACATCGTCATAAAAAACAAATACGTCGCTGCGTAATATCTGATCAAAAAAACCAAGCCAAGGCAAATAGCCTGGCTGAAGTACTGCGACTGTAGTCATAGGCGAGAAATTTGGTTTTGTTTATTTCTTACTCTCAATGAAACGACCGCGTCAGCGACCACAACTTTAACGATTGACGATTCAATGCATACAATCTCACCCTGTACCATCGTGCGATGGGCGTTGTATTCCACTTCTATGATCTCCAGAACCTCGCTAGATATCTCGTCAATAGTCGCCAACGGCCAAGGCGACAAAGCTCGAATGTGCCTAGAAAGATCGCTAAACGTACTGCAGAGATTCAGCGCTCTATCACTGTCAGTAATCTGTCTTGAAGGCGCCGTTATTGCATTAAAAACATGTTGTGATTGGATGCACTTTTGGGTATGGGCATCAATCAGCTGATTTGTTAGATCGCCCGCGATTTTAGCAAGCTTAAGGCGTAGGGTGCCTTGCGTTTCATTGATACAGATATCAGTTTTCTGCTGAAGCACTATGTCGCCTTCATCGAATTTTGAAGTAAGTCGATGGACTGTCACGCCAGTAGTTTTCTCCCCTTGTCTCAATACCCAGAAGAATGGATTCCTCCCCGAATACTTGGGCAATAGCGACGGGTGCATATTAAATGCACAACCCGCAGAAGAAATCACGGCACTCGGTATCAGCCGGTGGTAGGTTGCTGAGATAATGATATCTGGGAAACTACGTTCAGCCTCAATTTCGCCTTCTGCATCGAAAGATACATTTCCACCCAGGGCTATTACCTCATCAACAAGCTGGGTTTCGTCATAGTAAGGATAGGTTCCCGCCTCTCTTCTGGTCACAACCAATGCCGGCATGTGGCCTAATCTACAAAGAGAGCGAAAAACTTCATTCCCCATCCCGGTAAGTGCAAATAAAACAATCTTCAATCGCATTGCAGATCGTATCTCTCCCACCATTTTTGGAACATCAGGACATTCCATAGCTGTGGGCCATAATTCGCATTGCCGGAAAAATGGCTCATCATTAAATGATGGATGGTCTGTGGATTTAACAAGCCATGTAAAGCCAAACGTTCTGGAGTCAAAAATTTTTCTAACAGCGGCCGCAATTCTTTTCGTAACCAAGCGTCAACGGGGAGAACAAAGCCCTCCTTTGGTCGATCAATCACTTGGTCCGGGATTAAACCGCGAACAGCCTCCTTAAGAATGTGCTTATTCCGCCCATTTTTTATCTTCATCTCGCCGGGAAGTTGTCCGGCGAATTCCATTAAACGGTAGTCCAAGAATGGGGTTCTAACCTCAACCGAATGAGCCATGGAAAGTCGATCGACAAAGGCTAACACTTGGTCGGGTAGCAACATCTGAAAATCGCAAGCTAGAGCTCGATTCAGCGGGTCAGCTGTACCACTCCTCGCATATGCACCCCGAAAAAAACTTTCGGTCTCTTCACTGCCACAGAGTGCGTGCATTTTTTTACTCAATAGCCCACGCTTTCCTGTGTCAGACCACAAAGACAGATTGGCGCGACGCGCCGCTTCATCGCCGAAAGACATTACAGAACGAAGATATTCCGGTTGTCCTTGATACGGACGAAGGCTATCGGTTTCTGCCTCTGTCAGAAAATCAAGCCTGCCTGCGAGGCTTGGGAAATAATGTAGCGGCTGTGCCAATCGATGCGCCAAATAGCTGCCAAATAACTCGTCGGCACCATCGCCGGAAAGCGCCACCTTGACATGCTCGGAGATCAGGCGTGTAATAAAATAAGTAGACGTTACACCTGAAAATGGCTCATCAAATGCGTCTGTAACAGCATCCAGACATTCTTCTACATCCTTTGCTGTCAGGACGTATTCATGGTGATCTGTGTCGTATTGACGCGCTACCAACCGCGCATTTTCTTGATCGGCATTTTTGTGGGGAAAATCATCAGAGTAAACCAACGAAAATGTCTGAACACGATGTCCACCAATACGGCTCATCAGGGCAACTACGCTGGAGCTATCTAGGCCACCAGAAAGATATGCGCCAAATGGAACATCAGAGCGCATACGGAGGCGAACACTCTCTTCCAGCAACGTCCGTATCCGTTCAGATGCGACTCTCTCATCGATGGCTGGGTCCTCATTAAACCGGAGAGACCACCATTTTTCTCGTGATAACTTACCGTTTTCGAAGATCACCCGTTCCCCAGGATTTAGTTGCTCAATTCCCTCAAAGGCACTCATCGGGGCGGGAATATTTTTTAGGCTGAAATAGTGGTACAACGCGCGGTAATTTGGCCGGCGGCTCGACTTGGGATGTGCAAGGAGTGATTTTATTTCCGATGCGAACAACAGCTCGCCCGCAGCTGCATGCATGAAATATAAAGGTTTGACCCCAGCCCTGTCCCGAGCAAGCAATAGGCGGTTATTTCGACGATCCCAAAGGGCTATAGCAAACATGCCATTTAGCCTATGAAGAAAATCGTCCCCGTGCTCCTCATACAAGTGTACGATGGTCTCAGTGTCAGAGTGATGGGTCTGGAATTTATGGCCTGAGCGCTCCAACTCCTTGCGCAATTCAAGATGGTTATAAATTTCGCCGTTAAATACGACGGCAATACTGCCGTCCTCATTAAACACTGGTTGCTGCCCAGTTTGAACGTCAATAATTGCTAACCGACGCATCCCCAAAGAAACGACTGGAGTTTCCAAAAACCCGACATCGTCCGGGCCACGATGGACGATCGCATTCGCCATGCGCCGCAATGCCCCGCCATCGGGAGGTGCGACAAACCCGCAAATACCACACATAGTTAATCGCTTATGTAGTATCAGTCGGACACAGCAGACTGAAAATCGTCGTCGATGCCTAAACGGCGAAGGGTTTCTTCACGCTGACGCTCAGCCCCCTTGACCACCTTCCAGTAGTTGTGATGCCACGACCGATATTTCCAGTCTGGACACGTCGCACACATGCCGATTTCTCCGCCACGGTTTGCCAAATGCATATCCCTGTAATGGCGGAATCCATCGCCATGCCAGATATCCTTAATGCTTTGCTCGGTTACCATACCCATACTTGTATTCGCAGCAATATCATAGCCACACACCATGACATTACCTCGACTATCAATGTTAAGTCGCTCAAAAATAAACGGGCACGGGACATTATCGGTGTCGAGGTAAGGCGATGGGTCGGCCGAGCGCGAGCCATCGAGTGAAGTATTTTCACCCCACGTGAGAAATTTGCGCTTTATGAAATTATCGACCCCGATTTCATTACGCCAGTAATGCTCAACACCATCGATATCAACCCCCTGCTGATTCACCCCAGAAGCTACGATTTTAGACGCACTGCCAATTCTGTTACGTATTTCGAGCATACGCCTCGCGTTGCGCACCAACCGATCCCACTTCAAACCTTTTCGAACAATCGCATAGGTATCTGCATCGCGCGCATCCACCGAAAACTCAATCATGTCTACGCCGGCTTCCAATAAAGCAAGTGATTTTTTTTCTGTAAATGCGGAGCCGTTAGTAATTAGGCCAATTTTGCAGCCGACCTCTTTCGCGTAAGTTAAGAGTTTCACTGATTTCGGATGCAACATCGGCTCTCCCCCACCCGATATACGTAAATACGCACCATATTGCCCAGCCTCATCCGCAATTTTTTTGAATACCTCTTCGGACATATAAGGTACGTCTTTATATGAATCCCGAATATTCGAATTTGTATAGGGACAGTGAGGACATTCGGCATTACATGGATAAACGAACGAAAGCACGAGCATCATTGGAAACTCAACTGCTTCGGGCCGAAGTCCATATTGGTCTTGCCCACTCGCCGCGACGGGCACTTCTTTTTTTGTTCTTCCAACAAAACGAATGATTTGATCAGCAGACATTGGAACCATCCTTCCTAACAAAACTTACACCGACCGGCGATACCTTATAGTCCGTTTTTTCTGGGTCATACCAAAATGGGCGCGAACCATCAACGTCATTGTTCTTCTCATATTCAGCACCGGCTGTCTGCCAATCGCGACATCCTTTGCAAATTTCTGGCAACGCATCCCAGCGATGTTCGCGGTGCGGTTTTCGCAAAGTCTCGCCCAGTCGTTGCCACAATTCCTTTACGCTGAAATCAGCCACGTTCCCCACATTCACTCTTCCGGACCAATCAACCGCGCAAGCTACGACGGAACCGTCCTGATGAATGGCCATCGTATTATTCCCCCAAGGGCAAGCAATGCGAAATTCTGTCTCGTGATCTATACGACTTGATCGAATTGACCCACTAGCAGTCCATTCCAATTTCGGTCTTACCTTAACTTCGGCACCACGTTCACGCCAATACTGGCGAAAATCCTCAACCTCTGCTTCATTCTCTTCCATAAGAGAAAACTGGCAGATAATTAAAGGATAAACATTTCCGCTAGCAACTTTTCGGCGCAATAACTCTTCAACACCACCATAAGTTTTTTCCCATTTACCTAAATACCGTATTTTCTCGTAGGTCTCTTTTTTAAAGCCGTCGATGCTAATGATGAAGCGCTTAAGTGGAGATTTTAGAATTCGGGAAATATGGTTCTGCCGCATAAGCAACCCGCCATTCGAATTCAGAACCAAATTCGTGCAGCCCACTGCAGCAGCGTAGTCAATTCGATCCCAAATTTCCTCTCCCATTCCTAGCGCTTCACCATAAAACGTAGGCCAAATTTCCGTTCCAGGCGCTTCTCTGCCGACCTCCTCAACAATTTTGTTGTATAAATTTCGGTCCATCTTTTTCTTTGGCCGCTGCAGTTCTTTGTGTGAACAATGGATACATTGCTGATCGCACTGCGAAGTGGTTTCGATTACTAGTTGAGGAGGAAAAGAGTGCTCCACAAGCTTGCTTTCGATCTCCAGCAATTTGTTTTCAAGATCTTTATCCATAAAACTTCTCCGCGATAAAACCTACAAGAACACTGTTATTCAATGGAAAGTCACACATCAGATGTCCATTCAAGCAAGGGGGCTAGTAACCCCAAACGTTTACCTGTCCAAAGCGGAGAGTTGCTCAATCCACCTTGAATTTCAAAAAAAATCGTAGGGTTTTCTCGGCCCGGGTAGTGATAGAACTGCTTGTGCAACAAGCCCCCGTGGATTTCGATCTTATAAATGCCTTCGTTAAAATAATGGCTCGGGATTTTGCACATCAAAGTATTTTTTCCTAGGCGGATGTTCGGCCAGTCATTAGGGTGTCCGTCAAAAAACATTGACCCAAAAAGAAAAATTTCTGTGTCAGTAGAAACTCCAATGCCAAAATAAAGGGAGGGGTCTGCGATCCGCACCTCCCCCTCAACGTTTATCCAAAATTCGCGGTCGTTTCTAATGGGCATTTCTTTAATTTCATTGCCGTTCGCGTCGGTTAAATACAGTCTTGTCGGCCGAAAATAATCGTTATCAAAAACTGGCGTATTAGGAGTTTCCCAATAGCACGGAGCCCCCCCCGAACCATTGACTGACACATAATCCTTAATTACAGACAAGACATCAGTACTATTACGAACGATTTCCCCATTTTTCAGCATCATTACCGAGCTACACATTTGCTCTACCGCCGCCATATTATGGCTAACGAACAATACGGTACGTCCCTCCTGCTCAGCGGACTCCATTTTGCCGATGCATTTCTTTTGAAACTGCATGTCTCCCACAGCCAAAACTTCATCTACAATCAAAATGTCTGGTTCCAGATGCGCAGCAACTGCAAACGCTAACCGCACATACATACCGCTGGAATACCGTTTGACAGGGGTATCGAGAAATTTTTCAACCTCGGCAAAATCAACAATGGCGTCAAATTTCTTCTTAATCTCAGATTTTGACATCCCCAAGATTGCACCATTGAGGTAGATATTCTCTCGCCCGGAAAGTTCTTGATGAAATCCAGTGCCCACTTCAAGCAGACTAGCCACTCTCCCACGAATTTTTATCCGTCCGGCAGTAGGCTCCGTGATGCGCGAAAGCACTTTCAAAAGAGTGGATTTCCCGGCACCGTTGCGCCCTATAATGCCTACGCGCTCTCCTTGATGTATTTCGAAGTTCACATCCTTTAGCGCCCAAAATTCTTCTTGTGACGAGTCTATATTTCGATGAATTGAAAATGGCTCTCGCAACTTATTCAATGCCCTCTTGGCGCCGTAAGTGAGTACCTCGCGTAACGAGGTATATGGCTCCTGGTGTTGGTGTCCAATAATATATTTCTTCGAGAGTCCCTCAACTTTGACAATAGGTGGCATATTTAAATCACATCAGCAAAACTTCTCTCGGTCCTGCGAAAATAGACGACACCTGTTGCAAAGATCACTACCACAAGACTCAACGACAGGAAAAATCCCGGCCAATATAGAGGGGTAAGACCGCCCAGCAGCGCCCAACGAAACCCGTCAATTACGCCGACCATCGGGTTTAGCGAATATATCAATCGCCATTGTTCTGGTACGACATCGCTAGAGAAACCAACCGGAGATATGTAGAGACCGAGTTGAACTATGAACGGGACAGCGTAACGAAAATCACGATACTTCACATTAAGTGCCGCTATCCATAACCCAGCCCCCAATGACGCAGCAAAAGCGACGAGAACAAATAGCGGCAACGTCAATAGCCGCCAGTCGGGGAAATACCCATACCAGATCATCAGACCAGCCATAATCAACGCGGAAATTAGCAGATCAACAAAGCTAACAATTACCGCGCTTGTAGGTATCACCAACCGGGGGAAATATACCTTGGCTATCATGTTGGCATTGCTAACGAGGCTGTTGCCCGCCTCTGTAAACGCATTAGCAAAAAATTGCCAAGGCAATAGCGCAGAAAAAACAAGGATCGGATAAGGCACGTCGTCCGACGGAAGTTTTGCAATTTTGCTAAACACAATAGTAAATACAACCATGGTCAACACTGGCCGTAAGATAGACCAAGCCAAACCTATAACCGTCTGTTTGTAGCGAATTAGAATGTCGCGCCAAGCGAGGAAATAAAAAAGTTCCCGGTAACGCCACAGATCACTCCAATAGTGACGCTCCGCCCGTCCCGCCTCAATAACAAGTTCCATAATTAGTGCTGCTCAATAGCTACGGCTGCAGCTACAGCACGAGCTACAACTTCAACGCTCTGCATTTCAAGGTACGGATGGATGGGCAAGCTAATTACCCGACTTGCCAAAGTTTCTGCAACAGGGAAACTACCCATACCCAGCACAAGCCCTGAAAACACTGGCTGCAAATGTAACGGAATCGGATAATGCACCGCAGATGGAATTCCCTCTGCGTACAATTTTTCCTGCACAGCGCCTCTGTTTTCTACCTGGATCGTATACTGTGCGTACACACTTTTATTGTGCTTCTCCAAATAGGGGGGCGAGACAAATGGGCATTGCTCAGTAAGAAGCGTCGTATAGGCTTCACCAATTTTTTGGCGCTGCTCAACTTCCCAATCGAACCTCTCCAGTTTTGCGAGAAGAATGGCTGCCTGGATCGTATCTAACCGGCCGTTTATCCCGAGTCTAGCGTGGTGATAGCGACTGTCTTGACCGTGCACTCTGATTTCCCGCATGGTTTTTGCCAAGCCATCATCATTAGTAAACAGCGCGCCACCATCGCCGTAACAGCCAAGCGGCTTACTGGGGAAAAAACTCGTTGAACCGATTGTAGAAAGTGCACATGATTTGCGGCCTTTGTACGTAGCGCCGAAAGATTGCGCGGCATCCTCAATCACAGGCAGGCCGTACTTGTGTGCCACAGCGTTAATAGCGTCCATGTCGGCACATTGGCCATAGAGGCTGACCGGCACAATGGCTTTTGTCCTAGGCGTAATAGCAGCCTCGATTTTAGCTGGGTCGATGTTGTATGTTTTCGGATCGATATCTACAAAAACCGGCTTAGCTCCAAGCAATGCGATCATTTCGCCTGTGGCAATAAACGTAAAAGGCGTCGTAATGACTTCGTCGCCTCTGCCGATAGCTAAGGCCATCATGGAAACTAGTAGCGTATCTGTACCGCTACTTGCGGAGATGCAATGCTTCACACCAACATAGGCCGCCAGCTTTTCTTCCAGCTCGTCGACTTCGGGCCCCATAATGTACTGACCATGCTCCAAGACTTTATTGATCCTTTCTTGAATTTCTGGTCGGAGCGACTTGTACTGAGTTTTGAGGTCAATAAAGGGAATATTCAACTTTGACATAAACATATCCCTCTCTCTAGGACGTAGCGCACCCCAGTTTGAGGGCACATCGCCTCTGCTGAACCGGCCAGAGGCAGACGCAGCCGCTCTCCGTGCCTACTCATCCAGCCAACTTGATGGGCCGGGACTCCAGCCATAAGTGCATACGGCTTAACATCGCGATTAATTACTGATCCCGCCGCTACGAAAGCATATTCGCCTACTGTAACTCCGCAGATAATCGTGCAGTTGGCTCCTAAAGTCGCGCCTTTCTTAATCAGAGTACGGCGATACTCGTTTTTGCGCATCACAGCCGAACGCGGATTGTATACGTTAGTGAACACCATGCTGGGGCCACAGAAGACGTCATCTTCCACTGTTACCGCATCATAGATCGAGACGTTGTTCTGAACCTTGACGTTGTCGCCAATCAATACATCGTTGCCCACAAATACATTTTGGCCAAAAGAACAGCGCTCTCCAATGCGCGCGCCTCCGCATATGTGCACCCAATGCCACACCCGCGAGCCGTCACCCAGTTTAGCCCCCTCGTCGACGATAGCGGTTGGGTGGATCGTAACTGCCACGATCAATACTCCAGCGGCAGAGCGACTCGCTTGCCATCACGAGCAGAAAGGTACATTGCAATCAGCAGTTCAAGCGATTTCAAGCCTTCCCGCCCGTCTGTTTCAGGTTCGGCCTCGCCTCGCAAAGACTTGATCACATTATCGTAGTACAGCGGATGGCCAAAGCCATATACCGAGGTCGTCTCGTAGCTAGCTGCTAAGACTTTTGCATCATCCTCGTGCGCTTCGGCAAAGTCCCATTTCTGAATTTCGTTAACTGCCACGCCCCCGATCCGCACCGTACCCTTTTCTCCCAGGATGGTGATGCTTCCCTCCATGTTCTTTGGATAAGTAAGCATCGAAACGTTCAGTGTGCCCATGGCCCCGCTACGCCAACGCAGAACCGCAACCCCGCTGTCTTCAACCTCGATGTCTCTCGCCAGCGTGGCGGTGTAAGCCATGACACTTTCTACTGGGCCAATCACCCAGTCCAACAGGTCGATGTAGTGGCTGGCCTGATTCATGAAGGCGCCGCCGTCAAACTCCCACGTACCTCGCCACTTGGCACTGTCGTAATACTCTTGAGGCCGCGTCCAGAACACGTTGATCGATACAGAGTAAATCTCGCCAAAACGCCCTTGTTCGACCGCCTGCTTGAGCAACTGGAGTGTGGCATTGCGTCGATTCTGCTTGACCACATAAAGACGCACATTGGCATCGTCGCAGGCTTTTACCATGCGCAAGCCATCATGCCAGCGTGTTGCCATGGGCTTTTCAGTCATCACATGGCGGCCGGACTGAGCCACCTCGATTGCTTGCTCCGGATGGAGGCCACTCGGAGTGGTGAGCACCACGATATCGGCAGTTGTGGCGGCGAGCAGCGCCGTCAAATTTGAGTGCCCTATTGCTCCGGTTTCCTGGACGGCTGCGGCCAGCGCTTTGGAATCGACGTCGCAAACATCCACGATCTCGATTCGATCAGCATGCTGCTTGATGGCCGCGATGTGGTTCTTGGCGATGCGGCCACAACCGATTAGCGCAAAACGAAGCTTTCGGTCAGTGACGGGGGCGGGATAGTGCCTCATGGCGATACTCCGATCAGGCCTTGACGATGTTGTCAGCTCGTTCCAGGTACTTCCCGCGCGAGTCGACAATCAATTGTGCACTTGCCTTGATCATCGAGTAGTCGAATTTTTCATGATCGGTGGCGAGCAAAACACAATCGTAGCCAGCGATGCTCTCGGGGCTCAATTGGACGCTGGAAAGGTCGAAGTGGTGCTCCCGCATTTTCGGGAAAACCGGAACATGCGGGTCGCTGTAGGCAATTTCGGCGCCAAGATCACGCAGTTTTTCCATCAGGAAGACGGACGGTGATTCGCGCATGTCGTCGACGTTTTTCTTGTAGGCAATACCAAGCACCAGAATGCGGCTGCCATTGATCGATTTCTTGCGCAAATTAAGCGCAGAGGCGACTTTTGCAACCACATAATCCGGCATTGATGAGTTGACCTCACCTGCCAACTCGATAAAGCGCGTATGTACACCGTATTCGCGGGCTTTCCAGGTTAGGTAGAACGGGTCAATGGGTATACAGTGCCCCCCTAAACCCGGGCCCGGGTAGTACGGTACGAAACCAAATGGCTTGGTCGCCGCTGCACGAATGACTTCGTGAATGTCGATATCCATCTTGTCAGCAACGATCTTCATTTCATTGACCAGACCAATGTTGATTGCCCGATGGATGTTTTCAAGCAATTTTGTCATTTCTGCCGCACGCGTACTGGATACGGGAACAACCCTGTCGATAACCGCACCGTAAAGTGCAAGGCCAACCTCCTGACACGCAGGCGTCACACCACCGCAAACTTTGGGGATGGTACGAGTCGTAAAGTCAGGATTGCCCGGATCCTCTCGCTCCGGCGAGAACACCAGAAACGCGTTCGAGCCAACCTTAAGCCCGCACGACTCGATACGCGGGAGCAACTCTTCGTCGGTTGTACCGGGATAGGTAGTGGACTCCAGCGACACTAGATGCCCTTCGCGCAGATAGGGCTTGAGTGCCTCTGTCGTGTCGATGATGAAGGAGATATCCGGCTCGCGATATTTATTGAGCGGCGTGGGAACGCAAAGAATCAGGGAATCGGCTTCTCCGGCACGACTGAAATCAGTAGTTGCTTCGAAACCAGCAGTTTGCGCTTCGACGATTTTGGCAGCTTCGATATGCTCAATGTAACTTTTCCCTGCATTGAGCGCCTCAACCTTGGTGACATCAATGTCGAATCCAAGAACCTTGTATCCAACTTCCGAAAAACGGAGCATCAAAGGAAGGCCGACATAGCCCAGCCCGACAATACCGATGACCGCTTTCTTGCTTGAGATTTTATCTAGCAGAGCTTGTTTCGACACGGCGCCCCTAATTTACAAAATTACTCGATATCGAATATACCCAGCGGCAACTAGCTGGCTTCTGAACGCACCGAATTTTCTTCTGCGACTTCTGCGCGCAGAATCTCTATTTCAGCCACGATCGTCTGATACTCCACTTCCTTGCGTTTCAAATAATCCCGTGTCAGGCGAATTTTTTCGCTCATTCCCACGGGAGTGAGTAGATAGGCATAGGCTAATTTGTTGTCGTTGCGGCGAAAATTGTCGGCCTTGACCAAACCCTTCTCTACCAGCGCCCGCAACAGATAATGCGTTTTCCCAAGACTTACCCCGAGCGCCCTCGAGAGCTCCCTTTGAGAAAGGCCGGGAGCACTCTCAATGAGCTTTAACAATTGAAGATGTGAGACTTCAGCAGGCGGCAAGAGTTCGGTCCGTTCAACGATTGAACGGTCGAGATTCTACGCCTAGGCGTACGACAAGGCAATCGTACACCTCCTAGCGAAAGTCTCCCGCAGAAAAACCCCAGCCGCGCGCGTCCTTGCTGGAAAGCAAGGGAGTAAGTTCACATGGCCATTTTACGCCGATGGACGAATCGTTCCAGATAATGCAGCGCTCGTGTTCTGGCGAGTAATAATCCGTTGTTTTATAAAGAAATTCAGCCGTCTCTGACAAAGTCAGAAACCCATGCGCGAAACCTGACGGAATCCACATCTGTCGCCTGTTCTCCGCTGACAAAACCTCGCCAACCCAGTTACCAAAGGTAGGCGATTCCGGCCGAATATCGACCGCGACATCGAACACTTCCCCCGCCGTTACACGCACCAGCTTGCCCTGCGCCTTGGGCGGCACCTGATAGTGAAGGCCGCGCAGAACCCCCTTCGCCGAGCGCGAATGGTTGTCCTGAACAAAATCCGGATCGACGCCCGTGGCCTCACGAAAAGCCAGCCGGTTGTAACTTTCGAAGAAAAATCCGCGATCGTCGCCAAAGACCCGGGGGTCGAGCAGGATAACGTCCGGAATTGCCAGCCGCGTCGCCTTCATGGTCAGCGCACCGTTTCTCGCAGCAGCCGCAGCAGATACTGCCCATAGCCATTCTTGGCCAGCGGTGCAGCCAGCGCCTCAAGTTTCTCCGCATTGATCCAGCCTTGGCGCCAGGAAATTTCCTCTGGGCACGCCACCTTCAAGCCTTGTCGCCTTTCTAGCGTGGCGATGAACTGCGAGGCTTCTAGCATGGACTCGTGCGTTCCGGTGTCGAGCCAGGCGTAACCACGGCCCATGATCTCAACGGAGAGCGTGCCTTGCTCAAGATAGAGCCGGTTCAGGTCGGTAATTTCGAGTTCGCCACGCGGCGAAGGCTTGAGCGCCTTGGCCAGGTCAACAACTTGCCGATCATAGAAATAAAGGCCGGTAACGGCATAGTTCGATTTCGGCTGCCTCGGCTTTTCTTCGAGGCTGACAGCACGTCCCCCCTTGTCGAAGTCGACCACGCCGTAACGTTCCGGATCTTGCACGTGGTAGGCGAAAACGCTGGCCCCTGTCTCGCGCTGCATGGCATTGCCGAGCAGATTGTTGAAATCGTGGCCATAGAAGATGTTGTCGCCGAGCACCAGTGCCGACAGGTCGTCGCCGATGAACTTGTCGCCAATGATGAAGGCCTGCGCCAGACCGTCCGGCGAGGGCTGGATGGCGTAGGACAGCTCGATTCCCCACTGAGAACCGTCACCCAGCAACTGCTCGAAGCGCGGCGTGTCCTGCGGGGTCGAAATGATCAGGATTTCGCGGATGCCGGCAAGCATCAGCGTCGTCAGCGGGTAGTAGATCATCGGCTTGTCGAAGATCGGCAGCAATTGTTTTGAAACTGCCAGGGTTGCCGGATGCAGCCGGGTCCCAGCGCCGCCAGCGAGGATGATGCCTTTGCGCTTAGTAGCCATTAGATTTCTTCAGGGCAAGTAATTGCAGCATGCGGGAAAGGAAAGGTCGCCAGTCGGGTAGTTCCAGATCAAAATCGTGCTCCAGCCGGCTGCAGTCCAGACGGGAATTGGCCGGGCGGCGTGCGGGCAGCGGGTAATCGGCCGTGCCGATACCGGTTACCGAATCCGCTGCCGGCAAGCCCTCGAAACCCGGCGTTTCCGCAGCAAGACGGAGGATTTCGCGGGCAAAACCGCACCAGCTGACGGGATTCGCGGCAGCCAGATGATACAGGCGATGCTCCCCGATCTGCGTACCGCGCCGCGAAGCCGCCAGAATCTGGCCGGTCATATCCGAAATCAGGGCCGCCGGCGTCGGGGCGCCAATCTGGTCATCAACGATACGCAAGGCACGGCATTCGCCAGCCAGGCGCAGGATGGTCTTCACGAAATTTTGACCGCGCGCACCGAACACCCAGCTGGTGCGGAACACCAGTGCCCGGCAACCGGACGCAGCGACCGCATCCTCGCCATCGCGCTTGGTCAGGCCGTAAACCGACAGCGGGCAGGTCGCATCGGTTTCGACATAGGGCGACTGCTTGCTGCCATCAAAAACGTAGTCGGTTGAATAATGCACCAGGAGAGCGCCCGATTTCTTGGCGGACTCGGCCATCACGGCGGGGGCGGTAGCATTGATTGCCCGCGCCAGCTCCGGCTCGGCTTCGGCACGATCGACGGCCGTATAAGCCGCTGCATTGACGATGATTTTCGGAGCAACCGCTTGAATCACCGAACGGATGGCGTCCTGGCTCGCCAAATCGCACTCCGCGCGATCGACTGCGGTAACCGTGCCCAGCGGCGACAGCGAGCGCTGCAATTGCCAACCAACCTGTCCCTCGCAACCAAACAGCAGGATCGGCGTCATTCGCGATTCCCGTAGTTGGTATCGGTCCACTGCCGATAGGCGCCGGAAGTCACATGCTCAACCCACTCTGCATTTTCGATATACCAAGCCACGGTCTTCCGAATGCCGGATTCGAAGGTCTCTGCCGGCCGCCAGCCCAACTCGCTCTCGATCTTGCGCGCATCGATGGCATATCGCCGGTCATGCCCCGGCCGATCGGTCACGTAGGTGATCTGGTCGCGATACGAACCGGCCGCCCTGGGCCTGGCCGCATCAAGCAGATCACACAGCGTATGCACGATAGTGAGGTTCGGCATCTCGTTCCAGCCGCCGATGTTGTAAACCTCGCCCACCCGACCGTCCTCCAGCACGCGCCGGATGGCAGCGCAGTGGTCGCCCACATACAGCCAGTCGCGAATCTGTTGGCCGTCGCCGTAGATCGGCAGATTCTTGCCGGTCAGTGCGTTGTGGATCATCAGCGGGATCAGCTTTTCCGGGAACTGGTAGGGGCCGTAGTTGTTCGAGCAGTTGGTGGTCAGCACCGGCAGGCCGTAGGTATGGTGGTAGGCGCGCACCAGATGATCGGAGGCCGCCTTCGACGCCGAGTACGGGCTGTTCGGCTGATAGGGGTTGGTTTCGGTAAACGGTGGGTCTTCGCCGGAAAGCGAACCGTACACCTCGTCGGTCGAGACGTGTAGGAAGCGGAAGGCCTGCCGCTCGGCCTCGTTCAAGCCGGCGAAATAGGCGCGTGTGCATTCCAGCAGGTTGAAGGTACCGACGATGTTGGTCTCGATGAACTCACCCGGCCCGTAGATCGAACGATCGACGTGGCTCTCGGCGGCAAAGCTGACGATGGCCCGCGGCTTGTATTGCACCAGCAAGGCATTCACGCATTCACGGTCGCCGATGTCACCACGCACGAAGATGTGCCGCGCATCGTCCTGCAGCTGGCGCAGGTTTTCGAGGTTGCCGGCATAGGTCAGCTTGTCGAGGTTAACGACCGTCTCGCCCGACTGCGCCAGCCAGTCGAGAACAAAATTCGCACCGATGAAGCCGGCACCGCCGGTAACGAGAATGGTCATGATCGCTTCTCTACCCCATGTTCTTTATTCATTCTGCGGCCCCATAACCATCAGGGTTGCCCGACTGCCAGCGCCAGCTGTCGGCGCACATTTGCTCAATGCCGCGCTCGGCGCGCCAGCCAAGCACCTCTGCCGCATAAGACGGGTCGGCATAGCAGGCAGCAACATCCCCGGCGCGGCGCGCGGCAACACGATACGGCAATTCCCGGCCGCAGGCGAGACCAAAGGCCTTGACCATTTCCAGCACCGAATACCCGCGCCCGGTACCCAGGTTGACCGTCAGTACCCCGTGGCTGGTGCGCAAGGCTGCCAGCGCCTTCAAATGCCCCTGCGCCAGATCGACGACATGGATGTAGTCGCGGACACCGGTGCCATCCGGCGTCGGGTAATCATTACCGAAGACCACGACTTCCGGCCGCTTGCCGATGGCTACCTGCGAAACGAAAGGCATCAAGTTGTTCGGGACACCGTTCGGGTCTTCGCCAATCAATCCCGATGCATGGGCGCCGACCGGGTTGAAATAGCGCAGCAGTGCAACCTGCCAGCGCGGGTCGGAAAGACAGAGATCGCGCAGGATGTCTTCCACCATCAGCTTGCTGCGGCCATAGGGGTTGGTTGCCGACAGCGGAAAATCCTCGCGGATCGGCACCGCATGCGGATCGCCATAAACCGTTGCCGAAGAACTGAAAACCAGGCGCCGCACACCGGCCTCAGCCATTGCCTGCAGCAGACACAGGCTGCCATTCACATTGTTATCGTAATAGCGCAGCGGCTGCTCAACAGACTCCCCGACCGCCTTGAGGCCAGCGAAATGGATGACAGCATCAATCTTGTGCTCGGCAAAAACGTGCCGCAGCATGTCGCCATCACGGACGTCAGCGCGAAAGAATACCGGCGCCCGCCCGCTGATCGTCGCCACTCGGCGCAAAGATTCCTGCCTGGCATTGCTCAGGTTGTCGAAAACAACGACATCCAGGCCAGCGTCGAGTAATTCGACGCAGGTATGCGAACCGATATAGCCGGCACCGCCGGTGACAAGAATTTTCATGGGGTTGGCTGCGGACGCCCCTGGGAAGTTTGACGCTTCATGCAAGGCAATCTTCTATAATGCGGCTTTTCGCCGGGCAAAGGCCCGTATTTTACCCTTGCGATGCGCATTCTGTTGGTCAAAACCTCTTCGCTCGGCGATGTCATCCACAACCTCCCCGTGGCCGCCGACCTCGGCCGCCACTTCCCTGGCGCCGAAATCGACTGGTGTGTGGAAGCGCCCTTTGCCGACATTCCCCGCTTATCGCCCTTCGTCCACGACACGCTGCCGGTCGCCATCCGGCGCTGGCGCAAATCTCTGCTGAAAGCCACTACCTGGCAAGAGATCGCCCAACTCCGCCAGCAGCTCAAGTCGGCCAGCTACGATGCGGTACTCGACACCCAGGGATTGATCAAGAGCGCAGTCGTCGCTCGACAAGCTGCTGGCAAGCACCTCGGCTACGCCGCCGACTCGGCCCGCGAGCCATTTGCTGCCCGCTTTTACGACGCCACCTTCAGCGTTCCCCGGCATCTCCACGCTGTCGAGCGCAACCGGCTGCTGGCTGGCGCCGCATTCGGTTACACCCCGTCAGAAGAACTGGACTACGGCATCGTTGCCCCACCGTTCGGTGCCCCGTGGCTGCCCACCACCGCGATCGCCATCCTCCTCACCGCCACCAGCCGCGACGACAAACTCTGGCCGGAAACCGCCTGGATAGCACTTGCAAATCAGCTGATCAATTGGGGTCTGACCCCAATTCTTCCCTCCGGCAACCTTACCGAACAAGCGCGCGCGCAACGCATCGCTGAAGCAGCTCCTGCTGCCGTTGCGGCGCCGCCATTGCGTATTCACGAGCTGGCCGGGGTGATCGGCAGCGCCGTGCTGACCGTCGGCGTCGACACCGGTCTCGCTCATCTCGCTGCCGCGCTCAAGGTGCCGACCATTGCCCTCTACACTGCGACCGAGCCGGCACTCACCGGCGTCGTCGGTACCGGTTTTGCCCGCAACCTCGGTGGCAAGGGCTGCCCGCCGACGGTTGCGGAAGTCCTTGCGACAGCGTCAGAGGCGCTGCAACGCTGATGGCTCGCTATCTCTACGCCGCCCTGTTCTATGCCGCACAACCACTGGTCTGGCTGCGCCTGCTGTGGCGCGGACGCAAGCAGCCGGAATACCGCCAGCACGTCGGCGAACGTTACGGTTTTTATGCGCAGCGAACGCCCGCCCCGCTGATCTGGCTGCACGCGGTGTCCGTCGGCGAGACGCGCGCCGCCGAACCGCTCATCGAAGCCTTGCTGGCCCGCCACCCCGATCACGCACTGCTGCTGACCCATATGACGCCGACCGGGCGCGAGACCGGGCACATGTACGTGGATCGCCACCCCGGACGAGTCCTGCAAGCCTATCTGCCCTACGACCTGCCTGACGCAGCAGCCCGCTTTTTCAATCATTTCCGGCCGGCATTCGGACTTTTCATGGAAACAGAGCTGTGGCCGAACATCATCGCTGCCGCCAAGGCACGCGGCATTCCGACCGCTCTCGTCAATGCCCGCCTTTCTGCCCGCTCGCAGCGCGGCTACGCCCGTCTGGGCGCACTCTCGCAACCAGCGTTCGCGGCGCTGGATCTGGTCACCGCGCAGACGGCCGCAGATGCAGCAAGAATTCGCGCCCTCGGTGCACGCCATGTCAGCGTCACCGGCAATCTGAAATTCGATGTTCGCCCTGACGAAGAAAAGCAGGCGCGTGGCCGTAACTGGCATGCGGAAATCGGTGCCCGGCCGGTCTGGCTGGCGGCCAGCACGCGTGATGGGGAAGAGGCGTTGATCCTCGACGCCCTGGCGCAGATCGAACACACCAACCGGCTGCCCAACCTGTTATTGATCCTCGTCCCGCGTCACCCGCAGCGCTTCGAGGAAGTTGCCACCCTCATTCGCGCCCGTGGGCTGACATTGAAGCGGCGCAGCAACGGCGATTTTCCCGAAGCGACGACCCGCGTCTGGCTCGGAGACAGCATGGGGGAAATGGCGTCGTGGTATGCCACCGCTGACCTGGCACTGATCGGTGGGTCGCTGCTGCCCTTTGGCGGACAGAACCTGATTGAAGCCGCCGCCTGCGGCTGCCCGGTCGTGGTCGGCCCGCATACCTTCAATTTTGCCCAGGCCGCAGACGACGCGGTGGCCTGCGGCGCAGCTGTCCGCATTGCCGGCGCCGAAGCGCTGGCCAGCACGGTGCAGGAGATCCTGGGAGCGCCGGAAGCAAGAATCAACATGAAAGAAAAGGCCATCGCCTTCAGCAGCGTCCATCAGGGCGCTACCGACCGGACAATGGCCTTGCTGGAACCGCTTACGGCTGTTGCAACAGGCCGTTGATCTTTGCCAGATCGGCCTCTTCCAGCGTCCCCACCGCCGCTTTCAGGCGCAGCTGCGACAACAGGGTGTCATGCACCGCACGGGCCAGATCGCGGCGGGTGATATAAACCTGCTGCTCGGCGTTCAGTACATCGATGTTGATGCGCACACCCACTTCGTAGCCCAGCCGATTTGATTCCAGCGAACTCTGGCTGGAGACCAGCGCAGCGCGAAGTGCAGCAACCTGCGCGCTGCCGCTGCTGACCCCGAGAAAAGCCTGCCGTGCCGACTGTGCAGCATTGCGGCGCGCTGCCTCCAGTTGCTGGCGCGCAGCTTCGCGGTTGGCCGCAGCTTCGCGGGTCTTGGAATTGACGTAGCCGCCTTGGAATAACGGGATATTGAGTTGCAGTGCGGCCGTCGTCGAGTTCGTTTCAAAACCGGGCGAAAGCGGGCCGCCAAGCGTCGGCAGCGCCGCCGACTGCGAGGCATTGCCACGCGCGACCACGGCATCGAGTGTCGGGTAATGCCCCGCACGATTACGCTCGGTTTCCTTGGCAGCAATCTCCAGCGCCAGTTGTTGCACCTGTACCGAGATCGCATCGTTCTCGGCGGCCTCGACCCAGGGCTTCAAAGCACTGGGCTGCGGCGGTTCAAGCTGCGATTTCTCGCGCAGGCTGGCCAGCGCACCGGGGTCCTTGCCGACAATCACCTCCAGCGCCCGGCGCTTGATTTCAAGGTCACTATCGGCAGCGATTTCCTGCGCTGTCGCCAGATCGAAACGCGATTGCGCTTCATGGGTATCGACAATCGTCGCCGTGCCGACTTCAAAGTTCTTCTTGGCCTGCTCAAGCTGCTGCGTGATGGCTTTCTTTTGTGCCTGCAAGGAGCGGACGTTTTCTTCCGCCAGCAGCACATCAAAATAGGCCTGCGCCACACGCAGGATCACATCCTGGCGGGCTTGGGCAAACTGCGCTTCGGCCTGCGCCGCCTGCATCTTTCCCTGCTGATAGGCGACGATGTTCTGCCAGCGAAACAAGGGCTGCGTCAGCGTCGCGGTATAGCCGTTACTGTTGTATTCCGCCTTGGCCTTGACGGCGCTCCCCTTCAGTTCACGGTCAATGTCGTTCCACTGGGTATTGGCAGCAACGCCAAGCGTCGGCAGCAGGCCGGCGAGCCCCTGCGATTCCTTTTCGCGCCCGGCATCCATGAGATGGCGTGCCGCCAGAAACTGGGGGTCATTGTCCAGTGCCTGCCGATACACCTGCAGCAGGTCAGCCGCAGAAGCCGTACCGGCGACCAGTGCTACGGAAACAAGAAGGCTGAGCTGGCTCAGTTTTCCGGCGGTTTTCTTCGAGAACATGGCAGGAACCTGCTATCAGTATGTCGGCATGGAAGGCTCAACCTCATGCGCCCAGGCATCAATGCCTCCCGCAAGATTGTGAACCGAGGAAAATCCGTTGCGCTCAAGGAACAGCGCCACCTGGAATGAACGTACGCCATGGTGGCAGATCACCACGGTCTCCGCGTCCGGGTCCAGCTCGCCAAGCCGTGGCGGCACTGCGGCCATCGGCAGTGCGACCGCACCATCGATGCGGCAGATCTCGACTTCCCAGGGCTCACGCACATCCAGCATGACCGGCAGTGGGCGTTCGTTACGGCTTGATTCCGCCAGCCAGTCCGCCAGTTCGCGACCCGAGATCTGCTGCATTTTTCTCCTGCGGCTTAAAAAACGAACTGCTCGTGCTGCGCAACATTGCGCAAGGGCGCCGTTACGGTCTCAAACAGATTCACTGTGTTGAAGGTGCTCTCACCCACACGCGTTACCAGCTGGGCCGACATCACCGGCTTCTCGCCGACAACAGCGACGAGGCGGCCACCGATCTGCAGTTGCTGCAACAACGCTTGCGGCAGGTGCGGCAGCGAGCCAGAAACCATGATTACGTCGTAAGGTGCCTTCGCGGCCCAACCACGCGACGCATCGCCCTGCTCGACAGCAACGTTGACCACGCCTGCGCGCGCCAGGTTGGCGCGCGCCAGCGTAGCCAGCGACGGTTCGATCTCGACGCTGACGACAAACTCCGCACGCGCTGCCAGCAATGCCGCCATATAGCCGCTGCCGGCGCCGATTTCGAGCACCTTGTCGGTGTGCTTGACGGCAGCTTCCTGCAGCAGACGCGCCTCAACCTTCGGCTCAAGCATGACCTCGCCATTGCCCAGCGGCAACTCGACGTCGGTAAATGCCAGATCCTTGCAGGCCGGCGGCACGAAATCCTCGCGCTTCACCACCGACAGAAGCTCCAGCACCTCCGGGTCGAGGACGTCCCATGGGCGAATCTGCTGTTCGATCATGTTGAAGCGGGCTTGTTCCACATCCAGGCTGTTTATCTGGCGGCTCATTTGGCTGATTTCGGTGCTCATTGCTTACCCCGTCGCATATGAATATTAGCGCACGCTAATATGTACGTCGATGAAAAACGCGATTATACCTCGCGCACCGGACGCCTGCTTTCGGGGGTCACCCGGTACCAGGCGGCATAAAGCGCAGGCAGGAAGAGCAGGGTCAGCGCTGTGGCGACGATCAGTCCACCCATGATCGCCACCGCCATCGGCCCCCAGAAAACACTGCGCGTCAGCGGAATCATCGCCAGTACCGCTGCGGCCGCCGTTAACATGATCGGGCGGAAGCGGCGTACCGCCGAACCGACAATGGCTTCCCAGGTCGGCTTACCGGCCCGCTCGTCCTGCTCGATCTGGTCGACCAGAATCACCGAGTTGCGCATGATCATTCCCGACAGGGCGATCACACCGAGGTTGGCAACGAAACCGAAGGGGACGTTGAACAGCAACAAGGCCATGGCCACGCCGATCAACCCCAGCGGTGCCGTCAGCAGGACGAGCAGGGTGCGGCTCATGCTCTGCAGCTGGATCATCAGGAGGGTGATGACGCCGACCAGCATCATCGGCATCACCGCCTTGATCGACGCTTCGCCCTTGGCCGACTCCTCGGTCGCGCCACCGATCTCTATGCGGAATCCTGGTGGCAGGGTCGCGCGTACGGCATCAAGCTGTGGATTGATCTGGGCAGAAACAACCGGGGCCTGGGTGTTATCGCGGATGTCCGCCATGACCGTTACCGTTGGCAGTCGATTGCGCCGCCAGATCTGGCCGGTTTCCAGCTCGTAACGGATCTTCACGACCTGCGCCAGCGACACGTAGCGCCCACTGGTCGTCGGTACGTTGATATCGGCCAGTGCCGAAAGCCCGTGACGATCTGCCTGTGTCGCGCGCAAGACCACATCGACCAGTTGGTCGCCTTCGCGCACCTGGGTCACGCTGGTGCCGACCAGAAGGGTCTGCAGGGCGAAGGACAGATCCTGCGTATTGATACCCAGCGCCCGCGCCCGGTCCTGGTCAACGTCGAGGTGCACGGCCTTGGCCATTTCATTCCAGTCGAAGCTCACCTCAGCGGTATGCGGATTGGCGCGCATCACTGTCGCCACATCCTCGGCTGCCTTGCGCAACGCCCCCAGATCTTCGCCCGATACGCGGAACTGAATCGGATAGCCAACCGGCGGCCCGTTTTCGAGACGCAGCACGCGCGCGCGGACGCTGCTCCACTCACCGGTATCGGCAGCGAATGCCAGTTCGAGGCGCTTTTTCAGGTCTTCCCGCGCTTCGTTGCTGTGCGTTGTAATCACCAACTGCGCAAAATTGTCGTGGAACAGTTTCAGATCCAGCGGCAAATAGAAGCGTGGGCTGCCATTGCCGGTGTAACTGGCGAGGTACTTGACCGACTTGGCCATTTCCTTGTCATCCGCCAGCAATTTTTCGACGCGCTTGGTTACCGCCTCACTGGCCTTGAGCGACGCCCCCTGCGGCAACCACAGGTCAATCAGCAGTTCCGGCCGGCTGGAAGCAGGAAAGAACTGTTTCTGCACGCCGCTGTTGAATGCCGCCAGTGCCAGTACAAACAGACCCAGGGTGGCGACGATGACGAGCCAGCGACGCCGCACGCACCACTCGACAAGGCGGCGAAAGCGCCGATAGAACGGCGTGTCGTAAATGTCACCATGCAACGCTGCTTTCGCCGCCAGCTTCTTCGGGTCGAGCAACTTGTAGCCGAGGTAGGGCGTAAAAACAACGGCGACGATCCACGACACCAGCAAGGCGATGGTCACCACCGCAAAGATGGAGAAGGTGTATTCGCCGGCACCTGATTTGGCAAAACCGACCGGCGTAAATCCGGCGGCGGTGATCAAGGTGCCGGTGAGCATCGGAAAGGCGGTCGAGGTGTAGGCGAAGGTCGCGGCGCGGAAGCGGTCCCAACCCTGCTCCATTTTTACCACCATCATTTCGACGGCGATGATTGCATCGTCCACCAGCAGCCCCAGCGCAATCACCAGTGCCCCGAGCGAAATACGCTGCAGATCGATGCCGAATACCAGCATCAGGAAGAAGGTTACCGCCAGCACCAAGGGAATCGACAGAGCGACCACGGTACCGGTACGCAGGCCGAGGCTGAGAAAGGAGACGGCCAGCACAATGGCGATGGCCTCGCCAAGCGAAGAGACAAAGAGCTTGATTGATTGCTGCACGATCTCCGGCTGGTCAGCGACGACGTGCACATCGATACCCGTCGGCAGATCGGCCTCCAGGCGTTTCAGTTCGGCCCGCAGGCGCTCGCCAAGGTGAATGACATCACCACCCTTGTTCATTGCCAGTGCGATCCCTACCGCCTCCTTCCCCTGCACGCGCATGGCCGGGCCGGGCGGATCGACGAATCCGCGACGAACATGGGCGATGTCGCCGAGGCGATAGCTGCGACCGTTGGCGGCAATGGCCAGGCCGCGAATGCTGTCGATCGATTGCAGATCGCCGGACAGACGCAGGCGAATGCGGTCACTGCTGGTTTCAAAGAATCCAGCCGGGGCCATCGCATTCTGTTTGCTCAGCGCGTCGGCAATGTGCAACGGCGTCAGGCCGTGGGCAGCCAGCTTGGCAGGCGCCAGTTCGACATAGATGCGTTCATCCTGAACGCCGATCAGCTCGACTTTCTTGACGTCGGCCACCTGGCGCAGTTCGCGGGCGATCTGGTCGGCGTGGTGGCGCAGTGCCCCGGCGTCAAAACCGTCGCCGGTAAGCGCATAAATGCTGACATAGGTATCGCCGAACTCGTCGTTGAGGAAAGGCCCCTGGATCCCTGCCGGCAGCGTATGGCGTATGTCGCCCACCTTCTTGCGCACCTGGTACCACGCTTCGGGCACTTCCTTCTTTGGCGTGTAGTCCTTGAGGATGATGAACAGCAAGGACTCGCCGGAGCGTGAGCTGGAGCGGATAACATCGACCCACGGGGTTTCCTGCAGCTTTTTCTCCAGCCGTTCGGTCACCAGCTCCTCAACTTCACGCGCCGTCGCGCCTGGCCACAACGTCCGCACGACCATTGCCTTGAAAGTGAAGTCAGGATCTTCGGCGCGACCGAGTTTGAAGTACGACAGGGTGCCGGCGACCATCAGCACGATCATCAGATACAGCACCATCGAACGATGGCGCAGCGCCCACTCTGAAAGATTGAGATGCCTCATTTGGCGAGCGTCTTTACCGTCACACCCTGCAACTCGGCGACACGGATTTTTTCACCGCTGGTCAGCTTGTGCACCCCGGCCACGACAATCCGTTCACCACGGACAAGGCCGGATTTCAGCTCAACGGTCTCGTCGGCATAACGCGCGATCTCAACCGCACGCAAGACCACGGTGTTGTCGGCACCAACCAGCCAGACCGCCGGCTTGGCATCTTTCTGGAACAAGGCAGATTGCGGGATGCTCAGGCGCTCGACCGCACCCGGAGCCAGGAAGCGGACGCTGGCTGTCATCCCGAAAACAACGCGCGGGTCGGCATCGACAATGCTGACCCGCGCCGCGTAAGTGCGTGTCACCGGATCGGCCATGGCGGCGATCTCGCGCAGCGTGCCGCGATAGCGAAGCGCTTCGTCGGCCCACAGTGTCACCTCGGCGCCGCCGCCGGCAAGCGCAGCACGCGCTTCCGCCAGGCGGCTTTCCGGGATGGCGATTGCTACTTCCAGGGTATCAGGTCGGGCGACACGGAACACCGCCTGCCCTGGTGAGACCACCTGCCCAACTTCGGCCAGTACCTGACCGACGACACCCGGCTGGTCGGCCTTGAGGACGGTGTAAGCGGACTGGTTGCGTGCCAGATCAGACTGCGCGGCGGCCGCCTGCAGTGCGGTTTCGCGGCTGTCGAGAGCCGCCTGGCTGACAAAGTTCTGACGGCGCAACTCCCTGTATCGATGAGCATCGGCAGCAGCGAGCTGACGCTGCGCCTCGGCCGCACTCGCCGACAACGCCGTATCGGCCGGGTCCAGCCGGGCGAGAATCTGCCCCGGCTTGATCACCGCGCCGGCATCGACGAGTCGCTCCGTAATCTTGCCGGCAATGCGAAAGCCCAGCGGCTGCTCAACCCGCGAGCGCACCTCGCCGGCGTAGGTAAACACTTCTGCGGCGGCACTCGTACCGACCACTTCAGTCAACACCGGGCGCAAGGCTTCCGGTTTCGGCACATCGCCACCACAAGCCGAGAGCATCGTGACGAGGCAGGCGGCGGCCAGCTTGAAGACAGGTTGCCGGCGGCTCATGCGCGTTGCTCCGCCGTCAGCAGGCCATTGATCAGCAGATCGAAGTGCGTATCGAGATAGGTTTCCGGCTGGATGTCATTGCCGCAGAAGCAGAATGAGTAGCGCCAGATGATGAGCATCAGCAGCGGCGCGATGATCACGTCGATGCACGATTCAACGTCCATAGTCCTGAACTCGCCGCTGTCGATGCCACGACGCAAAGCAGTACGCAATAGCGAACGGCCGCGGACAATGACGTGGTCGTGGTAATACTGGGCGACATCGGGGAAATTGCGCGACTCGGAGATGATCAGCTTGACGACGCCACCCATCCGCGTACTGCCGATCTGCAGCCACCAGCCGACGAGCAGACTGCGCAAAAGCTCAGCTGCGGTGCCCTGATAGCCGGCAAGCTGCTGTTCGGCAGCGGCCAGTGCCGGCACGATTCCCTCCGCGATTACCGCCTTGAACAGCGCTTCCTTGCTGTCGAAATAGATATAGAGCGTGCCCTTGGAAACCCCGGCACGCGCAGCAATATCGTCCAGGCGTGTCGCGGCAAAGCCTTTTTCGACGAAGAGATCGAGCGCCGCCGCCGTCAACTCCGAGGGGCGCGCATCCTTGCGCCGACGGCGCGGCGTACGTTCAGAGGTGTCGGTGTCAGCGATAGAGAAAGGCGCAGACGCAGTGTCGGAGTTGGCGCGGGAAAGTGTCGGGTCCATGATCGGCTTGCATTAATGACTGACTGGTCAGTAACTTTAGCCAAGGCAGAAAGTGAAGTCAATCTGAAATCAGCCAGGTCACTGCCAAAAAGAGAAACGCGCCGGCAGGTCTGCGGGCGCGTTTCGAGTTCAGCCGTCGTGGCTTACTGGTTCGGGAAGAGGGCCCCAACTCGGCCGCAGCTCAACTGTCCGTGCCGGCCAGTTGTTGCCGCTGAACAGTCAGGCTGGCCGGATCGATCCGCGCCAACTGCGTACCATTTTCGGCGATCAGCAAGGGCGCACCGGCGGCATCAAGTGCCAGGCGAACCGTGCCGGAACCGACGGCAGGAATCCGCTTCACCAGTGAAAAAGTACGGGCGTCGTGCAGATAGACGGCACCATCGCCGAGCACCCAGATACGGTTGTTGGCCGGATCGAGGCTGATGTCGCGCACCGTGTTGCGCCCCGGAGCTCTCAACTCGGCGACCATCAGCGGCGCTGCACGCAGATGATAGACACGCACCGTGCCCAGCCGAGGATCCCCGACAAACAGCAACTGGCGATCCACCCACTTGGCCTCAACGCGCTTGTACAGGGTGGCGCCATCGGCCGGCAGGCAAGCGGTGAGCAAAAGGGTCAGCGTTGCGGCGACGAGTAACGAAGCCAGGGCCGACCGCCAAAGGGGAGCGCCAGTTGTGCTGGATGCGCTGGATGCGGCAGTCATGTCCATCTCCTTGTGGGAAGCCGTCACCATTGACGGCAACAAGACAATACCGGACACTTTCAGTTCGCCACATGTACAATTTTGACGCCGCGCACAAACACTGTACCGGCAGAACCAGCAATACAGTCTCGCCCAAGGAAATGACACCATGCTGCAACTGAGCCTTAACAGCGAATCGCCGATGCCGCTGGTCGACCAGATTGTCGACGGCATTCGTAGCCACATTGATGACCGCGTCCTGCGCGTCGGCATGCGGCTGCCACCTATCCGCAGCTTTGCCGAGCAACACACGGTCAGTCG
>Ga0172380_10000755_pt1 | contig 59101 bp, 58 predicted proteins | sample Leawe162metaG_FD_119747 | JGI IMG/M metagenome (GOLD analysis project Ga0172380, IMG submission 119747) | Leachate microbial communities from a municipal landfill in Southern Ontario, Canada - Leachate well 162 metaG | ecosystem: Engineered > Solid waste > Landfill > Unclassified | place... | reverse complement strand
TTTTCCCAAAAGAAAAGTGGCAAAAAAGAAAAAGGCCGCACGGCTGGATACCAAGACAAATTTTCAATTTATTCGCTAAAAAATACCGGTTGCCCCGCGGCGGACCAGTATTTTTTTACGCTCATAAATCTCAATTTTTAGCTTGGTATTCCGCTAGTGCGGGAATAGTTTTGGCGCTAAAAAACAAATCCGCACCTTGGCGTAGTACGTTTCCCTGCCTACCGGCAGGCAGGTAAATTCCAGCGCGGGAGCGTTAAGAAATTTTTACGCCTCTATGGTTGCATTAAAAATTTTAGCGACTAAGCTAGGAATTTAGACAGCACGAGCCGATGTCGGAGGTTTCTTTTTGCCACTTTCTTTGCCGCCAAAGAAAATGGAGAACCGTATGTTTTTCTGTAAAGAAAAACAAGCGTTTCAAAAAGAAAAAGCGCACCGGAACGTCGGTGCGCCTTAATTTCCAAGAAGTGGACTCTTATTTAGCCAAAGCCAGCAATTCTTTGGTCTTTTGCTCCATCAATTCCTGCGACTTGGCTTCGACATTCAGACGGATGAGCGGTTCGGTATTGGAACCGCGGAAATTGAAACGCCAATCCGCGTAATCGATCGAAATGCCGTCGGTTTCATCGACTTTCACCGCGCCTGGCATATAGATTTCCTTAGCCCTGGCTACGACCGCCTGCACGTCATTGACATACGTATTGATTTCTCCGCTGACGAAATATTCCCGCCAAAACATCTCATGCATTACTTCCGACAAGGTTTTTTTCTGTGCGGATAGGAATTCCATCATCATCACCAGCGGAATCATCCCATTATCGCAGAAAAAATAGTCACGGAAATAATAATGAGCGCTCATTTCACCGCCGAAAACTGCCTGTTCCTTGCGCATCCTTTCCTTAATGAAAGAATGTCCGGCCTTGGTCGCGATATCCACGCCTTCGTTTTTCGCGACAATGTCTTCGATTGCCCAAGTCAGACGCGTATCATGGAGTATCTTCTCTCCTTTGCGCCTTTGCAAAAATATCTTAGCCAAAAGCGCTGTCACGAAATAACCCTCGATGAATTCACCTTTTTCCGTGAAGAAAAAACAGCGGTCCGCGTCGGCATCCCAAGCCACTCCGAAATCCGCCCGGAACGCCCGTACCAAATTAGAGGTTTCCCCTCGGTTTTCCGGAATCAGCGGATCCGGCCGGCCTTTGGGAAAACTGCCATCCGGTTCATAATTCAGCTTTTCCACCGAAATATCCGTACCCTCTAAAAGCTTGTCCAACGCCCGGCCAGCCAATCCGAAATTAGGATTAGCCACGATTTTGAAATTATTGAATTTAGAAAAATCGGCGAAAGTTTTGATCTTAGCCACATAGTCTTCCAGGATATCTTTCTTTTCCACTAACTTCTCATCTATCTCGCCTCGCAAAACTTCCGGATCAACTTCCAATCCCATCGCGATATCCCTAATCTCAAATAAACCACTATCAGATGAAATCGGCTTGGATTCTTCCCGCACGCATTTCATACCGTTATACTCGCGGGGATTATGCGAAGCGGTCAAGGAAAATCCGCCGGAATAACCATAATTGGCTACGGAAAAATACAACATATCCGTCGAGATCTCACCCACGTCGATCACCTTAACACCCGCATCCGTCACCCCTTTTATGGCGGCCCGTTTGAGCAACGGGGAAGACAACCGCACGTCCGAACCGACCACTACTGTGCTTGGCTTCACGAATTTACAATACGCTTGGGCAATCTTATAGACCTCCAATTCCCCGATCTCGCTCGGGTACAAACCCCGGATATCATAGGCTTTGAAAATTGATTCTTTCATATGTTTTTAATTATTTTCTTTATAGCCCCATTCTAGCACCATCTCCGAAAGCGTTCAAGCTATTGATTTTGCCTCTTCAATGCTGTAAAATTCGTACATTCGCAGTTTCCCAGTTTTATATTAATTCATAATTCAGCAGCATATGAAAATAGGCATCGTCGGACTGCCCAATGTCGGAAAATCAACCCTTTTCAAAGCCCTAACCAAAACCCAGGTCGATATCAATAACTACCCTTTCTGTACCATCGAACCGAATGTCGGCATCGTCAAAGTGCCGGATGAACGGCTAGCCAAGCTCTCAGCTATGAGCCAGACCAAGCGGATCGTTCCCGCCATCGTGGAATTTGTGGACATCGCCGGCATCGTCAAAGGTGCTTCGACCGGCGAAGGTTTGGGCAATAAATTTCTGGCCAATATCCGCGAAGTGGACGCTATCGCCCAAGTAGTGCGGGTTTTCGACAATTCCCAAATCATCCACGTCAACAACAAAATCGATCCGGAAGGCGACATCGAAACCATCAACACCGAATTGATTCTGGCTGACCTGGAAACCACCCAGAAAGTCAAATTTCGCCTGGAAAAAGATGCGCGCGGCAATAAAAAAGGCGCCGCCGAACAATTGGAAGTCTTAAACAAAATCAATGCCAATTTGGAAGCCGGCCACCCTGCCAATGAAACAGCATTAGATTTAGAAGAAGAAAACACTAAAATAGTCGTGCGTGAACTGTCACTGCTGACCATGAAACCTTTTTTGTATATTTATAATGTAGCTGACATAAATCAAAAATTATCCGACAACCTGGAAAAACGCAGCCACATCAAATTAGATATCAAAATTGAGGAAGAATTGCTGGATATGACCCAGGAAGAAGCCGCCGAGCTCGACATCCATTCCAATATTGACTCACTGATCGTGCGTGCCTATGAACTTTTGGGTCTCATCACTTATTTCACCACCGGCGTCGAAGAAACCCGCGCCTGGACCATCCACAAAGGTTGGACCGCCCCCCTGGCCGGCACCGCCATCCACAACGACTTCAAGGACAAATTCATCCGCGCCGAAATCATCCATTGGGACAAACTCCTGGAAGCCGGCAGTTGGGGCAAGGCCCGCGAACTCGGCACTCTACGCACCGAAGGCAAGGACTATGTGATGCAAGATGGGGATGTGGTGGAATTCAAAATCTAAGGATTAATCGGTGATTTTAGTTGTATTATAATGTACATATGAGTACAGTAAAAAATAACTTAAAATTCAGAAATGACTCAATTAAGACTAACGAAGTAAAGTTCAAATCAACCTAAAATCTAAAAAATCTTACAATAAAAAAAGCCCCAAACTGAATGTTGTCAGTTCGGGGTTAAATCTTTGAACGAGGCAAGAAAGTTAGAATCAACTTTCTTGCCAATGTTTATCACCTCCTTTTTAGTCAAAATTACACCAAAGCAATGGAACTGAATATTTGCGTTTGGCTTCTTCAGCTTTTTTTATTCTCAAAGCTTTTCTCTTAAGTCTAGCGCGTTCTTTCTCATACCACGACTCCCGTGTCTCCCGTGCTTCCCACGCCACATTCAACACATCCATACTAGTTGATATCATAATCGTTCTCCTTTTCTAAGATTGTGCCCGAGAGTGGGCGAAAGTTTGTGAGGTGATTTTCAAGGTACTGACTATCATGACTCTTTTATGCTGTTCTCATCATGACTACGCAGTATATCACGATTTTGCATACTAGTCCATAGTTGACGACTAATGTCAAATTATTATCCTCCGTGATTTAGCTATTTTTGGCTTATTAATTGTATTATTTCACTAGTTATGCTATACTTTATTTGTCGTCATATTTGATGACAGTAAGCAAGAACAGGGCCTTTTTACAAGTTTATTAGTTACAAATAGACCTACTAAAACACAAAAAAAAGCTCCCCCATCACGGAGAGCTTTTTTGTAGATATTCCCTATTTAGGCCTGAACCTCAGGATTTTCTTGATAAATCTTCTCGTCTTTGTGTAATTCCTTATATGCGTCAGCCAATTCCTTTATCGCTTCCGGATCCAGATACATCTCACCTTTCGGCCGGGCTTCGTTGGAAAAAGAGATTCCAAGCGGTTTCAATTGCCCATTTTCATCGGTTTCGATATTAACTGAATATCCTTCCGATGGTCCGAACTCGCCGCCAATTTCCGCTACATCAGTGAAGCCGGTGATTGCGTTGCCTTCCGCATCTTTGCGCACGAGCGCTTTTTGCAAAAATACTTCCATCATCGGGCTATGCACCCCGGTCGGCATCAAGACTTTTGAACCTGCCTTCAATCGCTCCGCCATTTCCGCATAATGGGAAATCGTGTAGGAATAGGCTCCGGCTACTTCTTGCTTGTAGGCTATCGCCTCCGGCGTATCCAAATTCATCAAGTGGTTCACTGTGCTAGCTTGGGCTTTGGCGGCTGCCACAGCCTTTTCCTCATCTGACAATGTTTCAAAATTTTCCGGCAATAACGAGTTATAAATCGCAGTGTGATTATATGGCATTTTGTTCTTGACCGTTTCAAAGCTCAAGGCTGGTCTGTTGCGAGTTTCGAATTCTTCCGATCCGGTCAGCTCCGCGATCTTACTGCCGAAGATGTGTGCGGTTTCCGTAGCGCGCGACATGGTTTCAATTTCTGAACCTTCAACCGTACTCTTCGGTCCGGCCGGCGACCCCATAGATTTGACTGCGTCAAATTCCTCCTGGGTCAACGGGCTGATTTCAGCTCTCTCCATAGTCTCTTGACGTCCATAGTCCGTCAACTCGCCTTTTTTCGTCCTTTCACCATGACGGATAAACATCAAGTTTATTTTGACGTTCTCGCCTTTTTCCGCGGCTCTTTCTGCTCCCATTGTAGGTGCTTCGAACATAGTTTTATAAAAATTAAATTGATTGACTTATGCGTGTGCCTGTTCAGTGTTACCTGCTTTAATTGTACCATGATTCCTCAATCTTGTAATTATTAACCTAAACATTTAATTTGGCAATGTTTTTCAGATTCTTCTTTGGTGATTTTTCTAGCCATGCCCGTATTAGCGTCTAACTCGACATAATCTCCGGTCTCAAAAACCTGAGTGGCCGTGCCGGTGCCCACGATGCAAGGGATTTTGAATTCACGGGAAATGATAGCTGCATGGGAAACGATTCCACCCTCATTGGTGATTATGCCAGCACATTTTCTCATCATCGGTACCATACTTGGGGCGGTCATCTCCGTGACTAAAATTTCACCTTTTTCCAATGACTCCAAGTCTATATCGTCGCCTAGTGTCATTTTTCTAACCTTGCCAATCACATAGCCCTTTGCGGCAACTGTGCCTTTGACATAGCTTTTGTCGTCTTGCAAATGTGTTTGCAAATATGCTTCAACAAATTTTTCAGCTTCTTCTCCTTGGATAGAGATTATCTGGTTGTCCTGGGTATAAAAAACTGCTTTTTTCCTCGCTTGGATTTCAGCCTCTGTAAGCCTGCTATTTTCAAGCAACAACGTCTCCAAATCAGCCAATAAATAATGATCTAACATTTTTTTCAATTCGACTTCGCCTCTTGCGGAGATTTCTTGAAACAAAGGCGAAACGGTTATTTGCAGACCGGCAAACCCGGATTTCACTTCTAGGCGGTTGTGCCCTAGAAAACTTAGCCTATCTGAAAGTAATTTGATTCCACCTGTAGCGTATTTTTGCAGAATAGAGTCTTTCTCTAGCTGCAACTCAACTAAGGCTAATTTGAAATCAGCTATTTTACGCTCCAGTTCTTCCACGCTATCTTTTTGCAGGTCTCTGCACAATTCGTCCACTGCCTCATCGCGTGTATATTTATATCCATATAACCAAGGGAAATCTAGGACATGCTTTTTCAAATCATCATCAGTCGGATTTTTCAGAATTTCTAATCTAGCGATTTGCTCTTTTTTGATGATATCCAATTCCGTCGGACTGATTAGAATCGCAAAGTGCTTATTAACCTCGTCCCCATCGCGATTTTGCTTGGTCAATAAATCAATCAAATTTTCACTCAAATGATCGACACATTCCGGCCGACTGATGACCATGTGACCGATGACTCGCCCGAATATCTCATGATATTCCTTGACTAAATTAAATAGTTCTTGATTAGAATATGCGGTTAAATTATTTTCATTAACCAGTTTAATTAATTTTGCGCGCCTTTCAAACAATACTTCCATCTTAGCAACATGCTCATCAAAAACATCTTGTCTAAGGAAAAGATCGCCATATTTCCGAGCCTCGTCCAAAAGCCTTTTTTTACCGAATGAAACATAATAACAATCCGAGGAATACATTATCATCTCGCCTTTGGCCGCCAAGATATCATCCATCACGGTATAGCCGATCGCCGCTTCAATGTTAAACAAGGGAAAAGTGTTACCCCATAAATAGACTAATGGTTCTTTTTGGAATTCTTGCATATGTTTAAATATTACTTGATTAATTTTTCTATTGATATTGTACTATAGCATTTTTTGAGCAATTAGTCTATTATCAATGACTACTTACAATATAACAACAAAAATATTTAAACCTTATATGGCTCATACATTGCATTATACCATACTATCTGCTATAATAATATTGTCGTCGCTTTTGGTGACAGTAAGCAAAAATAAGGCTGAATCGTATGCATTTAGACGAATTAATTAATACGGGATTAAGTGAAAACGAGGCGAGGGTTTATCTGGCCGCCTTGGAATTGGGCGAAACCAGCGTCTATCGTTTGGCTAAAAAATCAGGCGTCAAAAGAACCACGACCTATTTGGCCGTGGAATCCTTGAAAGAAAAAGGCTTGATTAGCATGATTCAGCGCAATAACATCACTATTTGCTACGCCGAAAGCCCAAAAAAGCTCACCTTAGTGTTGGAAGAAAAGAAAAAAGCCCTGGATCGGATCATGCCGGAACTTCTGGCTTTTAATAATTTGATTGATAGAAAGCCAAAAATTCGCTATTTTGAAGGTTCTGAGTCCTATAAAGAAGTTTTTAATGATGTTCTGCGGCACCCAGATGTGGAAATGATCGGTTCGTTCAATGAAAAATTTTGGGACTATGAAAGCTTTTTCACTGGCTATTTCATGCCTGAGCGGAAAAAGAAGAAAATTTGGGCAAGGATGCTTTTCCGCGACAGTCCGGCTTTGCGCCATATCGCCAGTGAAATGAACGCCTATCTTTCCCAAACCAAACTGGTGCCCTCAGAAAAATTCAATATCGAAATTGAAATGGTGGTTTATGGCCAGAATAAAGTCGGGTTTGTGTCCTACGACGAAGAAATCGCGATTATCATAGAGAGCCAGAAAATCCATAATACCCAAAAAAGTTTGTTTGAAACGATTTGGGGCTTATTGCCTTGACTTACGCCCGATACTGCGCTAAACTAAACACAACTTAGAAAGTCCAAAGGTTTTCTCGCTTTGCTTGGCAGAGATAAGAAAACTACTATTCCGTCAGGATTTTGGCTTTCTTGGGGGATTTTTTAATTTATAATCAACTAAAAAATAACCAAATGAAGTATGAACTGTTCTATCTGGTCGCAGCATCCAAGGAAGCTGAGCTGGAAGCGATCAAGGCCGGGGCACAAGAAATCGTGACTGCGGAAGGCGGAGTTTTCGACGATAAAGAAGTCGTTGAAAAAAGAAAACTGGCCTATCAGGTCAAACATGAAACCCACGGAGTATATGTAGCGCGCCGCTTCGAGCTTGAAGATCCGACCAAAATCCAAGCTATCACGCGCAAACTCAACCTAAACACCACTATCCTGCGTTCAGTCATCAGCCGGGCCTCAGAATTGCCGGAACTGAAAACCAAAGAGGAAAGGATCGGCGCGGCCAGCGCCCTCTCAGAAAGGAAATCCAAGACGACCAAAGAACCTGCCGCCGCTCCGGCCAAACCAGCGGAATCCAAGTCAGCCACGACAGCCACAGAAACTGTAAAAACCGAAGAATTGACTGCAAAAAAGCCTATCCAGAAAGAAAAAACCACTGAAGATATCGACAAAAAATTAGAAGAAATCCTAAACATCTAATTATATATTAGCAAACAAGTGGCGGCAACGAGCGGCGGGAGCCGGATTGGATTCTGCTCGCAGGTTGCGGACCACGTGTCGAAAAACAAATGAATCTTAACAAAGTGATGTTAGTCGGACGTTTGACCCGCGACCCTGAAATCCGCAATACGACCAGCGGACAATCCGTCGCGACACTGAGCCTTGCCACCAACCGTTTTTGGAAAGATAAAAGCGGCCAGAAACAAGACAAGACGGAATTCCACAATGTCGTCCTTTGGGGCAGGCTTGCGGAAATCGCCGGCCAATATCTGACCAAGGGCCAGGAAGCTTTCATCGAGGGCAGGATGGAAACAAGGAAATACACGGCCAAGGACGGATCCGAACGGAGAGTGACCGAAGTGATCGCGGAAAATATGCAATTAGGATCGCGCGCTGCCGGAACATCCAACGCGCCTGGCTCATTCAATAAGCCGGTCACGCCGCAACAGCGGCCGCAAAACGACCGACCGCAACAATCCGAAGAAGAAATCCCGACCATTAACCTTGATGAGGAGCAGGATGAAATAAGGCTTGAAGACGTACCATTTTAGCATTTAGCATTTAAATTAATACACCCTATGAAAATATACAATAACAATGAACCTACCAAGGTTGAAAAGAAAGTCTGCCACTTCTGCGATATAAAAATGGATCAGATAGATTTTAAGGATGTTTATTTGATCAAGCGTTTCACCAATTCCCAAGGCAAAATTTATCCACCGAAAAGACATGGCACCTGCACCAAACATCAGAGAGCGTTGGCAGCCGCTATCAAAAAAGCCCGCGTTATGGCGCTAGTACCGTTTGTCGTTAAATAAATATAACCGGCATAGTCACACGGTGATGCTTGGTCCGGATAAATCTTCGTCACTTTGTAAAATGTCGCTAAAATAAATGCTAAGCATAAGCGATATCAAGACAGGCAAAAATATCGTCCACGAAAAAGCCCCCTATGCGGTCCTTTTTCATGAACAGTCCAAAACCGGGCGCGCCGGATCGGTCCTGCGCACTAAGCTTAAGAATCTGATTACCGGAGCGGTATTGGAAAAAACTTTCCAAGGCGCCGACCAGGTCGAAGAAGCCGACATCCGGAAATCCAAAGCGCAATTCCTCTATCAGGAAGGAGATGACTACGCTTTTATGGATAATAGCTCTTATGAACAATTTTCTTTGCCGAAACTTGTTCTGGGCTCAGCCACCGACTATCTGATTGAAGGCACGGAAATCGTAGTATTGAATTTCAACGATACGCCGATCAATATCGAACTTCCGGTCAAAGTGACTTTGGAAGTCAAGGAGGCTCCGCCGGGAATCAAAGGCAATACCGTTTCCACGGGCGGCAAAGTCGTCACCCTGGAAACCGGACTCAAAGTATCCGCCCCGCTTTTCGTGAATGAAGGCGATAAGATAATCGTCAACACCGAACGCGGGGAATACGTCGGCCGAGCTTAGGATAGCCCCAAGCGGCGGCTAAAAAAATTACTTACATAAAAAGCCCGGCTGACCGGGCTTTTTATATTTATCTCGATTTTATCCCTCTATTAGAACAAACCGACATTAGACAATAGGGTGAGCGTCATAGCCGGCATCAGCATAATCAGGATCGCCAGCCCCATCTCATCATGGCGCGCCGCTTCATGCGCCCTTTTGACGCACTCCGGACACTCGCATTTTTGGATCTCTTCCATATTTTTGTTTTTGTTCCGCTGTTTTTTTAGCGGAAATAAAATTATTAATTAGCTTTGTGAATAATCCCGCCTCAGCCGCCTATCGAATCTCTTACGGACTGGAGCTTGATATCATCCAATTGATTGGAGGTATCCGTTTCGATTCCATCCATCTCACTGCCTATTCCATCCATCGCTAAATTGAATTCCTCCTCAGCCGCCTTAATTTCATCTGTCATTTTTTGGTACTGCTTTTTATATTCCGGATCATTTTCATCCAGCACCACTCCGGCGCCGGCATAAACCCCATCAATTTTGTCCTGCACGGCATCTTCCAATTCATCCAAAATCTCAGCGATTTCAGCCTTGGTGATATCGGGGGAAGACAAAACTCGCAAATAATTTTCCTTTTTCAATTGATCGATTTCCGGATTATCTTGGATATATTTTTTTATGGATTCGACGTTCATTTTTTTATTTTTAAAATTTAAAATGCATACTCCGACCGCAACGCGGCTATTTCCATTTTTTTCTGCATCAATCTCCTGATCTCAGCTTGAGCTTCCTGCATCTTAGCCTCTTGCCCGGCGATACGCTCATTCAATTGCCTTTCCTTCACCGCGTTTACAAATTCAAAAAACTTATTTTTGGCCCCGCCCACTCTTCCTCTCAAATTTTCATACGCGGCTTGCCCCCGGCCTTTCAATTCGTTATATTTTTCTCCGGCCGATGTTACGACTTCATTAACCTTGTTTCTTGTCCCTTCCATGGCGGCAACTCCCATTCCCAATCCGATTTCGCCGACAGCTTTGGCGCCGCCGACCACTTTTTCCTTGGCATTCCTGACACCGCCTTTGACATATTCGACTCCTTTGCCGATTTCTTCGCCGACTTCCGACCTCAATTCGCTTGCTCCGGACTTTATATCCTCAACCGATTCTCCAACCGTATTTTTAATGTTTCCAGCAACCTCCCCGACAGCGTTTTTACCTCGTTGATATGCTTCGGGAGCGGCAAAAGCATAATCGACCGTGGTTGAAACTTTTTTAGCCAGCCATTCTTTGCCGGCAGAAAATTTATTTTTCAGACTGCTGAACATATTCTTACCGCTATTCAAAACGCTCTCCCGCCTTGCGGCGCCGATTTCCGCCAGACTCCGCTCTTGCTGCCCGGCGTCAGAACTTTTTTCCACCTGGCTGGATTCTATCGCTTTTGCTTCTTGTTCTTCCATTTTCATAGAAATAAATTTAAGGATTTAAATTGATTTTTAAACAAAAGAAAAAGGCGGGGATTTCACCCGTCTTTTTACTTTACTTATCCATTATAACTCATTTGACGGCAAAAGTCAACCGTCGTTAGCTTCCCGACCCGCCGTTCAGGCTAAGGCCTCGAGCTCTTTGATTTTTTTATTGATTTCCTTGGTGATTTCTTTGATTATTTTCGGATCGTCCTTGATAGCTTGTTTGGCTGCCTCGCGTCCCACGCCTAACTTCGTTTCACCGAAAGCATACGAATTGCCTTTTTTAGCGACCACTTCATATTTCACGGCGGTATCAAGCGCGTCACCGGAAGCGGAAATGCCTTCGTTGTACATAATATCGAATTCCGTCGTGCGGAAAGGCGGCGCCACTTTGTTTTTCACGATTTTGACCTTGACCCGGTTGCCCACGATTTCCTCGCCTTTTTTGATTTGCGCCGCTTTGCGCACTTCGATCCGCACGGATGAATAGAATTTCAAAGCGTTGCCGCCCGTGGTCGTTTCCGGATTGCCGAACACTACGCCGATTTTCATCCGGATTTGATTGATGAAGATAACGGTGCAATTGGATTTGGCCACGATCGATGTCAATTTACGCAAGGCCTGCGACATCAAGCGCGCCTGCCGTCCCATATGCTGGTCGCCCATATCGCCTTCGATTTCCGCTCTCGGCACTAAAGCCGCCACTGAATCCACCACGATCACACTGATCGCACCGGAAAGCACCAAAGCGTCGACGATATCCAAGGCCTGCTCACCGTTATCCGGCTGCGAAATCAGCAAATCATTGATATTCACTCCGATTTTCTTAGCATACTCCGGATCAAGCGCGTGTTCCGCGTCGATAAAAGCGGCTACTCCGCCTGCCCTTTGCGCGTTGGCGATGATGTGCAAAGTCAACGTCGTTTTGCCGGATGATTCAGGACCATAAACCTCGATTACGCGTCCGCGCGGAATACCTCCGATGCCCAAAGCGATATCCAATGAAACCGAACCGGTTTGGATAGCTTCGATATCAACCCTTTTCACGTCCCCCAATTTCATAATTATACCTTCCCCGAATTTCTCTTTGATTGAATCCACAACCGTATCCACAGCTTTGTTGGCTTCCCCTGTTTTTTTAGTCTCCTCTTTCATTTTGTTATATTTTATTATTTATATCCAGGATATGATCCATATCCATAATGATATTATATCACCACCCATATATTTGGCAATACCCCGCCTGTGGATAACCTGACCCCGACTATGATGTCCTCCTGGATCCGGAACGCCCAAAATTAATACCGGGTATCCTTAGTAAAAATAACGCCTCTAATAGCAACCGCATCCTCGCCCAAAGCGCCAATATCCTTGCCGCCAAACCTGACATAAGTCGCATTCGCCTTGCCTGAATTCACTATGATCTTATCATCAGCCACGAACGATTGCACCGCGCCCGCCAACATCGTTCCGCTGAAAACCAGATTGCCATCCGCTTCAACGCTGATCCAGACCGGTCCGGGATCGACCCGCACATCGATGGACACGTTGTTTTGCTCCAATAAGATATCTTCCTGGTTATTCTCGACTGGATTTTCAATCTGTTCAGCTTTATAGTTGGATTGGATAATTATGTTTTGGATATTCGTCTTATCGAAGCGGTTGACGGCTTTTATATTGATTGAGTTAGCGCCTGATTGCAAAGCCAAACTCTCGCTAAAGCGTCCTTCGTCGGAAACCAAAATCGGTTGGTTATTGATGAACACTTTCGCATCCTTATCCGTAACCCCTTCCACGACCACCGAATTCCCGTCTTCGACCGCATTTTGTCCGGGATTAAGGATCACCAATTTGGGCGTATTGGCGAAAGCGCCAATTTCTTTATACAGATAAAAAAATCCTCCAAAAACAAACAATGATCCCAGCGTGATAGCGATAATTTTCGGCGTAATCAGGAACGGCGACATATTTATATTCTCTTTTTTTTCAGCCGTAGTATCCGTAACCTTTTCCAGATTTTTTTTTATGCCTTTCTCTTTTTCATACAAGCGGATCAATATGTTTTCATCCACCCCGAGAAACTCGGCATAGCCGCGCAAAAAACCTTTGACATAGACGTCGGCCGGCAATTTTTTGTAATCACCCGCTTCCAAATATTCCAAATATTTCAATTGAATCCTGGTACTTCGTGAAACCTCATTCAAGCTGATCCTTCTTTCACCACGAAGATTGATGAGTTTTTCGCCCAGAGTCAAAGTGCGTACGCTTTTTTTAACAAAACCTCCCCGCATAAATTAAAATAAAAATCCAAAAGATCATACCCGGCAGCGATTTCCGTTCGCAAAAATGCCGGATGACTTTTGAATTTGATTGTTTTTTTATTTATTATATCTGCTTGTATCGGATAAATCCTACAGCTGCCACTTATCCCTTTCTTCCTGATCGGCACTTGCCTCCTCATAATGAGGTTTATTTTCAGCGGCATATACCTCTCTCGGCTTGGCCCCGTCTGCCGGACCGACAATGCCGTTATCCTCTAAAATATCCAACAACCTGGCTGCCCGCGCGTAACCCACCCGCAGTCTTCTCTGTAAAAGCGACGCTGAGGCTTTGCCAGCCCTCTCAACCTCCGTCTTGGCCGCCTCGTATAATTCATCCTCATTCGCATTGCCACTATCGCCCATACCTTTGAAATCCAATGATCCGCTTTGCGTCGGCCGCGTGATATCCTCGCCGATTTCTTCTTCCATCCCGGATTTTTGATCTTTTATGAACTGCACTATTTTTTTGACCTCTGACTCGCTCACGAAAAATCCCTGGATCCGCTTCGGCTTCGGAGAGTCCGCCGACAGATACAGCATATCGCCCTTGCCCAAAAGTTTTTCCGCTCCGCCCATATCGATGATGGTCCGCGAATCGATCTGCGTCGCTACCTGGAAAGAGATTCTTGTGGTGATGTTGGCCTTTATGAGTCCGGTGATGACTTCAACGGACGGCCGCTGCGTAGAAACGATCAAATGGATGCCAACTGCCCGCGCCATCTGCGCCAAACGCACGATTGCGCCTTCGACTTCTTTGCCATGCGTCCCCATCAAATCCGCCAACTCATCGATGATAATCACGATATAGGGTAATTTTTCCAGCTCGATTTCGGATATCTCGCCCGTTTCAGGATCCGTAACTTTCCTGGTTTTTTCAATGCCCACCTTTTCATTATATGAACTGATGTCGCGCGAGCCGGTATCTTGCAATTGGCGGTATCTCCTCTCCATTTCGCCTACCGCCCAGCGCAAAGCGCTTATAACCTTGCTGTTATCCACGATGACTTCGCTCAAAAGATGTGGGATTCCATTATACAAAGACAGCTCGACGCGTTTCGGATCAACCATTATCATTTTCAAGTCTTTTGGAGAATTCTGATATAGCAGCGCCGTAATAATCGCATTGATCCCCACTGATTTTCCGGTGCCGGTCGCTCCTGCCACCATCAGATGAGGCATCTTATCCAGATTACCAAAAACATATTTTCCACTGACATCTTCTCCCAAAGCGATGGTCAGTTTGGATTTTTGATTTTTGAATTCAGAGCTTTCCAAAACTTCCCGCATACACACCGTAGCCGAATTCTTATTAGGGACTTCAATTCCGATCAAGGACTTGCCGGGAATCGGCGCTTCGATCCTGATCGGATGTTTCGCCAAAGCCAAAGCCAGGTTATCCTGCAATGCCAGGATCCTGGAGATTTTCACCCCGACTGCCGGACTGAAACTGTATTGGGTTACGGACGGTCCGGTCAAGGTTTCTCCGCGTTCAACCTCGATACCGAAAGATTGCAAAGTTTTCTTGATGATTTCCGCGTTTTTTTCAATATCTCCGCCTCTCGCCACGCCGGTCTTCTTTTCCAAAAGACTTGTAGGCGGCAATTCCCAATTATCCTCTTGCGCTTTATTTTTTGACAGAACCTTTTTCGCTTTTGAAACTCCGCTAGCGATCTTATCAAAAAGTTTATCATCCACATAACGGTCCGGCCCTTCGACAAACTCGATTTTGCCGATATTCTCGTCCTCCTTGCTTTTTTTGATTTTCTTTTCCGGAATTATTTCCTCCACCGGAATAATATCCGCCTCATCAGCCTCATTTTCGCTCCCATCATCCTCCTCCATATACTCCCCGTTTTCGCCTGGACGGGTTTTTTTCAATAGTTTATCGATGAAATGCACGATAGAAAAATTGAATGCCACTATGACCCCGATCAAAAGCAAAGCGACTATCGCGACCATTCCGCCCGCCACGCCCATAAATTTGACTGCCGCGTAGGCCACCGCGTAGCCCAAATATCCGCCACCTGATCCGACATCAGCTACTTTTTCCATTTTTTCCACATCCGTAAACCAATGAAAAAAACCGGTCAAACTTACAAAAGTCAGAACCAAGCCGATCAACTTAGTGATATAAAAAGAGGTTTCCTTGCGTAACAGCAAAATGACGCTAGCCATAATCAGAAAAAGCGGGAAAACCCATTTAGCCCAACCGATCGATATGGCCGTGGCATTACCCAGCGATTCTCCTACGATACCGCCTTGGCCGAAAAAACCCAACAAGATCACCACTGCCATCGCAAACAAAAAAACAGCCACGACGCTCCTTTTGGCATCGCCTGCTATATCGAATTCGATCCGATTGCTTGATTCTTCGACATCTTCATCCCCTTCCTCGATATGTTTCCTATTTTTTGAACCCTTTGGTCTACCCATAAGTAATCTTTATAACTTCTCTATTTTAACACATTTTCATCCAAACAAGAAGCTGACTTTAAAAAACCGTTTCCGATTATATATCGCTAAATTTATAAAATCAAAAGGGGTGGGTATCTAGCTAATTCAAATATAAAACCGCCCTTTGGAAGAGCGGTTCTATATTGATATCTGAAAATTATTTCGCTTCCCGGTATCCGGTTCCAGCCGGAATCAATTTTCCGATAATGACATTCTCTTTGAGTCCTCGCAGGTGATCGACTTTGCCTTCCACGGCCGCGTTGATGAGGACGCGGGCGGTTTCTTGGAAGGACGCCGCTGACAAGAAGCTTTCCGTTGAAAGGGCCACTTTGGTGATTCCCATCAAAAGCTCTTCGCCGGTCGCTTGTTCGCCTCCATTCGCCTTAGCGATCACATTCACTTCCCTGAATTGGTCTTTTTCAATGATATCGCCGCCCATCAGACTGGTCGAGCCGGATTCGATGATCTGTAACCGGCTGAACATCTGTTTGATGATGACTTCGATATGTTTATCATTGATTCCTTCACCCTGGGAGGCATAGATTTCCTGGATTTCTTTGACGATATATCGGTGCACCGCTTCCCAGCCCATCGTCTTGTACAACTTCTTCAAATCGATATTTCCTTCGGAAAGTTTCGAACCTTTGCCGATCAAATCGCCTTGCGCGACCTTGACCGTGCTGCCTAATGGAATTTCATATTCCTTGACCACTTTGGTCTTGCCTTCCATTTCGATTTTGATGCTGATCGTCTTATCACCGGTAGAGATTTCCACCACTTTGCCATCAACTTCGGAAATGACCGCTTCTCCTTTCGGAGGCCGTGCTTCAAAAATTTCTTCCACACGCGGCAAACCTTGGGTGATATCGGTTCCAGCCACACCTCCGACATGGAAAGTACGCATCGTCAGCTGGGTTCCAGGCTCTCCGATGGCTTGCGCCGCCACGATTCCGACCGCTTGTCCCATCTGGACCAAGTGTCCGCGTCCAAGATCGAGTCCATAACATTTTTGGCAAACGCCGCGCGGAGTCTTGCAAGTCACCAATGATCTGATTTTGATTTGGGAAATATTGGCCTTCTCGATCATCTCGCCTTGTTTTTTATTGATGAGCTCTCCCGCTTCGACGATGATTTCTCCGGTCTTCGGATCGGCGATATCTTCGATGACAACCCTTCCGATCACGCGCGTCGCGAAGCTCTGTCCGATCCTGTCCGAATCCTCCTTATACAGGTAAGAACCGACTGTGTCCTTGCAATCTTCTTCGCGGATTATGATATCTTGCGAAACATCCACCAATCTTCTAGTCAGATAACCAGCTGTCGCTGTCCGCAAAGCGGTATCAGCCATACCTTTTCTGGCACCATGGGTGGAAATGAAATATTCCAACACGTTCAAGCCCTCTTTGAAACAACTTTTAATCGGCAATTCGATAGTTTCTCCGGTCGGACCGGCCATCAGACCTTTCATACCGGACATCTGGACCACTACGGATTCCGAACCTCGAGCCTTGGAATAGACCATCGAATATACCGGGCCCTCCTTATCGAATCCGGCGCGCACCGCGTCCGTAATCTTGTTTTTGGCGTTATTCCAGATTTCGATAACCTGGCCCTTCCTCTCGCTTTCCGTCAAAAGTCCCATATTGAATTGCTGTTTGATGACTTCGACTCCCGCTTCGGCATCATTCATAATATCCTTCTTTGACGCAGGGACATTCAAGTCATCCATACCCCAGGAAATTCCGGATTTAGTGACTGAAGCGAATCCGAGATTCTTTATTTCATCGGCGAACAACGCGGTTTCCTCCGCCCCGCAAGTTTCCAAGACTTTCGCCACAAGCATTTTCAATTCTTTCTTGGTCATTTCATAATTGACATATTCGATTCCGTCCGGAATGATTTCGTTAAGCTTGATCCTGCCTACGGAAGTCTCCAAAATTTTGCCTTCATACAAAACCTTGATTGCTGATCGCACGTCGACCTGGTCCAATTCATACGCCATAATGGCCTCGTCGAAACTTGAGAAAGCCCGGCCTTCGCCTTTAGCGCCCTTCAAGATATGGGTAATATAATAACATCCCAGTACCATATCCAAAGTCGGAGAAATGATCGGTTCGCCGCTCGCCGGTTTCAACAGATTCCTCTTGGAAAGCATCAAGTTTTCACTTTCCCATCTGGCTTTGTCCGTCAACGGGACGTGCACTGCCATCTGGTCGCCATCGAAGTCGGCATTGAAAGCGGAACAGACCATCGGATGCAGCTGAATAGCCTTACCCTCGATCAAGACCGGTTGGAAAGCCTGGATTGAAAGCCTGTGCAAGGTCGGAGCGCGGTTCAGCATCACATAATGATGGGAAATGATTTCATCCAGAATTTCATAAGCTTCTTCGCTTTCACCTTCCACCATTTTGCCGGCGCTGCGGACGTTATAAGCCAATTCCCTTTCGATAAGCTTGTTGATTATAAACGGTTTGAAAAGCTCCAGCGCCATCTTTTTAGGCAATCCGCATTGATGTAATTTCAATTTCGGACCGACCACGATAACCGAACGTCCAGAGTAATCCACCCGCTTTCCTAACAAGTTCTGCCTGAAGCGTCCCTGCTTTCCTTTTAGAGTGTCGGCCAAAGACCGCAAAGCCCTTCTTTGCCCGGTTGAAGCCGTTACGCTGACCTGGCCGCGCCGCGCGCTGTTATCGAATAAAGCGTCCACCGCCTCCTGCAACATCCTCTTTTCATTCCTGGTAATCACTTCCGGTGCGCCGATTTCAATCAATTTCCTCAGACGGTTGTTCCTATTGATAATCCTCCGATACAAATCATTCAAATCGGATGTCGCGAACCTTCCGCCATCCAGAGCCACCATCGGCCGCAGATCGGGCGGGATGACCGGGATGACCGTCGGCAACATCCATTCCAATCTAAGTTCGGCATTGATAAATCCTTGGAACAATTTGATCCTTTTGAGGATTTTTTTCTTGTCGACAATTTCCTCATTAGCCAAATCCTTTTTCAACAAATCGATCTCCGCTTTCATATCCAGATTTTCCAAAATCTTCCTAATCGCTTCCGCTCCGATGCTCGCTGAAAAAACCTGCCCATATCTGGTCGACAGATTGAAATATTCGACTTCGGAAATAATCTGGAACCGCTGCAACCCTTTGATTTCTTCTTTGGCAGTACGGTAAATGCCTTTCAGCTCTTCCGTTTTGTTTTCTTTCGCATTGCCGTCAAGTTTGGCGATTTCTTTCTGTTTAGCTTTGAATTCTTGCTCCAATTGGACCAAAGCCTTTTCTCGCGCCTCTTCATCCACGCTCAGAATGATATAGTTTGAAAAATAAATCACTTTTTCCAATTCTTGCGGACTCATTCCCAAAGCCAATCCGATTTTTGAAGGCACTCCGCGCAGGAACCAGATATGGGAAACCGGCACTGACAATTGGATGTGTCCCATCCGCTCCCTTCGCACGCTGGAACGGGTGACTTCCACGCCGCACTTGTCGCAAACGATGCCCTTATACCGGATCCTTTTGTATTTTCCGCAGTAGCATTCCCAATCGCGGGATGGCCCGAAAATTTTCTCACAGAAAAGACCGTCCTTCTCATAGCGCTGGGTCCGGTAGTTGATCGTTTCCGGCTTGGTGATTTCTCCGTGGGACCACTCCAATATCTGGCTAGGACCGGCCAGCTTGAGCCTCACGCTGTTGAAATCACTTACTTTTGTGATAGGATCCATAATTTGTGAATTTTAATTTCCAATTTTTAATTTTAAACGGTTCGCAATGAACGGGTTCTTAAAAAATAGGAAAATAAATATTTATTTATAAGTTAGGAAATTATAAATTTACCCTCGGGATGAGTGATAGTCATCTTCAACATCCTCTTCTTCCTGTTTAACGCCGATGAGTTCTACATTCAATGCCAAACCTTTCAATTCATTCACCAATACGTTAAAAGAAGTCGGAAGATTGGGGCTCTTTATCATTTCACCTTTAATAATGGATTCATAAGCTTTACTTCTTCCCATCACATCGTCAGACTTGATCGTAAGCATTTCCTGCAAAGTATAGGCCGCGCCATAACCTTCCAACGCCCATACTTCCATTTCTCCGAATCTCTGTCCGCCGAACTGCGCCTTTCCTCCCAATGGCTGCTGGGTGATCAGGGAGTATGGTCCGATTGAGCGCATATGGATTTTGTCATCAACCAAATGATGCAGTTTCATTATATACTGGACGCCGACTGTCGATTCATTATCAAACTTTTCTCCGGTCCGTCCGTTGACCAGTTTGATTTTTCCGCTTTCCGGCAATCCGGCCGCCCTAAGTTCGCCTTTGATCTGTTCTTCAGTCACACCCTCCAGAGCCGGGGTAGCCACCGTATAGCCCAATTTCAAAGCCGCCCAACCCAAATGGGTTTCCAAGATCTGTCCGATATTCATTCTGGAAGCGATACCTAGCGGATTCAAAATCATATCCACCGGAGTTCCATCCGGCAAATATGGCATATCCTCAACCGGCGCTATCCTTGAAATCACACCTTTGTTTCCATGACGTCCGGCCAATTTATCTCCCACGGAGATTTTTTTCAACTGGGCGACTGAAACTTGGATCTGTTGGATGACGCCTGTCGGAAGTTTATCTCCCTGTTCACGGGAGAATATTTTAATATCGACAACCTTGCCATATTCCCCGTGCGGCAAATACAGCGAACTATCTTTCACGTCACGCGATTTTTCTCCAAAAATGGCACGCAACAATCTTTCTTCCGAAGTCAGGTCGCCCTCCCCCTTAGGCGAAATTTTTCCAATCAGGATATCCCCAGAGGAAACTTCCGCTCCGATACGGATAATTCCCGTTTCGTCCAGATTCCGCAACCTTTCCTCTCCGATATTAGGAATATCCCGCGTAATCACTTCCGGTCCAAGCTTGGTATCGCGCACATCGATAGAAAAATCCTCAATATGGATGGAGCTATACCGGTCGTCTTGCACTAGTTTTTCCGAAAGGATGATAGCATCTTCGTAATTCGATCCTTCCCAAGGGATGAAAGCAATCGTGATATTTTGACCTAGAGCCAACTCGCCATGGTCAGTCGAGGCTCCATCAGCCAGCAATTCGCCTTTTTTCACCGTTTGTCCTTTTCTTACGCGCGGCACTTGGTTCATCGAGGTGAAAGCGTTCGACTTCACGAAACTCTGCAAACGATATTCCCGCTTGATAAAAGGTTTCTTAGCTGAAACAGGCGCCTCTTCTTTCACTATGATATGGTCGGCATCAACTTCGACGATCTCTCCCGCAAACTTAGCGATTACGACCTGTCCGGAGTCCGCCGCCGCCTTGTCTTCAATTCCGGTTCCGACCAACGGAGTTTGCGGTTTGACGCATGACACGGCCTGTCTCTGCATATTCGAACCCATCAAGGCCCGGTTGGCATCATCATGTTCCAAGAAAGGGATAAGCGAAGTCGCCACGGAAATCATCTGCTTGGCCGACACATCGATATAATCAAGTTTAATGGCTTCGATTTCAGTCGCGCTTCCTTTCACTCTGGCCCCCACGACCTCATCCGATATATTGCCATGTGCATCGATATTGATGTTGGCGTGCGCGATCGTTTTCCTATCTTCCTTAGTCGCGTTCACATATTCGATTTCGCGACTGACCCATGGCTTGATTTTGACTGTTTTTATTTGCTTATTTTTGGCGATTTCAGCCGCCAATTTTTCATCGATCAAAGTTCCGGCCTTGGCGCCAGCCGCATCTTCACGCAAAATTTTATTCAAAAGCATTTCCGCGTTATTTTCAATTTCAGTATAAACATTCAGATACGGCGTTTCCAAGAAACCGTATTCGTTGATTTTGGCATAAGTCGCCAAATGTCCCACCAAACCGATGTTCGGACCTTCCGGAGTTTCTACCGGACAAATCCTTCCATAATGGGAATGATGGACATCGCGGACTTCGAATCCGGCCCGCTCGCGCGTAAGCCCGCCTGGACCCATCGCCGACAGACGGCGCTTGTGTTCCAATTCCGCCAATGGATTGACCTGGTCCATAAACTGTGACAACTGGGAACTGGCGAAAAATTCTTTGATAGCGGCCGCAATCGGGCGCGAATTGATCAATTGCCCCGGAACGACAGTCTCAATGTCGCAAGTACTCATCCGGTCCTTGATATTCCGTGACATCCTGGCAAAACCGACACGCAATTTGTTCTGTACCAATTCACCCACGGCCCGCACGCGACGATTGCCTAAATGGTCGATATCATCCGCCTGTGCCGTTGGATCATTGTTCAATTTGATGATTTCCTTGACGATCGCGATCAAATCATCACGCAACAAAACGCGATTTTCTTCATTATTTTCCAAATCGGTTTCCAATCGCTGGTTCAGACGGTACCGGCCCACGCTACCGAAGTCATATTTCTCAAAATTGAAAAACATCGAGTCGATCATCTGGCGCGCATTTTCAGCAGTCGCCAAATCGCCCGGTCTGATCCTTTTATATACTTCCTTATACCCTTCCAACTGGTCCTTAGCGGCATCTTTGCGGATAGATTCCGTAATATAACTGATATCGCCCCTGTCCGTATCGGAAAAAATATCGTGCAATTCTTTGTCAGTCGCATAACCGAAAGCCCTGAGCAACGAAGTCAAGGAAACCTTCCTCTTCCGGTCGATTTTCACATACATCACACCCTCGAAATCAGTTTCGATTTCAAGCCAAGCTCCCCGGTTCGGAATGATTTTCGCACCGAACAAGCGGCGGCCTTTCTGATAATCCATCGTGAAAAAAACGCCCGGACTGCGGATCAGCTGGCTGACGACGACTCTCTCTACGCCATTGATGATGAATGTTCCGCGCTCAGTCATAATCGGGAAATCTCCCAAATAGATTTCCTGCTCCTTGATTTCTCCAGTTTTCTTGATAATCAGGCGGACCTTGCAACGAAGAGGTGCCTCGTAAGAAATGTTCTTATTCTTGGCGGTCACCTCATCATATTTCGGCTCATCCAAATAGTAATCTTCGAAAGACAGCTCCAAGTCCTTGCCAGTAAAATCGGTAATCGGATTTATTTCCAATAAAAGTTCCTTTATGCCTTTTTCCAACAACCAATCATATGAATTTAATTGGGCTTCGATCAGGTTCGGCAGCGAAACCATCGCCATCGGTTTGAAGAATTTTCTTTTCGACAAAGAAGATCCTGAGCTGAAGGTGTCTTTCACCTTCAAAGTTTTTGGAACTTTAAGCATAAAAATACTCTCATTATTATATTCCTTGTTCCGCTAAGAGTCTTAGAAACAAGTAATATGAATGAGATTTACGAGTTATGTATTAAATTATCAGATTGTCTTTTGCAAGCCTTTTTCCTAATTACCCGCTTATTGTGCGGAAATTATCACCCCTCAGACCTAGTTCATGAAGATAGGAGTCTTCCCGCGCTATGGCGGGATTGACAAATGTATTGCTAATTATAACGGTTTTTCCAACCTTGTCAAGAAGAGAATCTCTTTTTTGGCGATAGTCAAGTCCCTACACAAAAACGGCTTATTACAGCCATTTTATCCTAAAAAATCATTTTACCTAAGTCTCAATCGCTTAGTTATCCACAGGCTACCCACAAAAACATTTATTTGCCCACCAGCCTTGGCTATTTTATTTGTTTTTTATCGCCCAATTGAAAGAGTTGGCAACCGCGGCGGCGATACGATAGGTAGTGAAATTTTCACCCATATCGGATTTCAGTACCATTTTGCCGATATCTTGCGCTTCCAGCTTGTTTTTTTTCAACAATTTGTCGATTGCCGGCAATAAATCTTCGGAAAGCCGGTATTCTTCGGCAATGGCGATCTTATCTAAAATTTTTTTTTCTTTCCACAGACTGATCTCCGCAACTTTGTTTTCAATTTTGATTTCAATATCCATAATATTTATTATAAAGGAATCTATGCGCCACAGCTTATTTTCCAATTATACTACATTGCCCCCAAAATGGAACTAACTATGTGAAACCCGCCATTAAGCCCAACGGATTCATCCTAACCGATGCCGGAATCAAAAAAACAACCTTCGGCGAAAAGTTCTTCGCCGAAGGCTGGAATAGGTTATCATTTTCTGGCCGATGCGATACCCAGTATGATACTGCGGTATTCAATCCAGAAAGAGCCGATAGACACTCCTTCATCATTTGTTTCCCCGATATGCAGGAGATAATTATCCATAACAGATGACGTGCGCACGAAAATATGCGGAAAAAGTTTGACCTGATGGACTGCTCGACAAGCGCCAATTCCCCACATCAGCTCGGCGATATTTGGAACATATTCGCCCTCAGCGATTAACTCCTTCTGTTCTCCTGCTGTCTTATATGTTGTTAACAGAGCTGATTTCCGCAACATCAACCAGCGAACCGGGACCCTATCCTGTACTCCTTTCAGCACTCCGGATATTTCCTCCTCTTGGGAAAAGGTCCGTTTTCCGATATTTATCCGCCTGACCGGTATTTCAAGTATTTGTTTAATGCCTGACGTCATTATCGGGACGGGAGCGCCTGCAATAAGCAAGAAACCCTCATCCCGAAGCTGACATAGTTCTTCTTCAGAAGGAAGCGATCCAGCAAACCCTCTGAGAATTTTTTTTCCATAATTCACCCCCCTCGCCTGGCTGATATCATCGGGTGAGACGAAATTTTCCCCGAGGATCCTTTTTACATCCGCATAATTGATTCCGCAAGACTTCCGCACTCTCATCTTCATACAGCATTTCCTCCTCGTTAGGACTTTTCTGGTTTCCGCCAGAAACGGATATCCCCCTGATAGGATAAGTGCTTCGGAGACCCGAAAGCATCAGAAACACTTATCCCATCAGTTATTTTAAAAAGCGGCATGCTATTTAAAATTTCAGATTGAATTGTCAAACAACCGGATATTCCTATTTCATTAATCTCCCCGCGTTTGCTTTTGATTTTTCCGCAGATTGCCGGATCTCATCAATATACAAAAAACGCCCATCCTCTTGCCCGAGTTGGATCTGACCTTCCTGGTTATTTTTCTTTTCAGAACCCCTATGTCTTATTTTGGAACCTCTGTGTAATTTTAATACTGGAAATTATACCATCACCTGATTCTAGTGTCAACTTGAAAGCCTCTTGCGGATCTTCTCCCAGATAACCGCAGCCAGACTGGAAAGATAAACCAGCACCAGCAAGGCGGAAGAGCCAATATAAGCCCCGGCTATATAAACGTTTTTCATATCCGTACCATTATAATACCCATGTGATACTACGAAAATAAATGCCAATGGATTTAAAAAATGCAACACACGCCACAGCCGATGACCCATATGCCGGCGCAGATATGACGTAACTGTCATAACCGCCATCATATAGAAAGCCATAATGCCCAGCGCCATATAATTGGTATCCACGGCCGCGGATTGGGAAAAATACGGAATCGCTATATCCTTGATTCCGAAACCTATCATCGGGTCTAATAGCAGGCCTGTAGCATGCACCAACGCCCAAAAAACCGCGACAGCCGCCGCAAAACAATGCAAATCAAGACTATAGAACGGCTCGATGATTTTTTTAAACAGCGGATTGCGGATCGCCAAACCCAAAAAAATAGTCAGCCACAAAAATATGAAGCCCAACAGTCCTGAAGCGCGCACCACATACCATGCCCACGGCGTTTCGTCGCCCACGACCGCCACAGCCTGTGAGACATCCATTTTGCCTGGATACGAACCGGCATCCGTCGGACTAGTCCCGCTCAGGATTTCAGCGCCATCCAAATACCCATCCCCATCGGAATCCGGATTGCCAGGATTGGTACTGTAAATCTGCTCTTCGCCTTTATCCGTCAACCCGTCCAAATCGCTGTCGACGATGACTTCTCCCTTATAATCGACTTTTTCTTCTTGCGCCAAAACTGTTTTTGCGAAAAGAAACATCACCGGGATAACCATCAAGACTGCAGCTATTTTTTTCATACTTATTTTGACAATTTTTAAACGATATTTTCTTTTATCATCTTGGAAAGATACACGTTGCCCCGATAATCCAAAAATAATGCTTTGATGTTATTTTCATTGGCGAATCGCAAACCTTCCTCCCTGCCCATAATAACCAATACCTTCGCCCTTCCGTCAGCCTCCACGGTTTTTTCCGCAATGACGGTAACCGTCTTGATATCGAAAGAAAAATTTTCCGGCGCTTTCGGATTCACCAGATGATGGAATTTCTTTCCTCCGATTTGCCAGCGCTTCCGTGAAATTCCGGAAGTCGCGATCCCTTCATCATCCAATTTCAATACGAAGTCCCCGTCGTCCATCCCCTCGATGCCTATCTGCCAACTTTCATTTTTTCCATCTACGCCTGAAGCGAACATATCGCCGCCTGCGTCAACCATAAAATTTTTAAAACCTTCTTTTTTTAGATATCGTGCCGCCTCATCGACCGAATAGCCTTTGGCGATGCCGGTCGTATCGATCCTTCTCCGGATCAGGACGGTTTTCTCTCCAGCCGGCTGGCCGACCGGCAAAACTAAATCTTCCTGCAAATCACGATTGATTTTTTCCAATCCGATCTGCCTATCTTCCTTGCTATTCAAATCATTAGCCCTGAAATCTTTGTCATAACCGATTTTTTCCAAATTAGCCAACACGCGCGGATCGAAATAACCTTCCGATAATCCATAGAATTTCACGCATAATTCCAATACTTCATACATCTTATCCGAAACCCGGACTTCTTTCCCCAAATTCCTGTTCAGCATAGCGAGCTCGCTATCCTCCCGGAAACGGCTGAAAATATTTTCATTCCCGCTAAAAATCTTTTCCACGTTCCGCAGACAACCATCGGCAGACGCGCCGCCATCTATGATTTCCACTGAAACATCCGTGCCCATAGCCTGGAATTCCGCACTGGCCCTTTTCATCCTATTGTTCATATTTATCATCTATGCCGTTACTGTCCGCATCTTTTACGATGAAATTGTCATTAATTGTCGGATGTTCATCCTCGTCATCGTATGCGCCATCGCCATCGCTATCATGCCGGATGACCGTAGCCGTAGTCTGAGTCACCGTATCGCTCAGCTTGGTATAGATAGTTTTAGTTTCAGTTTTTGCAGGTTTTTCATTTTCCGGATCAGTATCTATGACACGGACCGGCTCATCCTCATATTCCTCATCATCCTCTTCATCCTCCGCCAAAGCGACTTTAGTCTCCTGCATAAAACCGCCTTTATGGAAAATCACGCTTGAACCGGACATAACCAAAAGTATGATGGCCAGCCCTGATATTTTTCTTTTTAACATAATCATAATTTATGAAGTTTTTGTCGTCTTAGAAGTATTTGATGAACTTTTTGATTTAGAGACTACCGGAACCGTCTGTTTTATCACTTTGCCGGGAATAACCGTATTGGTGGTGATATTTTGCGCGATATCCTTAGCCGGTGAATTGGCCACGCCGCTCAAAACGCTTTCACGCGCCTGGCTTATTGATTTTTGCACGCCAGAGACGCTATTATCGGCCGCAGCGGCATTCAAATTCTCTAATATCTGTGCGATTTTTTTATTATCATCATTCAACTTGAAACCCAGGATAGCGATTATTATGAGAAAGATACTCGATAATCCCAATAAGGATTTTTCCATTTTATTTTTTACCTCCATACTATATCTTTATTATTTTTTAAATCGGCGCTGTCTATTATAACAGCAAATCCAAGGATAGTACAGGCTGAAATTAAGTAAAATTTCATCAGATCGGATTCGCGCCTTGCTTCAGCCTTATTCCAACCGGCTCCAATTGAAATTCCACGGATCGTCTTTCCGGCCGGGTGCGACTTGGCTGTGTCCTAGGACATATTTGATTTTATACTCACTTTTTATCCGGCTGATCAATTTTTTAAGCGTCGCATATTGCACATCAGTGAATTTATCGGTTTTCGTATTCACCAATTCGATACCGATGGAAAAATTATTCACGCCTGTCCGGCCATCCGGAACCTGGCTGACTCCGGCATGATAGGCGATGTTCCGATCTTGCACCAACCGATACGCCGAACCGTCCCTGGCAATCAAATAGTGGGCTGCAACGCCATAAGCCTCATATTCCTTGATTATGCCGCTTACGCTGAATGGATCGCTTCCTAGCGCATCATATGAAGAATGGATGATAATCGTGTCGATATTCCTCTTGGAGACCTTCTCGTATCCAAAATCCACCAATTTATCAATAATCTTAAGCGGATCGGTTTTTTTAGCCGGAATTTCCTCGACAGCCGGCTCTTTTTTTATTGGAAGCTCGGTTTTTATCGGCGCTTCTGGCAAAGTTTCTTTAACCGCCTCTTGCGATTCCTCTTCCGGTTCCGATTTAGCGGAACCATCCGCTTCCGGCGCCGTCCTATCGGCAACCACCTCTGATTTGCCGCTTAAATCGATCGTTGTCTTGCCTGAACCCGTAATCCCATTATGAAACAACCGGATAGCAAAAAATATGCTACCGGCAAAAAGGATTCCTATTGAAATTTTCATTATCCAATTTTTCATATCCCTATACTAACACATCCGGACGGATGAAAAAATAATCCGAGCTAAATCGGCTTGCCTTTACGCGGAAATAGCCATCCTAACGCACTATGACATCCCGCATAATAGCGTTTATGTATTTTTCATCCTTGCATTTGAATTTGTCGCTCGGAGAATAAAAATTCTTGTTCGGGCCATAACAACCGTTGTTTTCCTGGTTGAGCACCGCCAAAAAAGGCATCATAAACCCCGTTTTCCGCGTGGTGAATTTTTTATACAGCCTATCCAAGGTTTCAATTCTTTTTTCTTGCGGCATCCGGGCGAAAACTCCCATATCATCCCAGGTGAATCCGCTCCAATCAAGATGCAAAAGGACGTTATTCGCTTTGGAACTATATCTCTTATCCCACAATAAAGCCCAGCAACTCGAATGCCCGCTGAAACAAGGCTGATCCTCGACGTTGCCCAAATTGTCAATCCCAACCCCGCCTTCTATATAATCGAAAAGTTTGAGATATCTCTCATCGGTGACATCATCCGTCTGCGCTCCGATAATAATCTCCATATCTCGCTCCTTGGCATAACTCCGCATATCGTCCAGCACTTTTTTTATTTCAGTTTCTTCAAAGTTAGGATGCTCATCTTGCAATTGGATTTGCCCGAACATAAAACTTTGGATTCCCAAATCCATCGCCCGATGCGTAACCGCTTTCAGATAGCGCCGATATTCAACATTTTGGATGCTCGGGATGCAAGTCTCATCGCCCCAGCGACCCTTCGTGCCTTCACGGCACATCTGGTCAAATCGGTGTTCTTGCTCCTGGATCGGATCATCATATTCTTTACGCATCGAAATCGCTTCCGCCAGGAACATCCCATATATAATCGGTCTTTTTTCGACTTCCTCCATAATACTGAAAGCTTTCTCAAAATTCGGAGGTTTGAGCCAGGTTTCCAGGGCGCGATGGAGATAGACGCACTTCGACCGGTTGATCATATTGACCGCCTCTCCGGTCCGGCCGCCATAACCAGATAGGAAACCGTCCGCTATACAACCATTGCTCTTTACCAATGCCATTGAGATCGGTCCGGGGGAAAAATGCCGGGCCACGTCATCCTCCCTGACCGTAACCGTGCTGGCAGCTTCCGTCCGATTAATCAAAATGCCTGTATAAACGGCTTGTTCAGCTATCCTGTCCCGCCCATTATCCAACAAATATAATACGCCACCCGATAAAACGAGCATAATTAAAACTGCGACGCTAAATGGAACATTAGCCCGCATTAAAGAGAATCTCCTTCGATTATTGAAATATTTTTCCATACGTTGATATATAAAATACAATCCACCGGCCATATTATCTCACTTTCATCTGATATTGACTAAACGCCCATAAGGATATACTATTTATAGGTAACTTGCGGGGCGTTGTGTAATGGTAGCGCGCTTGGTTTGGGACCAAGTAGTCCGAGTTCGAGTCTCGGCGCCCCGACAATTGAAAAATGCCACCTCCGTCCTGCGGGGGTGGCATTTTGTTCAAATGAACGATTAACCTTTCCTATTGAGAATAGTCAGCAAGGTTGGGTATGATATATTTAACAGCTCTATAGCTTTAGTTTTATTGCCTTTGGTCTGTTTTAGCGCCTCGTTTGCCAAATACGCCAGTAACCGCTTGGTTTCCACCTTGTAATCAAGTGAACGTACATAAAAACCCCCTTCGTGATAATTTTCCTCAAGCTCGCTCGACCTATCCAGAACTACGCACTTTTCGATAAAATTTCGTAATTCACGTACATTGCCTGGCCAACAATAATTTCCCATATTCTGTTTCAATAAATTTGCGACCATCTTGGCCATATCGCCTTTATCTTTACCATAAAAATCACAGAAAAAATTAAGGAAATACTCAATCAGCGCCGGTAAATCACGCAACCGCTCGCGAAGCGGAGCAATTTCAAACACATGCCCCACTAACCGGTCATGAAGGTCTTGCCGAAACATTTTTTTCTTAACAAGATCTTCAAGGTTTTTATTGGTAGCTGAAATGATCCTCGTCCTAACTATCCTTATTTCCTTTTCTCCCACCGGTTGAACTTCCCCGTATTCAATCATCCGCAAAAGTTTCGGTTGTTGGGAAACCGGCAAATCACCGATTTCATCTAGAAAAAGAGTCCCGTCCTTAGCCATTTCAACTTTTCCGATAGCCGCCTCTGTCGCCCCGGTAAAAGCGCCTTTCGTATGACCGAATAATTCGCTCTCAAAAAGATTTTCCGGAATCGCGCTGCAATTGACCACTACGAAACTGCCGCTGTTTCCGCTTATTTTATGGATAGCCCTAGCGATCAATTCCTTGCCCGTACCCGGCTCACCCACAATCAAAACTTTAATCACAGATAGGGCTATTTTCTTCAAATCTGACGATATGTCTCGAAAATAGCTTCCCACAAACCCATGATTATCACAGAGTTTTAGCACCTTCAATGCCGGTTCATTCATATAATTTCCCTCATATTCATAATTTTAATGTACCGTCGTTTAAACTGCCTCATAACTAAATTTACTTTCTTATCCGCCTTTGGTCAACAGTTGACTTTTGTCAAAATTAATTATAATATACTTATGTTATTAAAAAATATATGCGGGTGTCGTATAGTGGCTATTATATCAGCCTTCCAAGCTGAGGAGGGGGGTTCGATTCCCCCTACCCGCTCAAAGTAGATATTTCTACCCCGAACCTATTGGTTAGGTGTTGGAGAATATCTTGTGGCAACTTCAATTTAATATGAAGACGGAAAGGGATCTGTTGATCCTTTTTTCGTTTTCCTGCTAACTTTTCATTTTCAATCGGGCGAGAATAAACGATAATTTCTTCTATAAGTTCGTGGAATAGGGTATGAATTTCCTTGCGGTCTTTTATTATTTCATCAATTCCATTGCGATACTTTTCAGAAAAGAGACTGAGAGTGTCTTGGTATCCTTGAGAAAGGATATTTTCGGATATTTGTCTTTCAATTTCTTTGAGTTCTTTGCGTAAGCTTATTTCGCTAGACGATAATTCATCAAATTTTTTATTTACTTCTTCGCGTGTTATATGTCCATTTTCCCTAAGCTCCCTTGTTATTCTTCTTCTCGCTGGCAATCCATTTATCAAATTGGTTATTTGAGCTTGCTTATCTTTTAAGTGCGATAGTGATTTTTTTGAAGACTTCAATGTTAACTGATGATTATATACAGCAATTGGGTTATTTATTATTTTTTTACAAAAATTCAGTATGTAATCTTCTATTTCTTTTGCTGGCAATGGCAAAGTGGCACAAATCTTATCGTGTTTACTTTTGTTTTTTCTTCCACACTTGTAATAATATGAGAAATTGCCACTTTTCTTCACCTTTTTTCTTTCTCCTATCCAGTGTATTCGCCCAGCCTGTTCGCTTCCCGTAAAACAAGAATCGCAACGCAACAAACCACTCAGTAGGTAAATATGTCCAGATTTTCCTTGTGTCCGTTCGTGTTTAACAGATTCTAAGATCCTCTGTGCTTTTTCGAATGTAACATAATCAAGAATTTGAGGTGATTTTACATCCGCCAAGACCCATTCTTCCTTGGGAAGTTCTAAACCTCTCTTGGCTTTATTGTAGTAGATATTTCCAATATAGACTTCGTTTTTAAGAATTTTCCTGACCACTTCTGGCCTCCAAAAATGAATTGAGGTTTTCTTTTTCATTTCCCCAGTTTTCTTTTTCTTGGCAACAGCCGAAGCTTCTGGACTCAAGGACTCTTCCTCCATTAAAATTCTGCTTATTTGATAAGACCCTAACTTTTTATTTATACACAAATCGAAAATATGTCTCACTGTTTCAGCCTCCTCTTTTTGTATTTTTAAAAACTTATCTAATCCTTTCATATAGCCAAACGGGGCATAGCTACTCATTACAACACCTTTTTTGATAGCTTGCCGTCTCCCGTCTTGTGTTCTTTGCGCTATTGTTTCTCTTTCAAGCTCAGCAATGACGCCTATTATATTCAACATTGCCTTTCCGAATGGCGTTGAGGTATCAATGCTTTCATTAGCAGAAATAAATTCTATCTTATATTTCCCAAAAAAATCTATGACATCTAACAATATCTTTAATTTTCTAGCAAAACGATCGATTTTATAGACCGCCACAATATCAAAAGGTTTATTTTCTGCAGAAGCAAACATTATGTCTTCTTTCATCTTGGAAAATGCTGGTCGCTCATCAAGCTCCTTGGTCCCACTGACTCCATCCTCCATATAGATATAATTTTCACCTGCAAGAACCCATCTCCCATCTCCATTGGGAAGTCTGCCTTTTGATTTAATAAGGCCAATCAGAGCTTCTTTTTGAAGGTCTGGGCCATATTTTTCTGCTTGCTCTTCCGTAGAAACTCGGATGTACAGAGCAACCTTTTTACTTTCTAATTGTTCGTTTAAATCATCCATAGTTAAGTAAGCTCAGCGGGTAAGAATATAGTATATGGATAGTATAGCAGAGTTGTTGTTTTTTTGTCGCGGAGATGTTAAATTATAAATGAACCCATAACCAAATAGACATTAAGTAAGACAGGCTATGCTTGTCCCTATCGCGTCCTTAAGCGGGCGATTCGGTGCACACGATAGGGACACTTAGTGTCATCTTGGTTGTGGGTTCCGCCGGGTCGTCCTCTCGAGGGAACTCAAGGAACTATCCGACGACTTAATTTTTTTTGAGTCGTTTTTTGTATGCTTAAAATAACAAATCCAGACGCTCTTAATCAAGTAAGGAGCATTGAATTTAAATGTGGAAAATGCGGAGAGTATGGAGTGTTTCATCTTGAAAACACTTTAATAAATGTTGATAACTCAGGACAACCAATTGAATCATTGGGTATTTTGGAGTGTCCAAATTGCCAGTCTAGGATTACTAATAATTAACTTGAATTTTATGAAAAAAATACTTTTAATGCTTGGGGTCGGATTGCTGGGACTAGCGCTCCCGATCGCCGGAATGACGATCACGCCCACCAGAAACCTCATCCTCGGACTCGCGCCGGACGAAGCGATTTTAGCCTTGGCCGATAAAATTGATGAGGAAGCCGGAAAGAATGATGAGCAACAGCAGGCCATTGAAAATTTACAACAAGCCGAAAATGAAAGGATTGAGCTGGAAGAAAAAAAGAAACTACAAGACGAAGAAGATAAAATCAAAAAAGAAATTCAAGCGCAAGAAGAACAAAAAAAGCAAGCAAGGATCTCCGCTTGTTTACAATTTAAAAATAAATGTGAATCTGAAATTCGTGAATTAAACAGTCTTGATGTCACAAAAAAAGACGGGCTAAATGTGATCGATGGTTTTGGAAGTAGGTCGCTTGAGGACGCTAAAAAGTCCTTGGATGACAATTGGAAACATCCGGAGTATGAGCACGACTACAAGATAATCAAAGAAATAATTGAAGATAGAAAGAAAAAGCTATCAGTCGTATTGAAAGGAGAATGTAAGGATTATAAAAATCCGTGTGAATAATAAAATGATTACAGAATTATTCTGGAAAGCACTAAAATACTTGCTAATTGCACTTTGGGCATTCGCTATTTTTGGTGCCATAATTTTTGGAACTGGTTGGGGCATTGAGTAATAATTCGTTAATTTATAAAATTTTTATTTATGAAAACAGGATTTAAAAATCTTTTCTACTCTTTTTTTCTCGCCGTTCTATTTTTCGGTATTCCTTTTTTCGCAAAAGCGGAAACCTGGGATGAAGCAAATAAACAGGCCAAGGAACAAGCAGAACAAAACCAACAAAGCCTATACAGAAATGATGAGCACCATTTCCGGATTAAATTTCCGGCTGGCTGGGAAATTAAGGATGGAGATGGAGAGCATATCGTAAAAAAAGCGGTAAACAATTCTGGTAGTACAGTATTGATCCAAGCCAGGGATTTTGCCAGCTCCATAGATAAAGAAGAATTAGAATCTTTATCAGCTCAAGACAGAAGCGATATTCAAAATGCTGAAATAAGTAGCTTTTCCGATGAGGATATAAATGATTTTTCCAGTGAAATGATCAACGGAATGCTAGGGGCTTTCCCAGGTAGTAAAGTTTTAGAAAAAAATATAGGTTATGTTGATAATCGCAAAGCAATTTATTTTAAACTCAATCAAATATATAAGGTTCAGGATTTGCAAGTAGAGGGTATTTCAATAAATTACATCACAATCCATAAGGGGAAAATGTTTCAACTTGGAGGGTTCTATCCGAAAGGCGAAGATAAGCAAGAGGCGACAATCAAAGAATCGCTCTCAACTTTCGTTTTTGAAGACTGGAATAATCCAGTATCTATAGATAAAGCCTCGGCTAGCAGTGATTTATCCAACGGCAATCTCAATGGTTGGGGTATATTTTTAGTCATAATTTCCAGCATTATTTTTACCTGGGGATTTGGACTTTTAATTCCAACTTTGTTGCGCTTCGTCTTTTTGAAAAGGCCATTATCAAAAACAAAATCATTTCTTATCGTTTTTATTCTTTGGTTTATTCAGCTTGTATTTTACACTTCCCTGGATACCAAAAGTAGAACTCATAATGCATTGGTTTTGGTCGCCGTCGCTTCTTATTGGATATTGAGAGCCGGAGCGTCAGATAAAATTAAGATCAACAAAGAAATTGATGAAAAACTGGAAACAACTAAATTTTGCAAAGAATGTGGCAGTGAGATTCACGAATCGGCCACAATTTGCAACGACTGCGGAAAAGAATTGCCGATAAAAAGCTAATCAAAACTAATCTTATGATTTGTAAAAAATGTAAAAAGGAAATAAGTGATGATAGTAAATTCTGCGAGTTTTGCGGGAATAAGGCATTGGAAAATAAGGAATTTAAAAATAGGAGAATATGGATATTTGTCTCATTTGTAATTGTGTTGGCCAGCTTGTTTTATTGGTATGAATTGAGACCAAGCCAAAGCAAAAAACAATGCAATGAAAGCGCTGTCAAAGAATCTAAAGACTGGGAACAAGAATATGATTATAATTATAAAAAATGCCTTCATAACAAAGGACTCTAAAATTTATGATGATAAAAAGCATAACAATAACCTGCCCTGATTGTAAGAAGGAATTTACGGGCACGAAGATTTTAAGTTTCAATACTTTCAATGGCCCGCCGGATTTTAGTGATGAAAGTTTTGCTTCAACTAGGAAATGTCCGGGTTGTGGAAAAGCGGTTGACGCAACAGATAAGAATAATTGGATTTATACGCCAGAGCCTGTCTTGCCTATGGGTCAAAAAATCAAGCGTTTTCTTGGAAAGTTCTTGCCATAACTGCGTTGTGTAAATTTGCTAAGAAATGCTAAGATAAAGGCAATCAATATGAATCAAAAAACCATCAAATCATTGTTAAAGATTGTCTTCATAGTCATATTCCTGCCTGCTTTTTTGATCTGGTATATTTGGAAGAAAACTGAATGGAGCAAAAGGAATAAATGGATAGCAACTGCGGGGATTGCAGTTGTTTTTTTGTTGGCGATTTCATCTGACGATAAAGTGGAAACGAAAACTAAAAACGAAGCTGTTGTCTTGCCTCAAGCGCAGACTTCACAACAACAACCGGAAGTAGAAAAGCAAAATACTCCCGAGCCTGTAGATCCAAAAGTGGCAGAAGCAGAGCAAACAACCATACAAGTCAAAGAAGAAGTTTTTAAGGTGGCAAGTGTAGTTGATGGCGATACAATCAAACTCGAAAATGGCCAAGTCGTTCGCTATATTGGAATAGACACTCCAGAAACCGTGCACCCCTCAAAGCCGGTCCAGTGTTTTGGCAAGGAAGCCAGCACAAAAAACAAAGAGATGGTTTTGGGGAAAGAGGTAAGGTTAGTAAAAGATGTTTCGGAAACTGACAAATATGGCAGAATTTTGAGATATGTCTATGTTGGGGACAATCTCATAAATGATTACTTAGTTCGCAATGGTTATGCTAGTTCTTATTCATATCCGCCGGATGTAAAATTTCAAGATCAATTCAAACAAGCCGAGGCGGAAGCTAGGACAAACAAGCGCGGATTATGGGCCGATGGCGCTTGTGATACAGAAACAGTTCAAACAACCCCTGCGCCAACCACAATAAGCGCGCCAGTAGTCCCTAAAAGCTCAATTTCTGCTTCCCCTGGCTCTTTTGCGTGTAATTGCAGTAAAGCTTGCGCTCAAATGAGTTCTTGCGCTGAGGCGCAATATCAACTTGATGTCTGCGGGTGCACAAAAAGAGACGCCGACAAGGATGGAGTGGCTTGTGATTCTGATTGCCAATAATTTTTTAATTTTAATAATATGGACAAAGCACTGAGAAATACATTGATAGTTGGAATTTTAATAGTAGCTTTTTCTGTTGGTTATTATTTGGTAATTTTTTTACCGCAAAAAGCTGAAATCAAAACCAACAGAGGGGTAGAAAAAAGCGTTCAAACTACGAAAGTTAAAAACATATTAGGGGTTGGAGATGAATTTTCTTTGGAAAACGGAAGAAAATTAAAGGTTAAAGAGGTAAAAGTTGGAAACTACTATCGGGACTCTCTTTTTAAAGGCGATGATGGATTGCCTATGAAAGGACAAGTTAGCGTTCGAATTGAGTCTGATGGAGGGCCATTGGATGGATCGGATTATAACAGAATGTATATAGTTAAAGAAAATCAACTTATCAAGCTTTCTAATCAATCTCCTGATCACGGTGAATACTGGTTTGAAATGCCAAAAACAGAAAACTTTGATGGGATGGAACTTCACTTTGGAGATGAGGCTATTGTAAAATTGACACCGTATATCAAAGCTAACGGATTTTAGTAATGTCGGACGATATTTCTTTGTTTTTTAATCAACACTCGCAGAGTGTTGATTTTGCAAACTATGAGCGTAAAATGTAAATATGAGCTTTAAATAATTTCGCTATGGGTCCAATTATAATTACAGACAAATCCACCATCCAATCACTTTCCAAAGATGAGCTGGTTATTTTCCATAAATACTATATGCCAAATATAGTTCCTGTTTTGATATTAGAGATACTTGGTAATTTGAAAAAAGCTCAGAAGAATGGACTAACAGAACAAGAGGCCGTAAAAAATCTTGCTAATAAACTCCTACCTTTTGATGACGCAGTTAATACATTTCATTATGACTTGATTCGCGGATCTCTTTCGGGAGTTCAATTTACTATGGATGGAAGGCCGATTCTGAATCAAGGTCGCTCAGTCAAAACGGACGATGGTAAGCGAGGCATAATTTTTGAAGAAACAGCAGAGGAAAAAGCATTAACGAGATGGCGAGATGGAAAATTTAATGAAGCCGATGATTTGTTAGCGGGACGATGGCGAGAATCTTCCAGAAATCAAGATTTGGAAAAAATGAAACGCTGGATAAATCAGTGGCTCGAAGATATACCGAAATTTAATGGTTTGGATGATATAATGCAGTATGTAAATAATTTAGTAGATATACCAAATCAGTCGGGATTGTTGGCATTTATAATAAGCCAACTAGGGGTTGAGCAGGATGGACCACAAATTTTCCTTAAATGGACTCAAGCAGGCTCGCCAAAAATAATAACTTTTGCGCCTTATGCAATTCATTGCTTTAAAGTTAATTTATTTTGCTATTTGGGAATGATAGGTGGATTTTTAGGGACAAGAACGACAAATAGTATAGATATGCAATATCTATACTACCTACCTTTTGCAATGGTTTTTTGCTCTAATGACAAATTTCATCTTGATGTTGCACCATTCTTTTTGAAAAAGAGTCAGTATTTGATAAAGGGCAATGATTTAAAGGATGATTTAAAAATTATATCTCAATTAAGCAAGCAACCAGATGGCACAAATTGTAATTTAGATTTTTCCCTTTTGGCGGATAAAAATTCAATTACATACAAACTTTGGAACGAGCGGATGGCGTATCTTCCTGGAAATGAAAGAGCAAAAGATGTTCCAGCTTCAACGAAGAAAAAATCAGCTGATCGATTTAAGGATATAATGGATCGTATAAAAAAAGAGTCGCAATCAGAAACAACCGATGAGATATTTGGGGTTGATGAGGCTGATTTCGTTATACGAAAAAGAATGATGCGCACAAATGATTTTTGTATATGCGGAAGCGGAAAACTGTTTGGGGAATGTTGTTATAAGAAAGTGAATAATAAACAAGCATAAATTAACTAAATATGCAGGATCCTAAATTTGTTAGAAAATTTAAAGCGCGAGTGGAAAAAGTCGAGAAAGAGATTGGCTCCTGCGATAAAAATGATCATTATATCCCTCAGTTTATTTTGAGGAATTTTGCAGTTGATGAGGATAAGAAAAAAATTTTAGAATATAAACGGGGAGCTGCCTTACCCCAAGAAGTTGATATAGAAAACACTGCCTGCAAAAAAGGATATTACGATACGATAAATAAGTTTTCAAAACAGGAAAATAATCTAGTTGATAGATTGACCCAACTTATAGAAAGTGATTCTGCTGAAGTAATAAAAAAATTAGTTTCTTCAGATCAAGTAAATTTAAGTAACGGACAGGCCAATAATATCTCTGCTTTTGTTGCGAACTTATATACCAGAACACCCTCTTTTCGAGAGCAGATGAAACTTTTCATTTTGTATTTGTTGGAAAATAAGCTCGTAGAAAAGGAGGAGTTGAACGATGACAAGGTGCTTGAAGAGATATTTTACAAAAATAGTCTTGGTATCAAAGTAGAAACTTTAAGAAAATTCAAGCCAAAAAAGGAAATGGAATTTAAAAGGGAGGATATAATAATTGTGCTTGCAAATTTTATTTCTGCTAAATTCTCAGAAGATCTTTTTTATCGAAATCTAAATGTACTGGAATCTTCGTCAGATGATTTTATTTTGAATGATAATCCGGTTTTTATTTCTGATCTAAAAAAATATCCTCGGTGGCCACAGGGGTGGTATTTAAAAGACGAAGATTTTGTTTTTTTACCCATATCTCCTAAGCGATGTCTAGTTTTTGATAAAAAAGAATTTGCAAATAAGCGGATACGAGCGAATAGCAGACTTGTGGCTTTCATAAATTTTAATATCATAGCTGGCGCAGAGGAGTTCATATATTCGCATAAAAAAGATATGGGCATTCAAGATGGTCTAAATACTACAGAAAGAATGCGAGAGCGTGTTTTCCCTAGCTTATTTGTCAGAAAATTCAAGATGATTTATCTTAGCATTAAAAAATGCTGGAATATAGTTTTTTTAGTTAAAAAAAGCAGTGGAATACGAGATATTCCAAAAAATTAAAGTGCGAACCAGTAATACTAAACTGTTAAGATTTGTTAAGATATTTTAACTGGAAAATGATAGAGTTTTTCAAAAATATGATAAAAAAGTAGTGACTTTAGAACGTTGAGATATGTTGAGATTTATTGAGATTTTTTATTGTCGTGTTTTGTCGAAAAGAAAGTGCAGAAGCTTATCATTGTCTTGTTGCGTTGATGAAAATTCCACCTTCAGAGGTGCTTTTTTATTGCCTATTTGAATTTCTGGGTTATCGGATGAAAAATGATATTTTATTTTCTCTTTTTTTCCGGAAGATACGGAAAAATCAACTTTTTCACCCAAAACTTCCTCCAGATTCCTGATGGCATTTCGCACATCCTCATCCGTGGAGTCTATGGGCTTTATTTTGTATTTTGACAAGTCTTTTTTCATAAAATTGGAACCTTACATAACCTTACCTTTTAACCTCATTGGACTGTTTACATATGCTTACTTTTTGATCTAAAACGTTTCCTTTGTAGCACTATAATAACCTTACCAAACACTACCTTTCAGTCCTCACAAATTACTAACATTTACTTACTTTTTGATTTAAAAATTTATCACCTTGCAACCTAACAAAACCTAACCTTTTCAATACAGTGTTATCTTTTCTGACTATTGGCGTAACCTCACAAAACCTCACTTTTAGGATGTTGACTGATGTTGACTTTTTAAGCACGCATAGCTTGATATTGTGATTATATTATAGCAGATTAGTTCCGGGTGTTATAATTGAATTATGAATATGGCAATAAATTGTGGCTTTGAGGATAAGGGAGAAATAACCTGGTTTTCTCGACTAAGTCATAATGAGAAACGCGAATTATTTTTTTGGATACTGTGGGATAAAATAAAACCCTCTTATTTTTTTGATGGGCTAGATAATAGCGAACAGGATATAAAAAATATCGATCATATTTCATTCCATAAGGACGGAACAATTCATATCCGATTTTACGATCAGTCGAGTAATGCTGATAAGATTATTCATACAAAACTCGTAAATACTATCCTAGGAATGGAACAAGATAAATATGGACCTCTTTTGACAATATCCATCTATGACTCAAATCTATTTAAAAAATTTATTGGAAAAGATGATCCAGTGGTTTTTAATAAATTTCAGCATACTCAATTGAAATGGGATATTGAGGGAATTGAAAAATTCAGCCTTGTGTTCTTTTTGGTTGGTGGACATATAAATCACAGATTGATGTTGGAGAAAAATTTCCCCGGTATGTTTAATATGGGTGCCTCCCCGTATTTAATGAACTTCTTTGGAGATGATAGTAAGCTTGAGATGGAAAATGGAGAAGTTAAAAAAGTTAATGATCTAGGGCTATTGGTGGCGTTTACAACAAAAACCATTCCGCGACCTCCCAAAGAAGCTATAACCGGCACAAGGAAGTTTGATCGGATTGAAATTCCATTAGGCATAAATATAACTCCCTCTGATGAAAAAATAAGGAGAATGACTTAATTTATTTGTTGCTTACGCCTATTCTTCGTATTTCTTTGTCTAAATTACAGCAAATAAAGGTTAAGTTGTATTTTTCCTTGATTAGTTCGGGGTAAGAAGTTCTCCCGCTCAGTCAAAAAAGTTATCCGCCAGGATAACTTTTTGCGTTGTGTAGGGGGAATCGAATTATTGAAAATAAAATCCTCCCTAAAGGAGGATTTTATCACTATCTCTTTCTATTATAATAGCAGAGAAAAGGTTCATTCAAAAGAAAACTATTTTACAGCTTCTTTCAACGCTTTTCCAGCGGTAAATTTCGGTACGGTCATTGCTGGGATTTCAATCGAAGCCTTAGTCTGAGGATTGATTCCAACTCGAGCGGCGCGGGCTGAAACTTTGAAAGTTCCAAAACCGGTCAATGTAACCTTGTTGCCAGCTTGCAAAGATTTGGTTATCTCCTCCACCATCGTATCGATGACCATTTCAATATCTTTTTTAGATTGCTCCGTTTTTGTCGCGATAGCGGAAACCAAAGCATCCTTATTTACATTTATCATAGTTGTCACCTGCCTTTCTAGTTTGCCCCGCACCCGCTACGAACGGTTTGACGGGATTTATTTGTTTAGTCCGCTTAATCTAAGCGATCCATTCTTGGTCTATTATACTCTTTTTGTTTCAAATAAAGCAACCATCGGCGAATATCCTACCTGGCCACTTCCATCGCCCGCGTTTCACGGATAACATTGACTTTGATTTCACCCGGATATTTAAGTTCCTTTTCGATCTTGTCCGCGATGGCCCGCGCCAGTTTGATCGCACCGAGGTCATCAATCTTGTCCGGACGGACAAAAACCCTGATTTCCCTGCCGGCTTGGATCGCATAGCTTTTTTCCACCTCTTCGAATGAGTTGACCACATCTTCCAATTCTCCCAACCTTTTCAGATAATTTTCCAAGGTATCCTTGCGCGCGCCCGGACGGCTGGCCGAAATAGCGTCCGCCGCCGCGATTATCATCGATTCCGGACTTTCAAACGGATAATCTTCATGATGCGGTTTCATCGCATCGATAATTTCCTTGCCGATATTGAATTTCTGCAGGATTTTAATACCGATTTCAACATGGGTACCCTCGACTTCATGATCGATTGCTTTTCCGATATCGTGCAATAGTCCGGCTTTTTTGGCGATTGCGACATCCGCGCCCAGTTCCGAAGCCAAAGCGCCTGACAAATGGGCCACCTCCAAAGAATGCAACAAGGCGTTCTGGCCGTAACTTGTCCGATAACGCAACCGGCCTAAAATTTGAACAAGCTTCGGTTCAAGACCGGCCACGCCCACATCATACACGGCCGCTTCGCCAGCCTCCCTGATCTTATTATTGATTTCTTGTTTGGCAAATTCCACCGCCTCTTCGATTTTAGTCGGATGGATCCGTCCATCACCGACCAATTTTTCAATGGCGATTTTAGCGATTTCCCTCCTGATTGGATCAAAACCGGAAATTACGATCGCTTCCGGAGTATCGTCGACGATAATTTCAATTCCGGTCAATCTCTCCAGCGCCTTGATATTTCTTCCTTCACGTCCGATGATCCGCCCTTTGACTTCATCGGAAGGGATACTGACCGTACTGGTCGTCACATCAGCCGAATGTGAACCGGCATATTTCTGGATTGCCGAAGTCATTATGTCCTTAGCTTTTTTATTAAGTTCTTCTTGGCCGACAGCCTCCAAATCCTTGATTTTTTTCGCAATGACATCTCGATTTTCCTCCTCGGTCAGCTGCAAGAGGACTTTTTTAGCCTCATCCTTGGAAAGCCCGGCTATTTTTTCCAACCTCTTCAATTCCTGAGCCCGTGTTTCCTCGACTTCTTTGCGTATTTGCCTGATTTCTTCAGCTTTTTTCTCAAGCATTACCCGCCCACGCTCAATTTCATCCATCTTGCCGTCAAGGGTAGTTTCTCTTTTTTCCAAGCGCTCTTCCAGGCGCATTATTTGCTTTTCCCTCTCAAGTTCTTTCTTTTTCGCTTCTTCAAGAATATTTACCGCCTTGCTTTTCGCTTCAATAACGACTTCTTGCGACTTTTTTTCAGCTTCTTCAACAACCTTTGAAGCCTTGGCTTCTGCCGTGTCTAATTGATTTTTAGCGATGACTTGCCTTATGTAATAGCCGGAAGATGCCCCGATGGCCAGACTTAAAACGCCAATTATGATTTCCATGGTATTTTTTTCTATTCAGTTGATAAATAATATTAGTAATAATCATCCTTATATTTTCAGTGCGTATGCGGATATCGGTGGAAACTTCTTACGAAACCCCAAAGAAAATCCCGGCTTATCGGAAGATAATAGCCTTTCTGCACGATTTATCAATAAATGAATCGGTTTAAACAATTATTTAGATTTATCCTCGCACCATTTTCCCCAAAACAAGCCTAAAAAAATTTCGTCAGGCTCTTTTTATTTGGGACGAATGGCGCGAGGATATATTGGAATCTTATTACATTGGAAGCTTTTTGTCAAAGCCGGCCTAAAATGATATTATTCGTATGTAGCTAAAAAATAAAAACAGAACTTTTATGTTGAAACCTGTAGTTTTAATCATTCTTGACGGTTGGGGTATCGGTAAAAGCGTCAAAGGCAATGCTATTGCCCAAGCTAATCTTCCGACAATCGACAAACTCAATAATTTTTATCCTAATCTGGCCCTTCAGGCGGCCGGAATTTCCGTCGGTTTGCCTTGGGGCGAACCAGGCAACTCCGAAGTCGGCCACACTACCATCGGTACTGGGAAAATAATCTATCAGAGCCTGCCAAGAATCGCTATGGCCATCCAAAACGGGGAATTCTACCACAATCAGATTTTTCTGAAGGCTATGGACAAGGTCAATCAAAATGATTCCGCCTTGCATCTGATGGGATTGGTCGGCAAAGGAGCCGTACACTCACACGTCGAACACCTCTATGCTTTATTGGAAATGGCCCGCGACCAGAAAGTACGGAACGTTTTTATCCACATTTTTACGGACGGGCGGGATTGCGCTCCGGATTCAGGAGTCGATTCCATCGCCGCTCTTCAGGAAAAAATAGCGGAATACAAGGTCGGCAAGATCGCCTCCATCGGCGGACGCTATTTCGGTATGGACCGCAACAATAACTGGGATCGGATCAAAAAAGCCTACGATGTGATAGCCAGGGGCGAGGGACCAAAAATCAACGACCCACTCGCTTACTTGCGGGAGTCCTACAAGAAAGAAATCTTCGATGAATACATCGAGCCAGCCGTAATCGCCGAAAAAGGGGTTCCAGTCGGACCGATCAAAGATGGCGATTCAGTCATATTCTTCAACTATCGGGAAGATCGCGCCCGGCAGATTACCGAGGCTTTTGTCATACCAAGCTTCATGAAATTCAAAAGGACCGCGATTAAAAATCTTAATTTCGTAGCGATGACGCAATATGAGGACGGCCTGCCGGCCGATATCGCCTTTCCTCCGGTCAAAATCACCAATTGCCTGGGTAATATCCTTAGTAAAAACAGAAAAAGCCAATTACGCATAGCGGAAACTGAAAAATTCGCCCATGTCACTTATTTTTTCAACGGCGGGCAAGAAGACGCCTTCCCGAAAGAAGACCGGATGATCATCCCTTCCAAGAATGTCGCCAGCTTCGATCTCGCCCCTGAAATGAGCGCTAAAGAATTGACTGACGCCGTCATCGAGGTCGTAGAAAAAGAAAAATATGATTTCATTCTGATGAATTATGCCAATGCCGATATCGTCGGCCACACCGGCAACGAAAAAGCCATTATCAAAGCGGTCGAAGCCATCGATCGATCATTGGAAAGATTGATTCCCGCCATATTGCTGAAAAAAGGATGCCTATTGATAACCGCCGACCACGGTAATGCCGAAGAAGTGAAGAACATCATGACCGGAGAAATAAATACCGAACATTCCATCAATCCGGTTCCGCTTTGGTTCGCGACCAGTGAAAACCACCGCAAAGGGACACCGGGGGTTTCCGGCGAACCGCAAGGGCTCTTGAGCGACATCGCGCCCACTATTTTGGACCTGATGGATATAGAGATACCGGAAGAAATGACCGGGGAAAGCCTGCTGCCATTATTGAAATAATTCCATTTGAAATTTAAAAAGCCTTCTAATCCATAGAAGGCTTTTTATTTTATCAAAATAGATTCCGATTCCCGGATTATTTGATTATCTTATCGACGATCCCGTATTTTTTCGCCTCTTCGGCTGCCATAAAATAATCGCGCTCGGCGTCTTTTTCAACCTTGTCGATCGGCTGCCCGGTATGTTTGGCCATTATTTCATTCAATCTTTTTTTCATCCGCAGGATATGGCTCGCGTGGATGGCGATATCCGTCGCCTGTCCCTGCGCTCCGCCCATAACCTGATGGATCAACACTTCCCCGTTCGGCAAAATGATGCGCTTGCCTTTTTCTCCGGCTGTCAAAATAAGCGCCGCGGCCGAAGCCGCCATCCCGATACAAATCGTGGAAACATCCGCTTTCACATATTGCATCGTATCATAAATCGCCAGCGCCGAAGTCACCTGTCCGCCCGGAGAATTGATGTATAGCTTGATGTCCTCCTTATCGGATTGGGAATCCAGAAACAGCAATTGCGCGATCACACTATTGGCCGTGATGTCATCGATCGCGCCACTCAGGAAAACTATCCTATCCTTGAGCAACCGCGAATAGATATCATAGGCCCGCTCGCCATAGCTGGTTTTTTCGATGACGGTGGGGATCAAATATTGATTGTTTATATTATTGTTTTTCATAAATTTGATCAATTTTATAATTTTTAATTTCCAAATTAAAAATTCCTAAATCTTTTCCAACAGTTTGAACACTTCCTCGTTTTCCAATACCCCCTTCGTATATGAATACAATCTTTCCATATCCATATTCTTATCGAAGTCTTTCACGTTCTTATAATATTGCACGGTCTTGTTCATTTCAGCCTCGATATCCGCCGCCTCGATCCTGATTTCCTCCAACTTCACGATTTCCTTGAGAGCCAAAGCCGATTTGACCCTTTTTACGGCTTGCGGCTGCCAGTCTTTTTCCAGATCAGCCCTTTCTTTCTTGAGTTGCGACAAATATTGGTCCAGTTCCATCCCCATCGATCGGACTTGTTGTTCAAACTCCAAGAGCATCTTTCTGGTTTCTTCCTCAACCATCACTTCAGGCAGATCGGTTTCGACATTTTCCACTATTTTATCCAAATATAGCGTCCGCTTCTCTTCGTCCAGCTTGTGTTTGTTTTCATGCTCGATCCCTTCTTGCATATTTTTTCTCAGAGCTTCCAAGTTTTCAAAACTACCCAATGATTTGGCGAAATCATCATTGACTTCCGGCGTCCGCCTTTCTTGGACCAGATTGACCTTGACCTTGAAAGTCGCGTCCTTTCCAGCCAAATCTTTCTTATGGTAATCCGCCGGAAACGCCAATCCAAATTCTTTCTCTTCACCGGCTTGCATCCCGATCAAATTATCCTCGAATCCCGGAATGAAAACGCCCCTGCCGATCACCAGCGGATGGTTCTTGCTTTCGCCTCCCTCAATCATCTTGCCATCGACCGACACTGAAAAATCGATCTCCGCGCTGTCGTTTTTGGCCACCGCACGGTTTACGGTCACCAATTGGACCCTACTGTTAGCCAGCTGTTCCAATTCGTTTTTAATTTCTTCTTCCGTCGCTTCAACAGGTTTTTTGGCGAATTCCTCGTTGATTTTTTTGATTTCTTTCTTGTACCCGTCCTTAACCGTCGCCACCGGCATCACGGCCACGGTAACTTTATATGTCAAATCCTTTTCCGCCTCCAATTCTTCAACTTCGACTTTCGGCGATCCGATCACATCCAATTTTTCTTGTGCTACGAAACTGGCATAACTTTTCTGTACGGCTTTTTCCGCCGCGTTATTCAACAGCACGCCCGCGCCGACTTTTTGTTCCACCATGTTCCGGGGAGCTTTGCCCGGACGGAAACCGGGAATCTTTATTTCTTCTGACACTTCTGCCGCCGCTTGGTCCAGATATTTTTCCCAATCCGCCCAAGCGATGGTAACTTCGAATTCAACTAGGGATTTTGGCAATTTTTTGATCATTTTATTGGTCTTATATGGTTTATATGTCCTATTGAAAAAATTATTTATTCAACGCTTCCGTCAATTGCGGCACGATCTGTTTTTTGCGCGAAACCACGCCCGGTAAAAACATCTCGCTATCGGTTATTTTTCCGGCAAAAACTTTTTGCAAAAGATCACTCTCTTTTTCACCCGCGATAAACAGCGAGCTATTTTGCGCGACGATATCCACCAGCATAAAGACTACATAATCCAATTTTTCGCGATTCTTCTTTTCCGCCAGCAATCCCATTATCTTTTCTTTTTGGACGGTTACGCTTTTAGGATCGGTCGTTTCCCAGGCCGCGATGCCGACTTTATTGGATCCCATTTCGAATGTCTTGTAATCCTGAGCGATGAGTGTCTCCAAAGAAATCCCTTTCAAACTGGATTTAGCAGCGAACAATTCCGCCACGAATTTTTTCAAATCCAATTTGGCGACTTTGTTCAATTCCTTCACCAATTTCCTGTCCGCGTCGGTCGTAGTCGGAGAATTCAAATTGAGCGTATCCGACAATATGCCCGCTAAAATAAGTTTCGCGACATTGGCCGGAATTTTTTTGCCAGCTTCGCCGAACATCCTGGCCAAAACCGAAGCGGTGCTGCCAATCGGATCAACCCGCAAAAAAATCGGGGTTTCCGTCTGTAAATTCACTTTATGGTGATCAATAATCCGCTTGATCTGTCCGATTTGCAAGCCGTCTGCGGCTTGGCTCAATTCATTGTGGTCGACCAAAACGAAATCTTCATCCCCTTTTATTTTTTTCAACAATTGGGGCGCTTGCACCGAAAATTTATCCAACACGAATTTCGTTTCATTATTGAGTTCGCCGGCCCGATAGGCTTTAGCTTCGATTTTAAGGACGTTTTTGCAATAATATTCCGCCACCAAACTTGAAACGATGGAATCGGTGTCCGGATTTTTGTGGCCGATGATGATTGTTTTCTTCATACTTGCTTGATTTTATTTTCCTTATTAGCCTTATTTTATCCTTTCATTGTTCCCGCCTATTCTTCATCCGTAATTTCCTCTGCCGGTCCGGCAACAGCTTCTTCGTCATTTCCATCTTCTTTGACAGGAACTTCCCCGGCCGGCTTGACTCCCATAATATCGATTTTCCAGCCGGTCAATTTGGCGGCCAAACGCACGTTCTGGCCTTTTTTGCCGATCGCTAAAGACAATTGGTCTTCCGGCACGGAAACCGTCGCTTCTTTCGAATCCTCGTCAGCGTCCACTTTCAAAACCTTGGCTGGTGAAAGGGCCGCCGCGATGAATTTCGCGATATCCTCATTCCATAGGATAATATCGATTTTCTCTCCGCCTAATTCATCGATGACCGCTTGGACCCGCGTACCTTTCTGCCCGACGCATGATCCGATCGGATCGATACCTGCTTCACTGGAAGCTACGGCGATCTTGGTCCGCTCACCGGCCTCCCGCGCGATGGATTTGATTTCCACCGTTCCCGCGAAAATTTCCGGCACCTCCAATTCGAACAAGCGGCGGATCATCTCGCCATGGATCCGGCTTAAAGTTATGCCGGGCCCTTTCGAACCGGCTTCCACCTTGGCCAAATACACTTTCAATCTCTGTCCGACCCGGTAATTTTCGCCCGGCACTTGTTCGGAAGGGAACAAAACTCCGACCGATTTACCTAAGTCGATGAAAACGTTGCGGCCTTCGATCCGTTGCACGACACCGGCGATAATCTCGCCTTCGCGGTTCTTATATTCATCGAACATCGAATCACGTTCCGCTTCCCGGATGCGCTGGATGATGACTTGTTTGGCAGTCTGCGCCGCCACCCGGCCATAATCCTGATGCTGTTCCAATCCGATTTCAATCACATCGCCGACTTTGGCATCAGCCTCCAATTTGCTTGCATCTTCCACCGTCAAATCGCGCTCCGGATTGTAACGCAACAGCCGCTCCTCACCTTCCGCTAATTCTGGCGCCACGTATGCTGCCGGCGTTTCATCGCCCTCTTCTTTTTCCTCAACAAATTCACGGGTAGTCTCATCCACCACCTCTTTCAATAGGAAAAATTTCGCGCTACCGGTTCTTTCATCGAACACCGCCTTGATGTTCTGGCCTTTCTTGCCGTAATCTTTTTTGTACGCCGCGGCCAGCGCCGCTTCGATCGTTTCAATCACTTTTTCTTTGGAAATACCTTTTTCTTCGCAGATCTGCGTGATCGCGCTGCCGAAATCACCCAATCGGCCTGATTGTGTGTCTTCCGCCACGCTTGTTTTTTTCTTAGCCATAATGTTTTTTCTGCAAAACAGGCCCTATCGGTCCTATTCGCCTTACTTTGATTAACTTTTTAAAAATAAAAGCCCGCTCTCGCGGACCAAACACTCATCAAACTGCATTCCTAGTATAGCAAACCTCCGGTTTTTGTCAACCGCCCGATTCCCAGCCCAATTCGTCCTATTTTGTCCTATCAGTCTTAATTTGGCCATCCGCCAAAAATCCTCTCCCGTTTTTCCCCTAAAATCAGCCTCAAACCGCCCCACTCTTGATTTTTCCCCCATTTTGTGCTAGGATATTAGGTTATCAGTATCTAAAAAGTAATGACTGGTAACGAGCCGGTAGGCGACTCGGTACCTTAAAAATTTAAAGAGGAGGAGGTGTGCTATGACAACATTAGCATACATATTTTTAGGTAGTATTTTGGCAGTTGGAGTTAACCTGGGATGGTCCTGGTGGATCATCCTGCCGATCGCCATAGTCGGCGTCGGGCTCGTTGTTTGGGCCCTGGACGCCGCAGACTGGCTCAAGCCAGCTCTGACGGCCACAATTACGATTGCGGTCATACTGGCAATCCCGCCAACCTGGCGGTATACCAGCGGCCACCTGCCCCTGGCGGTGTTCCTGTCCGGACACCGCTGGATGGCCATCGACACGAAAGTGTCGGTGGCTACGACCTCCCCGGCGGTCGCTGCCAAGGCTGCCGCCCTGACCGCGCAAACGGTTAGGGAAGATGAGGCAGCGGCTGAAGTCGCCCGCCTCTTCAAAGCCGGCAAGACGCAGGAAGCTCTGGAGTTCATTCAGAAACTTGCTGCGGAAGGGCAGAAGGTCCGCGCCGTCGTCTCTGGCGACGAGCCGCCGGCTCCGCCCGCGCCAGTCAAGACCAATTCACCAGCCAAGACCACTCCTCCGCCCGTAAAAAAGGCGGCGAAAGTGGCCACGGCAGTGCCGGTCGCGACCACACCGGTCACGGTCGGTGCAACGCCGACCCTATCCGCCCCACCGGCAGCAACACCGCCGGCGCCGGAAATCTGGAAACTGCGGTTCTATCGCGGAAACCAGATCGTGGGACAGAAGATGTTTGTGACAAGAACTGGCACAAACATCACTATGAGAGCCGAGCTAGACCCCACAGTCTTCCAAGGATCTCTGAGAGGAGATCACTACGAAGGCACTGTATCCGGTGACAGCAATGGGACCTTCTCCCTTTATCTGTTACCGAACGGGGAGGCGACCGGCGAAGTATATGTCGGTCAAAGAATAATTTTCAGTATGAAGCGTCTCAGCTAGGAGGACTGATTCGCTTCAAAAAAAAGGCGCTACCTGGTATCCACCGGGAAGCGCCTTTTCTAATTTTCCAATCTTGCTAAAAAACCGAATATCCGCGCAAAGCGTAATCGATCGCCTGGATAACCACCAATGATGCCAGTACTACCACGATGCCGATAATGGAATTTACCATATTTTGTTTGGCGGTCTTCGCCATCTCCTCATTTCCACTGGAAATGATGTATTGGATGCCGGAAATCACAAATCCGATCAAAGCCACGACGCCCACTATGCCTAATAACCATCGCAACAGGCTCGTCAGAAGAGCCTTAATACTCACATCTGACAAGCCGGTTTCAGCTCCGGTTGGGATATGAACTCCTTCTGGTGCTGTTTCCGAAGTCGAACTGGGTAAAAAACTATTCTCTCCGCTTGAAGTTGTCGAAGTCGAACTAGGCAAAAAATTATTCACGGCATCTTCTGTCGGTGTCGATGGCGCGTTAGACAAAGACGTATCCGGATGCAAGAAATCATTCACAGCTTCATCCGTCGGCGTTGGTTCTGTCGACGCACCAGAAGCCACCGGCCAGCAAAGACTATTGGCACCACCACACTCTCCGACCGTCGAGCCATTTACAGGAGTTGATAGCTGACAAGAATCGCCAGCTGATTTTCCGACACAAGGCCCTGTAGCGGCGGAAGATGCTTGCGCAATTGATATAAAAATCAAGCATACAACAACTGAAAAAACAACACTCTCAAAAAAATATAAATTTATTTTTTTCCGGTTCATTTTTTTATTTTAAAAAATTTTAGATGGTATAACCGGTGGCCAGAATTGCGTCGATTGCCCGGATAATCACTACGCCGGACAAACCGACCAAGACGCCGATGATGGAAAATTTCATCCCGCTCTTGGCTTTCTCAATCATATCGTCATTTCCGGAAGCCAAAATATACATTATGCCGGAAATCAGGAAACCGATAATTCCCAAGAGCCCGAAAATCAGCAAAAGCCAATCCAAGATATTCACGATAATCCCCGTAATGGAACCTTCCGGCAAACCGAAACCGGTAAGATTGCCCGGACTCCAACCGCCGCCGCCACCTACCCCGCTCGAATCGCCCACGCCGAATCCGAAATAACCATTGCTTCCGGAATACATTCCGGAAACTCCTCCGCTGCCGATGCTGACACCGAACTGGTCAGCCGCCGAAGAAATCGCGGGGGACATAACGATCGCGATTACCGCGAAGACCGCTATTGAGCTGAAAAACTTTTTCATTTTTTTTGACTGCCGGATATATTTATTTACGGATATCCGACGGATTATTTTAATATTTATTTCGGGGTTTATTTTTTATTCCATAAACCTGTCTGCATTATACCACATTTTTTAAAAAACCTTCAGTTCCAAAAAATAAAAAAACGGCCAGTTATCCACAGGCCGTTTTTTAATATAGGAATCGCAATTAGAAAGTCGAACTTGTTCCGCCCAGCAATCCTTGCGCCGCCTTGATGACCACGACACCGATGATCGCCACGATGACTCCCACGATGGAATATAACATCGCATTTTTCGCAGTATCTATCCGGCCTTCATCTCCAGCCGCGGTCAGATACAAGATACCCGCGATCGCAAAACCGATAACGCCGATTATTCCGACCAGCATCAGCAACCAATTCATTATATTGGTGATGATTCCGGTGATGCTGCCCTCCGGCAATCCGGTCCCCGTCGGCGCTTTGAACGCAGCCGCGGAAACAAGCATCGGAAGCGCCATCGCCATCACTGACACGGCTGACGCGAACGCCCTGATTTTATTTTTCATATTACACCTGCCTTTCTATTTTTATTTTTTATTTTATTTCCAATCTGTCTTTTGTCGTATTCGGATCTAGCTCACTCCCAGAAGCGACGCGATCTGCCTGACGATTACCAAGGCCGCCATCACGATCACGATTCCGATTATCGCCGAAGTGATGATATTTTTGCCGGATTCCGCCCGCTTTTCATCCCCATAAGCCGTTAAATAATATGAACCTCCGATTACCAATCCAATTATAGCAAGGATGCCGGTTATCGACAATAACAGATTCAACGTCCGCATCGCGATCTGGTTCAATGTCAGCGCATTGTTGACCAACTCATCCGGATTCGCGCCCGATCCGCCGCCTAAGATATTTTGTATCTCTTTTAAAAATGTCGGCGCGGCCAACGCGATCGCTAAACCGATCATCGCGGAAGTGATCGTGTTCTTGGCGGTAGTGATCGTCTTTTCGTTCCCGCCCGACAGGATATACATCGCTCCGCCGATGACGATGAACAGAATGGCCACTGTCGCGATAATGCCCTTCAAGTTACTGAGCAAGGCGCCCACCACTTCCGAAACCGTACTGAAACGTATCGGATTGACGAAAGTCGTGGTGACGGTCGTTCCGGCCGTTGCAGTACCAGCAGTAGAAGAGCTTGAGGTATGGGAAGTTCCCGTTGGAATTTGTTTAGAATCTGATGTAGATGTTGTATGAGAGGCTCCTGTCGAGATTTGTGAGCCGCAATAGTTTGTCCGGGTAGCCCTTACACAATCAGCGTCATCGTTAAAAAAACTTGAATTCGTACCCGTACAAGCGGTATACACGGAATTTTTTTGGCAATTATCCGCAGTCGATTTATTTTTATCCAAAATACAACACCCGGGCGCAGCCGCCTGGGCCGATTCGACGGAAAAAAATAAAGCTCCCGCCAAAAAAATTATTCCTAAAAAATATCTTTTACTTCGCATAGATTTATTAAAAAATTATTTTAACGATTCAGTCGAGCAAGTGAATGAAAACCAACCCGCTTGTCCGACACCCATATCCGACACCCCGTCACCATTGGAATCTTTCGCCGACAACGCCCACATCGTCACATTCACTATCAGAAACGCACCTAGTACTACCACGAAACCTATCACGCTGGCTTTCAGGAAATTTTTAGCGCCCGTCATCATCGTCTCATCCCCGGACGAAATGATATACATCACGCCGGAAATAAAGATTCCTGCCAAAGCGGCGGTCACGACCAGTTTCAGCATAACGCTGACCATATTATAGAATCCGATGATGAAATGGCATAGCGTGCACGGATCATTCCCATTGCCGCAGGGCACCAATCCGCCCGGCATAGTCTGCGCTAAAACGGTCGCCGCAGGAGAAAAAACCGCGAGAAAGATGAAAGCCGCCATACTGAATGCTAAAAATTTCCTCATAAAAAATATTTGAAAAAAATAAATTCCGCGGCTATCGATTTATTATCTGCGTAACACTGATCGCTGCCGCCTTGATCGCGTCCCGCACGGAAATTTGTCCTCGGTTTATCTGATCGATCATCTGGTAGAACAAAGCTTCGATAGCGTCAGGATCGCTGCGATACCAATCCCTGGCAATCAGATTGCCCTGCACGAAAGCGCCTAACCGGACATCGGCTTTCTGTTTTTCAATCAAGTCCCGCCTGGCTGCCGGCTTATTGGTTTTTGTCAGATAGTCGATAGCCGGATCAAAGGCAGGCGCCGCTCCCGCGACCTGCACGGGCTTGGTCGTCAAGAAATTCAATAAATTCCAAGCTTCAGCCGCCCGCACATCATTAGTGACCATCGCTACATCGGCCGGATCGGTGCCACGTGTGTCCGGCGTCCTTTTTTTAGCTACGGCATAGCCCCAATAATTGGAAAAGTTGACTTGCGGGCTATTCGTAAATTGCGGTACCGGTGCCACAGAATAATTCAATTTGGGAGCCTTACCGGACAAAACGTCCATCTGCCAGGAATAATTGAACATCATTCCTAATGTCCCTTCACTGAAAGCGTCAATAGAATAATGCATCCGCGGATTCCAGGTATATGGCACGATCGTCGAACCGCTATCGGCGAACTGGGTATAAAAATTCAAAGCATTTTCACCAGGCGAGACATTGGAATCCCCTTGGCTCACATACTGGTCGAATTTCGCCTTGCGGTCGACCATATCGACCATCTCCGTCCCGCTTTGCAACATCAGGAGATTCAATATGTCGGTCGTACGGTTGATATTCCCCGCCGTACCCATCGCCGCTCCGGATTGGATGATTTGGCCTTGCGCGTCGATTTTAGTCATCTTTTTGGCCGCTTCGATAAATTCGACCCAGTTCCGCGGCGGAGAAGTTATGCCCGCTTCGTTGAAAAGATCTTTATTATAATATAACCCCAACGAATCGACAGTCAGAGGCACCGCGCCTACCAAACCTTGGATCATAAAATCCTGCGTAGCCACGTCGACAAAATTGTCGCGGAATTTCTGTTCATTCAATATTTCCGGAGGAGCCGGATAAGTCCTATTTTCAAAACCAGGCAACCAATCATTGTGGATCAGAAAAATATCCGGTCCCTGGTCGGAAGCCAAAGCATCCACCAAATCATTCTTATAGGTGTCCGGGCTTAATTTTTTGTAAGTGATCGTTCCGATATTGGGATTGACCTTCGCATAGGCATCGAAAATATCCCTAAAAACATCCGTATCGTCAAAAAGGCCCCATATTTCAAGATTTATGGTATATTGCTTGGGGTTAGCCTGCTTCAATCCGCATCCGGAAAGGACTAGCACGCCTATCATCAGAAAAAATGCAAAGAATGATTTTTTTTTCATATCCTATTTGGCAAGTATTAAGCCGTAATGAAAATTGCTGACTTGGATTTCATTCAAGATCCCCAATCCGGATTTTTGGATAACCTCAGTCAAGGCTTCTTTGGAAATCCGCAAACTCTTGTCCGGCCCGATGGAAACGTCATTATCATTCCATTCGATAAGCAGCACCCTGCCTTGGTCTTTGAGTATCCTGCGGGCTTCGGAAAGCACCGTTACCTTGTTTTTATTCTGGAAAAGCATATCTTTCATCACCACCCAATCACAACTGCGATCAGCCAATTTCGAACCGCCTTCTTTTTCCAAATTCACCCGTTTGACGATTATATTGTTTATTCCCGTAACTTTGGCCTGACTGCTGACAGTTTCAAGGCTGGAAGGAAGGATGTCCAAAGCATACACGATGCCTTGTTCTCCGATTTTTTTCGCTATCGGCAAAGAAAAATAGCCGCTGCCGCAACCGAAGTCCGCTACGATACTGCCAGGCGCGAAATCAAGTTTCTCTACGATCGCGTCCGGATTGATGAATCTGACATTGAAAGCTTGGCCGGCTTGAAAATTATCGCCTCCGACCGTATTGCCCAGCACCATTGGTTTGCAAAAAAAATATTTACTGATTTTATTTTACAACAAAATCGGCGTTTCGGCAATCGGACGGTTGATAACATTTGAAAAGTAGGTTAGATTAAATGGATGGAAGCGTGCCTGAGCGGTTGAAAGGGGCACTCTCGAAAAGTGTTGAACCGGAAACGGTTCCGAAGGTTCGAATCCTTCCGCTTCCGCCATCGCCGCATTGATAAACGAAAATAGATTCCGACTTTACATAAGCGCGTATAAATGCTAGCTTTAATATGCAATTAAGGCTTTTATATGCAAAATATCCTAATTTTATTGGATCGATACGAACCGATTATCATTTCAGCGCTGTCACTGATAGCGATTATACTGGTTATTTGGAATTTTTTCCTGAATCGGAGCCTCAAGATAATGCGCCAACGCAGCATTGATTTTTTTTCCGGCAACAATGTAAAAAGTATAGAAGATATCGTCATCAACCATTCCAGAGCTGTCAAAGCGCTTGATAAAGATATCCAGGAGCTGTATAACATATCCAATCAAATCAATTTGCTGGCACACCGGAGTTTGCACAAATTCGCGATGATCCGTTTCAATCCATTTAGGGAAGTCGGCGGGGACCAAAGTTTCGCAATCGCTATGCTCAATGGGAAAAATTGCGGCTTGGTAATTTCTTCCCTCTATACCCGCGAAGGCACCCGGGTCTATTCCAAAACCATCACCAACGGCGAATCGGAAAAATATCCGTTGACAGAAGAGGAAAAACAAGTCATCAAACTAGCTAATTCATCCGGCATAAAAAAATAATTTAAATGACAGAAGTTACATCTAAAAAAATATCCATCCCTGCGTCAGTCACTGTTAAAAAATTCAGTGAAATTTTAAATTTGCCCCTAGGAACCGTCATCACCGAGCTGATGAAGAACGGCATCCTGGCCACCATCAATGAACAAATCGATTATGAAACCGCCTCTATCATCGCCCAGGATCTCGGTTTTGATGCCCAAGAGGAAGTCATTGAAACAGGCGAAACGATGACATTGGAAAAACTCATCGAACAATTGAAAAAGGAAGGTGAATCCGGTGGAATCCTACAAGCCCGCCCGCCAGTCGTAACGATCCTGGGACACGTAGATCACGGAAAAACGACATTGTTGGACACTATCCGGAAATCCAGCGTGGCCGCCAAGGAATCCGGCGGCATCACCCAGCATATCAGCGCCTATCAAGCTAAAAAGAAAGGTAAATTGATAACTTTTGTCGACACTCCCGGACATGAAGCCTTCAGCGCTATGCGCGAGAGAGGCGTATCTATCGCCGATATCGCCGTCTTAGTCGTAGCGGCAGATGACGGCGTGCGTCCGCAAACCAAAGAAGTCATCGAATATCTTCTGACCAAAAAAATCCCGACTATCGTAGCTATCAATAAAGTCGACAAGCCCGAAGCCAATATCCAGCGGGTTAAGCAGGAATTGGCGGAAAAAGGCATCTTGGTTGAAGATTGGGGCGGACAAATCCTTTGTTCAGAAGTAAGCGCCAAACAAAACATCGGCATTGACGGACTCCTGGAAAATATCCTGTTGGTAGCTGAAATCGAAGATTTCAAATCGGATTTCAAGCGCGATGCCCTGGGCGTCGTCCTTGAATCACATCTTGATCCACAAAAAGGCCCCGTAGCCACCATCCTCATCAAGACCGGCACGCTCAGAGAGGGACAAGACATCATCGCTGGTTCAGCCCACGGCCGGGTGCGGAGAATCGAGGACTTCAGCGGAAAAAGACTGGCCGAGGCAGGACCTTCCACGCCGATCAGCCTGATCGGACTCAATGAAACTTCCAACACCAATGATATCCTGCAAGTAGTCAGCGGGAAGTCGCTGGCCAGACTCGAAGCGATGCGGGCAAGCAGCCGGGGGCTTTCCGGAAAAATCGGCGAATTGAACGCCCAAAAAATATATAAGACCATCGCTGATGAAAAGATCAAGAAACTCAACATAATCCTCAAATCCGACGTGCAAGGTTCGCTCGAAGCGATCCAACAAATCCTGTCAGAAATAAAATCCACCGAAGTCGCCATCGACTATATTAGTATCGGCGTAGGCAATATTACCGAATCGGACGTCAGATCGGCTCAAAACTCAGGAGCGATCCTTTTCGGTTTCAATGTCGAGACGACCCCTGTCGCCAAAAGAATGGCTGAAACAAGCAAAGTTGAGATTAAAAATTACAAAATCATCTATGAATTGGTGGCTGACATCAAAAACAGGCTGACCGAAATGCTTCCGCCATCCATTGAGAGGACCAACTTTGGTAAAATGAGCGTCTTGGCGCTTTTCAAAACCGGCAAGAAAGATATGATTGTCGGAGGCAAAGTCATTTCAGGAAAAATCGCCAAGGGTTGCCTTATCGAAGTTATGCGGGCGGACAATATCATCGGCAAAGGCAAATTGATGAACCTGCAGCAGAACAAAGTCGATGTCGATGAAGTCGCCAAAAACAACGAATGCGGCATCACTTTCGACGGTGAAACGAAAATCAAGGAAGGCGACACGCTTGTTTGTTACACCGAAGAAGTGAAGAAACAAACACTTTAAATCAGAACCACTGATTAACACCTGAACACACTTAATACCACCTGAAAATTTTAAAAACAACCACTCTCATGTGAAATCAGCGTTTTCATGTGCTAATCAGTGGTTCAGACTTCTATGTCCGCAAGAACAACCAAAATAAACGAGCTGGTCAAACAGCACGTCAACGATATCATCCTCAAAGAACTCTCTCTCAAAGCGGGGGTTTTCGTGACTATCGCCAAAGTTGACACCACGCCAGATCTCCGCTATACTCGTATATTCGTGAGTATTTTCCCGGAAAAAGAAATCGACTATGTGGAAAAAACCCTCACGAAAGAGCTCTATCGCATCCAAGGCGCGCTCAATAAAAAACTAGCTATGCGCCCCTTGCCGAAAATCCAATTCATCACCGACCTGACCGAATCCAAAGCCGATGAAATTGAAAAACTCCTGAGACAAATATAAAATCCAAAAAGCGGCTTCAGTCGCTTTTTTAATAAAAAATTATGCGGTGCGGGTTATCCCGCACTAGCGGAATACCAAGCTACAAATTGAAACTTTCGAGCGTTAAGAAATTACCTACTAACAATCTTTTTTAGCCTTTTCGGGAATTTTAGCTCAAAAGTTGAAAATTTGTCTTGGTATGCAGCCGTGCGGCCTTTTTCTTTTTTGCCACTTTTCTTTTGGGAAAAGAAAAATGG
>Ga0172380_10000754_pt1 | contig 59127 bp, 54 predicted proteins | sample Leawe162metaG_FD_119747 | JGI IMG/M metagenome (GOLD analysis project Ga0172380, IMG submission 119747) | Leachate microbial communities from a municipal landfill in Southern Ontario, Canada - Leachate well 162 metaG | ecosystem: Engineered > Solid waste > Landfill > Unclassified | place... | reverse complement strand
GGACCACGGCCCACGGACGGTTCCTGGGCTGCAACCCGGCCACCGCCGCCATCCTGGGCTACGGCTCCCCGGCGGAGCTGGTCCAGGCCGTTCCCTCCATCGCCCAACTGTATGTCTCGTCCCAGCGCCGCCTGGAGCTTGATAAGCTGATGCTGGAAAACGGGGAGGTCAAAAATTTCGAGGTGGAGATGTACTGCCGGGACGGCGGCAGGCGCTGGGTGACCATGAGCAGCCGGGCCGCCTTCAACGAACAGGGAAAAATCCTCTATGTGGACGGCATGCTCCAGGATATTTCCGAACGCAAGCAGGCGGAAAAGGCCCTCCGGGAACTCAATGAAGAGCTGGAGCAGCGGGTGGCTGCGCGCACCAGGGAACTGGAGACGGCCAACGCCGGGCTGCAGCAGCTGGCCGGGCAGCTGGAAGGCGCTTACAACGACCTCAAATCAGCCCAGTCCCAGATGCTGCAGCAGGAAAAGATGGCCTCCATCGGCCAGCTGGCCGCAGGCGTGGCCCATGAGATCAATAATCCCGTCGGCTTTGTCATGAGCAATCTCAATTCCCTGCGGAAATACACGGAAAAGCTGCTGGCCTTCATCAGCAGCCAGGACAAGGCCATCCGGGAGATAACCGGCCTTGCGGCGCAGCGGCAGCAGGCCCTGCTGGAAGGCCTGGCCGCCGAGAGAAAGTTCCTCAAGATCGATTACATCGCCGCCGACGCCCTGGATCTGCTGGAAGAGTCCCTCGAGGGGACGGAACGGGTGAAGCGCATTGTCCAGAATCTGAAGAGTTTCTCCCGGCTGGACCAGGCCGAAAACCAGCCCACCGACCTGAACCAGGCCATCGAAAGCACCCTGCAGATCGTCGCCAACGAGATCAAATACAAGGCCACCGTGCACCGGGAGTATGGCGAGATCCCGCTTACCCTCTGCAATGCCGGTGAACTCAACCAGGTGTTTACCAATCTGCTGATCAATGCCGGCCAGGCATTGGGGGAGCCCGGCGAGATCACCATCAGGACCTGGGCCGAGGGCGGCAATATCTTTCTGGTCTTTGCCGATACCGGCTGCGGGATGCCGCCGGAAATCAGCCGGCGGATCTTTGAACCCTTTTTCACCACCAAGGAGGTGGGCAAAGGCACCGGCCTGGGCCTCAGCATCACCTACGATATCATAAAAAAACACCGGGGGGATATCCAGGTTACCAGCGAGAAGGGCAAGGGGACGACCTTTACCATACGCCTGCCGGTGGTTTCAGGGGCGGCCGGAAACAGCTCCTGATCCTAAACTCAACCTTCTAATTTGGTTTATTTTGCAGGAATAACGGTGCTACCGCCTTGATCTTTGTCATTGGGAATTCAGGAGACAGGAGGCAAAAATTCAGAATGTAGCCTGGCCGTAACACACTCTCCCACCTAATTAATAATTGCAAAATTGCAAACTTCCTCACATTGCACCATTGCACCATTGCATAAATGCAAGCATGCAAAGCCGGAAAACAGACCGCCCAACAAAACAACATGCTGATATAAATATACAAAAAAATGAGTCGTGTTTCTGGCATACAAGATGCACTAAAACAAATTAACCATAACCACGACTTTGATCATGGACAATAGGAATCAAGTCGTGTGAAGGCGGGATCAAGGACGCCTGATCTCGCGATCATGACCGCGGCCCCAAAACAAAAAATGGAATTACAATAACAAATGAAAACTTGACATTAGCAAAAGTGAAGGAGGTACATCAATGAGTCAATATCTAATTTTACTCGCGATCATTCCTTTAGCCTGCTTTCAACTGACTAAAATTTGCAATACTCGTTACAGATGGATGTTATGCGGAATTTCAGTGGGATTGGTTATCGCGCCGGTAAGCTTCGGCCTTCTTCAATTTGCCTATATGCCAGTGATAGGAGAACTGCTTGGACTTATCGGACTTATCGCCAATCTGACCCATGGCACGATCGGATACTTTTGCCTGGTAGGAAGCGGAATAATAGCACCGGATGCCTTGATTACGAGCTCCGGGCTTGTCATGATCAACTTGATCAACGCGGTTCTTTTCAGTTACTGCTACGGCATGATCGGCTACGCCATTGACCGGAGACAGGAAGAAGAGAGCGTCGAAACAGAGCATGTCCGGGTATTCAGCAACAGCATCACGCGCCCGCGGCCATAACAAGATGATTGCTCATACCGCCATTGTCCAGAATGGCGGTATGCATTGATAAACTCAACACAGCAAACCAAGGGGGACAATAAATGACAAATACAAAATTGCTCCTTCAACTGAATGCAACATCTCACAGTCAGACGACACCGGACATAACGGAGAGCTCCGACAGCGCCGGGTTGATCGCTCCCATCATAATAGGCACGGCGACTGTCATCGGCATGTGGTCCGTAACATATCTACTTATGAGTCTCCTCAATATGTGCGGATTTGCGGAATTGGGTGCAAGATGGCTCGCCGGGATAATTGGCAGTTCAAGCTGGCTCGTCACAATAATTGGCAACTAAAAACAACAGCCGTCTCCCCTCTGCCCAGTCAAATTCCGTGGTCAACTATGTTATCAACCAGTTAATTCTCCATGAAGCCTGCTCCGCCCCTTTGTCACCCTCGCCTTACCCCAGCCAAGTAAATTCCATTAATTTAAATGCCGTTGCCATAACAGATCGGTTTGTAATTTTGCAGCAACTTCCGCTGAGATGCATTGAGCCTCTCGCGGGCGGGGTATTGCTCCTCCAGCGGGCCGAGCCATACACAAAACCTCTTTGCAATTGTAGCGATTCAGGTATACATATGAATTGTATCCAGTTTTTTCCCTCCTTGCCCATGGATTTTCAGGTCAATTCTCCATAATGAACATGGAGAATAATTGCATGTTGTATTTTCAACCTCCGTCAGGGGATGATTTCCGGCAACCAACAGACTCTCTGGCCCTGACGGTTACCCACGAATTTGTTGATAAAGAGCGTGGGCATTGCCAAGACCCCTGGAGATGAAAAGATTATGCAGAAAATGACGAAATTGATCCTCCCTTATGGCTTATGTATTGTTTTCATCTGCTGCATTGGGCCATCTCCCGTTCGTGCAATTGAAAATTCCGAATGCCTGGAATGCCACAGCGATAAATCACTCACCAAAGAAAGTACGGATAACATTTTACAAAGCGCCATCACTGTCAATCTGTACGTCGATGAAGAAATATTCAACCGCTCCGTCCATAATATCAACGGCATCACCTGCGTTGATTGCCACTCGGATATTGAAGAACTCAACTTTGACGAGGAGGTTCCTCACAAAGCTAACCTGGAATCCGTCCACTGCGCCAGATGTCATGAAGAAGAAGGAGAAGCTTTCAAGAACAGCGTCCATATGGAAATACTTAAAAAAGGCATCACAATGACCTGTTATGCATGCCACGGGTACCATGATGTCATGCAGATGGACACCGCGTTGCTGGCGGAACGGGAAAACAACTACTGCTTGAAATGCCATAACCCCTATCAATTCCACGAATGGTTGCCTGCCAGGGAATCACACTTTGCTTTTGTTGAATGCGTCGTCTGCCATGCCTCGGCCCCCCCGCAGATTCACCTCACTTTCATTGATCTCGTTACCAATAAACTCTCTAAAGGTGAGGAAATTATCAAAATACTCGGCATCGAGTACGATAAATTCATGGCTTTGATTGACAGCAACAAAGACAACATCATTAACCAGGATGAGTTCGATTCTCTGATTTTACTGCTCAGACAAAAAAACATCCATGCCAGTTTTCACGCAGAATTGGTAGCCGATTTAAAACCGGAAGCCCATCAGGTGAAAAGAGGAGCGGCGGAAAAAAGCTGTGAAAAATGCCATATGGCAGATTCCTCTTATTTCAACGCGGTGTTTATTCTCATTACCCGCGAAGACGGTGCAGTGGATCGCCATGAGGTGGAACGGGAGGTCCTTGAATCTTACAACTTAAGCCATTTTTACATGATGGCCGGAACCAGGGTAAAGCTGCTTGACAAGATAGGATTTCTTCTGATTGCCGGTGGAGTCGCAGTGGTCCTTCTCCATTTTGGCATCAGGATTATAACGATACCAGCCCGTCGAAAAAATGATCCCGGCAAGGGATAAAGGCTGAGGGAGGATCAATGATGAGCAATGAGCAACTTATATATGTCCATCCGGCACCGGTCCGCATCTGGCATTGGATTAATGCCGCAGGCTTTATCATTTTGATTGTTACCGGTTTTCAAATCCGCTATGCCGATATCTTGAACTGGATGCCCCTCAAGGATGCGATAACCATCCATAACTATGGCGGATTCGCCGTCATCATTAATTATTTCCTGTGGCTTATATACTATATTGGCTCAGGCAAAATTAAAATTTACATTTCAGATTTGCACACCTTTATACCCAAGTCCATAACGCAGATGAAATACTATGGGTATGGCTTTTTCAAGGGAGTCCCCAATCCGCATTCCATGACCCAGGAAAATAAATTCAATGCCCCCCAGCAGAATGCATATCTTGTCATCATGTTGTTTCTTCTGCCGGCGCAGATGATATCCGGAATGTTTCTCTGGAAGGTTAAGGGCTATTCAAATTACATCAACATACTGGGTGGGATTAAGGTCATCGACAGCATCCATGTGATTCTTTTTTTCATTTTTACATCCTTTGTCATGGTGCATTGCTATCTTGCAACCCTAGGACATACCCCGCTCGCCCATTTCAAGGCCATGATTACCGGCTACGAGGCACACCATTGAGGCGTCCTCTCGCATGAATTCGCCTTATGCCCAGACCTCTTGAGGACCCAGGAGATTTTGTCATGACGCCAATTGGTTATAAGCAGGCGCAACAGAGAGTCAGATCCTTCAAATCCAATCCGGCCACCTCTATCCTCCCCTCGCAGCCGCTTCAATCAGGTGGTAGTTGTTTTTCCCCTCTGCTTCTACTTGTGGAGCAAAATTTCCGGAGCGGGTAATTTTTTTTTCTTTTCCAGGTAATGAATCTTATATTTCTTCATTTTACGCCAGAGTGTGGTCTTTTCAATACCGAGATATTCGGCGGTTTTCTCTCTGTGGCCGTTGCACATGCGCAGGGCTGTCAATATCATTGCCGATTCGGCAGTGGAAATAAGTGGCGCTTTCACGGTGAGATGATCCTGCGCGCAGGTTGCCTGGGACGACTCCATGATCCTCTGAGGCAGACAGTCAGGTTCGATGATGTTTCCCTGACAAAGAACAAAGCAGTATTCGATAATATTTTCAAGCTCCCGGATATTGCCGGGATAATCGTAGCTCATCAAAATGTTGAGCGCTTTGGGTGAAATGGATTCAATGTTCTTCTGTTTCAATGCAATAAATTTCTCAATAAAATGGTGGACCAGCAGAGGAATATCTTCTCGCCGTTCAGAAAGAGGAGGAAGGGTGATTTCTATGACATTGAGTCGAAAAAACAGATCCTCGCGGAACGAGCCTTTATCAATCTGTTCTTTAATATTGGTATTGGTGGCTGCAATAACCCGGACGTCAGCTTTGAGGGTTTTGGTGCCGCCCAGGGGCTCATACTCCTTTTCCTGCAGGACTCGCAAAAGCTTAAGCTGCATCGCGGGAGAAATATCACCTATTTCATCAAGAAAAATCGTCCCTTTTTCCGCCAAGGCAAAACGACCAAGTTTGTCGCTGGTGGCGCCGGTAAACGCCCCTTTTCTGTAGCCGAACAATTCCGATTCAAGAAGGGTGTCCGGAAGGGCAGCGCAGTTAAGGGCTACAAATTTGCCTTCTCGTTTTGACAATGTGTGAATGGCCTTGGCAATGAGTTCCTTGCCGGAACCACTCGGTCCTTCGATGAGAACGGTACTTTCGCTTGTTGCTATGCTGGGGAGAGTCGAAATAATTCGCTGTATTTTTTCGTTTTTACTGATGATATTATGAATGCTGTATTTCTTGGATATCGCCCGGCTGAGGCGCATGCTGGAGGAGACATCCCGGAATGTTTCCACTGCCCCAATAATTTTCCGCTTGTCATTGCGCATTACCGCGGTACAAACAATGGCTTGGACATCGTCACCATCAATATCCTTGATGGTGACCTGCTGGGAACAAACATCCCTGCCGGTCCGCATCGTTTTTTTCATGGCGCAGTTTGATTTACAGATATCGGCTCGGAAGACATGATAGCATTTCATTCCAATCGCTTCGCTTCGTTTGAATCCTGTTAGATTCTCGGCGGAGCGGTTAAATGAGGTAATGTTGAATTGAAGATCAATGGTAAAGGCGCCCTGGACGATGGTATCGAGGATGGTTTCACTGAATGAAACGCCATCGGTGCCCATTTTCTTCGCGCACGAATTGGGGAAGTCAATTGAGGGGATTCTCGGTACCCCTTTTTTAGGGAAGCGGACAAATTGGGCCATGAGAAATACCTGTTATTCATCCACGCCTCAATGAAAAGCATCCCTTAGTGCCAGCCGGTCATTGCGTGGACAATTCTTGCAACTTATGTAAATGCGGCTCTTCTGCAGATCCCAACGATTTGCGGCAACCGACACGCTTTCGTGTTTCGGTTAAACTGCGTCAAGAATTTTTCATCTTTCATATCCGCCCCAGCATTAATGTCGGTTCTCAAATAACATATGAGCCGTTTTTGGCAGCATTTCAATCACAGGGGAGCGGGCCTGCCGAGTCTGCGAAACCTCGGAGTAGGCACTCTTCTGGCTGAATGGAGGCGGAGCACTGACAGACAATCTTTACCTAACCATAAATTGCATTAATCGTGCCATAAATTAATTTCATTTAATCTATAACGCAATAACAACAAGTTAGAAGAGAAAATAACCCTATTAAACAACACGCCGCCGGCCTGTACAAAGATAGTCTGTTGCACAATGCAACCATAAAATTCCAAACCAAAAGGCAAAGAGCGAAGAAGAAGGTTAATCGGATGGATCACCAGTAGACAATCCGGCTTGCACAAAGGTTTCAGCTTATGGGCAGGAGCGAAAGGGAATTTTACTAAACAACCGGGATCGGACTGTTGCACAATACAACATTGCAACATTAAGCAACATGCCCTTCCTGCTGCGAACCCTTGAATTTGACAGAAAAAAACGATATCCCCAGATCATTGCTACGAAGTTGGGTAGGCCAGCAGTTCACTGTCTGCCTTGGTGACTTCTCCAGTTGCGCGAGAACTTGCTGATCACTCCCGAGGACTACTTTACGTTCATCCTTGATCACATGCCCATCCTGGCGCGTCTTATGACCCGTAACATAATCCAAATCCGCATCAATATCACACTCTGGATTCCGAGGCCGCCCAGGCTTGCCCGTCGACTGCGGGGGACCAAGTCGTGAAACAGCTCGCCAAAATATTTTTTATATGGCAGCAGACAGCGTAAAGAATGCAAAAAAAATTTATCCCGGGACCGGCTGCAGGCAGATCAATCGCGAAAAGCATTTCCTAATTGATTGAATAGACAGTATTTACCGCTTCGTTACAAAGAATAATTCACAGCCCGAAACGAGTCGAACCCGCAACAAATAGCGGCATCCGCCTAGCATTTATCAAAAATGTCAGGATCAGCAATTCCCCCCTCTCTGCGGTCATTAAATGCTGCCGCCCCCATTACTTGCTTTTCGCCATTCGCGCTCCGGTTGCCTCGTGCCAGCCCACCCCCGTTATCAGGGCATTGGCGGGATAAACGAGCTCGCGCCAGCACCGCCAGCACCGCCCCATCTGTAAGGGGCGGGAGGCCGCGCTTTCAGACAGATCCGCTGCGGGCAGAGGAAGGAGCAGATGCTCTCTTTCCCAACGTACCAGAGCCTTTCCCGCCGTTACCGTTGCCTTGGCGGTGGCGTTGACAAAGCCGCGGCGCAGATGTATTTTGCCGCTCTTTGCATTCCCTCTGCCGCTCAAGAGCCCAGCAAGTGCGAAAGACCCTGCCGCCCGGCACGATGAGCAACAGATCACTTTTGTTTGTTCGCTCCCCCGGTCGAGGAGAGAGATTTATATGAAAAAAAACCCACGCCCTCCCGGATACCCTTTCCGCCAGGTATTTTTCGGGCATTAAGTAAGATCGATGCGCGGCTCAACAAACCCTGGCTCCCGGCCCTCCTTCCCGCCGGAACCGGCGGAAAAAAACCGTCCGGATGCCGGCGGTGCCAGCAGGGGCGCGGTTTACGGCCGGCCGAAACAATAAGACGAGTTCTGAATAAGCCAATTACGCCAGCCTGATTATCACCCATCCCGCGCTCTCCCCCGAGTAACAACCATAACTGTTTTAATCATGGAGTTTTAGTATGTTCAATCATTTTGACCTATTCCGGAAAAGCAAAATAAGCCGCCGCATTTCACCAAACAAGGAAGCCTTTCACCAGAAGTATGAAACCTTCAAAAGGGCTCTGGCCGGCAATAATCGCGCTTTGGAAATTATTACTGATCTCGAGAACCTGTTCTATGCCGACAAACCTTTCTCGCTTGATTACGTCCTGCAGCAGACCGAGATACTGGTCGGAGAGATCTACAATATTGTTAAAGATGTGAACGGCCTGTCCGGAGGCAAGTATCCGGCCCTGTTCGATGCGGTGGAGGAAATCGGGGCGAACATTCTGGCTGGACTGGAAAAAAGGAAAAGGATCGAAAAGACCTGCCTGATCATCCCCCTGGAAAATCTGAGCCGGGAGAGCGCCGCGGAGGTCGGCGGCAAGGCGGCCAATCTCGGCGAGGTATTCAACCGGGTCAATCTGCCTGTTCCGTATGGCTTCGCCATCAGCGCCTATGCCTGCCAGCAGTTCATTGATTATACCGAGGTGTGCGCCAAAACAATCGACAGCAGAATCAGGGGCCTTGACATAGATGATACCGAGGAACTCACCAGGGCGAGCGAGGAAATACAGGCCACCATCATGAAAATCCCTTTGCCTCCCGACTTGGAGAATGCCATCACCCAGGTCGCCTCCCGGCTGCACCGGGAGTTCGGGCCGGAACTGCGGCTCTCGGTCAGGAGCAGTGCCACCAGCGAGGACAGCGAGGCAAGTTTTGCCGGACAGCATGCCACGGTCTTGAATGTGTCCCTGGAGGATTTGATTCCAGCCTACAAGGAAGTCGTGGCGAGCACCTTCAGCCCCCGGGCCATTTTTTACCGGCGCAAGAAGGGCTATCTGGATCAGGATGTCGTAATGAGCGTTTTCTGCATGGTCATGATCAATGCCAGGAGTGCCGGGATTATGTATACCACGGATCCGAACGATAATCGCCACCATGTTTTGATGATCAGCGCTGTTTGGGGATTGGGGGAAGGCGCGGTGGACGGCTCGTCCAATACCGATTTCTACCAGATCAGCAAGGAAAACAAAAATATTGAACTCAGCCATGTGGCCAGCAAAAAAACCCAGCTTGTTTCCTGTGCAAATGGAGGCATCAGGGCAGAGCCGGTGCCGGAGGACTTAAGGGAACGAGCCTGCCTTAATGAGGCACAGATCCGGAAACTGGCGGAATACGGCCTGACGCTGGAGAAACACTACGGTCTCCCCCTGGATATCGAATGGGCGGTGGACCAGAACGAGCGGATTTTCATTCTCCAGGCCCGGCCTCTGCGGCGCCCGGTCCGGGCCAGGGAGGAGCCCAACCTGCCGCTTGTGCCGGCAGAGCTTTCCGATCATCCTGTTTTGCTTCAGGGCGGGGCCACCGCCTGCGAGGGAACGGCCAGCGGCCTGGCATATGTGCTGCGCTCGGATCACAATCTGGCCGGTATTCCGGCAGGAGCCATTCTGATCACGCAGCAGACTTCTCCCCGCTATGTGCCGGCCCTCGGCCGGATAAAAGGCATTATCACGGATGTGGGCAGCGTCACCGGCCACATGGCCTCGGTTGCCCGGGAATTCAATATTCCCACCCTGGTTGGCACGGGTTCGGCGACATCGCTGATCCGGCACGGCGAAGAGATTACCCTGGATGCCAAAAACAGGGCCGTTTACCAGGGCCGCGTGGAGCGCCTGCTGCAAACCATCCCCCCGGTCAATCCAATGAAAGGCAGCCCGACATACCACGCCGTAGCCAATGCCCTCAAAAAGATCGCGCCGCTCAACCTCATCGACCCCAAAGACCCCAACTTCCGGCGGGAGGGCTGCAAGACCATCCATGATATCATTCGGCTGGCCCATGAACTCTCCATGCAGGAAATGTTTCGGATCGGGGATGAATTCAAATTCGAGAAGGGTATTGCCCTCAGGTTGCGCACCAACCTCCCCTTGAGTATTTACGTGATAAACCTGGAGGGCGGACTCTCTGCCGATTCCGAGCAGGCGCGAATCGTGACCGAAGAGGACATCATTTCCGTGCCTTTCAGGTCCCTGCTGCGCGGCATGACGCATCAAGGCGTCCAGTGGACCGGCCCGGCCGCAGTGGACTGGCGCGGGTTTGGCGCCATACTCATGGAATCCTTTCTCCGGAATCCGCAGATGGAAAAAAAGATGGCGACGCCAAGCTATGCCATTATCTCCAGGGAATATCTCAACTTTAACTGCCGCCTCGGTTACCATTTCACCACCGTGCACGCCTACTGCGGTCCGGTCATCAACGATAACTACATTACCTTCTTTTTTAAGGGCGGGGCAGCGGACATCACGCGGAGAACCCGGCGGGCCCAGCTGATCGGGCGTGTCCTGAAAAAAATGAACTTCAAGATCGAACTCAAGGCGGACATGATAAGCGGAACGCTGAAAAAGTTCGACTGCGCCTTGATTCAGGAAAAGCTTGATATCCTGGGCAGGCTCTTCGGCGCCGTCCGCATGATGGATATGGTCCTTTCCGATGATCAGCAGATTGACTGGTATGTCGATGAATTTTTCAAAGGCAATTACTCTTTCGCGGCCCATGATTAACCCAAGGCTGCGGCAATACGGCCCCCTTTGCGCCGATCAGCGGAAACGCCAGGCGGCCGCAAGCAGGCAGGCCTCCCACAGGCGGCGCCACCACAGCTTGCGGCCCGAGGTCAGGCACTGCTGCCAGGCGGCAAGCGAGCCTTCGGCCTGGGCCTCACTCAGATAATGGACATGCCAGCCGGCCCGGCGGGCGCGCAGGCACAGCTCAAGAGGCCAGTACAGCATCAGACCCGGATGGATTTTGCCGATGTCCTCCAGCAGCAGCCGGCTGACGGTGATGCCCGGGCCGGCGAACCAGCCCGCCTCGCCCCCGGCATATTCATGCCAGCCGGCAGCCGGGCGTCCCGGTAGCGGCCCGGCCGGGGCAAGCAGGGAAAAAAAGGACGGGCAGCCGCGGGCCACCGGCTGGATCTCGCCCCGCTCATCCCGCAATTTGGGGCCGGCTACCCCTGCGTCCGGCACCTCATCGAGAAAATCGACCAGGGCCGGCAGACAGCCGCCGGACACCACGGTGCTGTCATCCCACACGGAGAAATAGCGGCCGCGGGAGGAGGCAATGGCCCGGTTGACCGCTCCGTTCACATAACTGCCGGAATGCAGGGTCAGGATGGTAAGTTCGGGAAATTCCCCCTGCAGGGCGGCGAGATCCTGCCGGTTCCCCCGGCAGATGACAAAGACCTCCAGGCTGACATGATCCGCCGTGTCATGCACGGCGCGCAGAAAACGGCGGGTGGTTGCCGGCGGGCCGCAGCCCGCCACACAGACAGTCAGATCCGGCAGCGGCTCCGCCACGTTCTATATCTCCGCCAGCTTGCTCCTCACCGAGGGGAAGAGATTCAGGTCGGTATGCGGCAGGAAAAGGGCGGCCATGTAGTGGTGCATGAACTGGGGATTCTCGCTGAGTTCCATGTTGGTGATGAGCCGGCTCACCTCGCTGCGCTCCCGGAAACGCTTGTGGTCGTTCAGGCTGATCTGGGCCCCCAGCAGGGAGCCGTTGCCGAGATAGAAGAACTTGTTGCGGTCGAGATCCGGCAGCAGGCCGATACTGATGGCCCTTTCCAGGTCAAGATAGGCGCCGAAATTACCCGCCAGGATGATGCGGTCCAGATCGGTAAAGGCCATGCCCACGGATTCGAGCAGGGTCTGGTAGCCGGCATACATGGCGCCCTTGGCCCGGATCAGGTTGTCGATATCCACCTCGGTGATGACGATATCCTCGCCGATCAGCGAGTCCTTTGACCAGGCCAGCACATACTCGTAGCCGTCATGGCCGTTTCTGATGCGGGGATGGTCGATGCTGCGGTTGACTTTGCCCTGCTGGTCAATCACCCCCGCCTCCAGCAGTTCGGCGACAATGCTGATCAGGCCCGAGCCGCAGATGCCCCGCGGCTTGGTGCGGTCAATGGTGACGATCATCGGGTCAAAGGTGGTGGGATGAATCTGAAAATTCTCAATGGCGCCGCTGCTGGCCCGCATGCCGAAGCGGATGCCGCCGCCCTCAAAGGCCGGGCCGGCGGAACAGGCCGTGCACATCATCCAGTCCATGTTGCCCACCACGATCTCGCCGTTGGTGCCGATATCGATGAACAGGGTCAGCTCCGGGCTTTTGTGCATCTGGCAGGCATGCACCCCGGAAACAATGTCCCCGCCCACATAGCTGGCAATGGATGGGTAGAGGAAAAGACGGACCGAGGGATGGGCCATGACCCCCAGGGAGGCGGCCCGGGTCAACGGAAACTGGCTGCAGGCCGGCACATAGGGGGCCTCGCGGATGAATTTCGGATCAATGCCGAGCAGCAGATGGGACATCACCGTATTGCCGGCGGCCATGATATAACTGATGTCGCTGGGACTGATCATCACATTGCGGCAGACCGACTCGATGATCTCATTGATGGTGTGCACCACCCTCTCCTGCAGGGTGCGCAGACCGCCGGGCCGCTGGGAATAAATGATGCGGGAAATGACGTCCTCACCGTAACGGATCTGGCCGTTATAGGCCGAGGCCTCGGCCAGCACCTTGCCGGAATTGAGATCCAGCAGAATGCCGCTCACCGTGGTGGTGCCGATATCCACCGCCAGCCCGTACAGGCGGTCCGTGGTATTGCCAGGCTCAAGGGCGATGATCCTGTCAGGCTCTTCCTCCCGCTTGCCGCGCAGCAGTATGGCGGTAATCTCCCAGTTGGCCTCCCTGAGGATAAAGGGCAGCTCCCGCAGCATCTCCGGATGATCGTAGGTCGGCTCCTTGCACTCAAAGCATCCTTTCCTGATGCCCCGCAGCAGACGCTGCAGGTCCGGCACATTGTCGTCCAGACTGGGCGGATCGATCTTGATAAAACGTTTTTCCACCGGGGGATCCACATCCCATTTGCCGATCAGTGCTTCCAGGGAGCGGGCGGAAATGGCCCGGGTGGTTTTCGGCTTGCGTTTCAGGGCCCGGCCGTCCTTGCCCATTGCCTCCGGTATTTCCACCACCAGATCGGAAACCACGGCTGTCTGGCAGGCCAGCCTGACCCCGTTCTCAAATTCCGCTGTCTTGAGATGCGTCCGCTGCGAGGAGACCTGGCCCTCCTTGATCTTCACCTTACACTTGCCGCACACCCCCTCACCGCCGCAGAAGGCGTGGATATAGACCCCTGCCGTGGCGGCGGCCGTCAGCAGATTTTCGCCGTCATCAACGGTAATGGTGGTTTTATCCGGCAGAAACGTAACTTGTTTGCTCATTTTTTTATCCTGTCTGAGGTGACGCCAAAACGATTTGCTGACACAATATCAGGAAGTATGTTCTTGTCAAGAAACAAGAATATATCTGTTAGAGCAAACCGCTGCCAGGACAGCCGCGGCAATCCTGATAAAGTCCGGTGAGCAGGTAGAATTATCTTGTCATCACGGGTAAGTCCCGTTATGATGATCACGATATTCTGCATACATTTATATAATACCATCCACCTCACTCATCGATCACTAACAGTTATTTCCGATATACTTACTCTGGAGGGAAAAAATATGGCTGATGACAAAGTTTTGCATGTAACTGATGGAGATTTTCAGGAAAAAGTGCTGAAATCCGATATTCCGGCCCTGGTGGACTTCTGGGCGCCCTGGTGCGGTCCATGCAAGGCAATCGGCCCCATGATTAACGAACTTGCCGGCGAATATGAAGGCAAGGTGAAAATTGTCAAAATGAACGTGGACGAAAACCCGGAAACCCCAGGCAAATACGGCATTCGTGCCATCCCCACCCTTATCTTCTTCAAAAACGGCAAGGTCGCGGATCAGATCACCGGAGCTGTGGGCAAGACCCAGCTTGCGGCCATGCTCGACAAGTAAATGCCGGAAACCGACTATCAATTGATCATCGTGGGCGGCGGACCTGCCGGACTCACCGCGGGGCTCTATGCCGCCCGGTCCAGACTGAAGGCGGTGCTGCTGGAAAAAGGCGCTGCCGGCGGTCAGGTGATGAACACCGACTGGATAGAGAACTATCCCGGTTTCCCGGAAGGGATTACCGGCCTTGATCTGGCCGAAAAATTGACGGCCCAGGCCCAGCGTTTCGGGCTTGTCACCAAACTCTGTGAAGTAAAATCCATGGATCTGGCCGGCCCGGTCAAAAAGATCTTTCTGGCAGGGGGCGAAACCCTGACCAGCCAAGCCGTCATCCTGGCCACCGGCGCCCGGCCCAACCAGCTCGGCATCCCCGGCGAAAAGGAACTGACCGGCAAGGGCGTGTCCTACTGCGCCACCTGCGACGGCCCCTTTTACCGGGGCATGGAGATCGCCGTGATCGGCGGCGGCGATACCGCCATCCAGGAGGCCGTCCATCTGACCAAATTCGCCACCAGGGTCATGGTCATTCACCGCCGGGACGAACTGCGGGCCTCAAAGCACCTCCAGGAACTGGCCTTTGCCAATGACAAGATCGAATTCATCTGGGACACCATTGTCACCGAGGTGATCGGCAGCAAGGAGGTCGAAGGACTCCGGCTGAAAAATGTCCAGAGCGGCGAAGAGGCGACTCTTGCCGTCAAAGGCTGCTTTGTGCTGGTCGGCATCCGCCCCAATATGGAGATGCTGCCCCTCGACCAGCTGGCTAATGACGACGGCTTTATTGTAACTGACAAGGAAATGCGGACTTCCCAGCCCGGGGTCATGGCGGCCGGCGATATCTGCAGCAAAGAGGTGAGACAGATTGTCAACGCAACAGGAGAGGGCGCGGTCGCCTGCATTGCTGCGGAAAATTATCTGGGCACCCTCAACTGAAACGAACAGGGCAAGGCCACGCCGGGAAACTCGCGCAGCCCGTGCCTTTTGTTTTTTTAAACACAGCTCCCTATACGCAAATGAAATATCTTTTTACAAATCATCCCACGCCTCATCTCTGCGGGAAACTCACCTTGGTTTTCCTGTGCGCGGCTCTGCTTCTGCTGCCCGGCTGCTCGGTGTTCCATGACATCAAATCCATGTTCAGCGACGACTCGGAGGCCGTGCAGGCAGGTCCTGAAGCCCTGGCCATTGATGGTCTGGACGATTTCACCCACGCCGAATACTCCAGCGCCCTGAAAATTTTCCGGGAAATCCAGGAGCGTTTCCCCTTCAGCAGTTACAGCCTCATGGCTGAGCTCAAATCAGCGGACTGCCAGTACTATCTCGGCCATTACACCGAGGCGATCAGCGCCTACGAGGATTTTGCCAAAAACCACCCGACCAATGAGGCGATCCCCTATATCTACTTCCAGATCGGCATGTGCCACTTCCGCCAGATAGACACCATTGATCGTGATCCGGGCAGCGCCACCGATGCGGAAACCGCCTTTGAAAAACTCATCCGCCTCTATCCTGCTTCTCCCTACACGGAAGAGGCCAGGGCAAGAATCAAGGACTGCCGTGATTTCCTGGCCGGCCATGAACTGTATGTGGCCAAATTCTATATGAAAACCGAAAAAATGGAACAGAGCATCACGCGGCTTGAGTATCTGCTGGATACCTATCCGGACAGCTCAGTGGCCCCGGAAGCCCAGGAGCTGCTGGCGCAGCTGCAGGCGGGCACGCCGCCGAAAAGCAAATGGCGCGACTGGATACCGGAGATCGGCCTGCCTGACTGGTCAATCTTCGGCGATTTCGGGCGGGTATCGCCGAATCAGCCTTCTACTTCCAAGTAAGAAGGTAAAAAATCTTTTTCCCACCACCGGGCGCCCGGAGATCACAGAGAAATATTTTTTTTATTACAGTCAGTTAGCTCTGGGGGCTCCGTGCTCTCTGTGGTAAATTTTCAGTTACAGCCGGCTGCCGCCTTTTTGATTGCGCTTTTGCCATCTCCGGTCAAAACGCTCCTGCTCGCTGTAGATGCAGCCGCAGTAAGGCTGGCGATAGAGCCCCATGGCAATTGACCGGTCGATCCCCTCCTGCCATCCCTGCCGGAAGTCCCGGTAATAAAAGGGCACCCCGTATTGCCGGCCCAGGGATTCCCCCTGTTGCCGGATCAACTCGTGATTCTGGTAGCGGCTGTAAAGCAGGGTGGTGGTGAAGGCATCCGCCCTGAGGGCCGCGGCATGCTCCGCCGCGGCGGCAAGACGCATCTCATAGCAGAGGCCGCAGCGCTCATCCTCATGAAAGACCACCCGGCGCAGAAAATGGCGCAGGCCGTAGTCCCGCCGGATCTCCACCGCAAAACCCGTCCGGTTGGCCAGTTCCTCCAGGGCCTGGATTCTCTGCCTGAACTCCCGGAAAGGATGGATGTTGGGATTAAAGAAAAGTCCGCTCACCTCCAGCCCTTCCCGGCGCAGGACATCAAGGGGATAGACGGTGCAGGGCCCGCAGCAGACATGCAGCAGGATCTTCACGGGTTGCGCACCTTAAAATCCTGCACATCGATATGATACTTGTGGATCTTGTAGTTGATGATGCGCAGGCTGGTGTCGAGCAGTTCGGCGGTTCTGGTCTGGTTGCCGTTGGCCTTTTTCAGCGCATCGACAATGAGTTCCTTTTCAAAGTTCTCCACCGCGGCGGCAAGCGACAGGGGGTTGCGCTCACTGGTGCTTTCCGCGCTCTGCAGGGTGGGCGGCAGATGGTAGCTTTTGATGGCATCCTCATCGCAGATCAGCACGGCCCGTTCCATGCAGTTCTGCAGTTCGCGCACGTTGCCGGGCCAATGGTACTGCATGAGGAGATCGATGGCCGGGGTGGAGATGCGGGAAATATTCTTATTGTTTTCCTCGCAGAACTTCTGCAGGAAATATTCGGCCAGCAGCAGCACATCGGTGCGCCTTTCCCGGAGCGGCGGCAGATAGACCGGAAAGACATTGAGACGGTAATAGAAATCTTCCCGGAACTGACCGCTTTCCACCGCCTTTTCCAGGTCCTTGTGGGTTGCGGCAATGAGCCGCACATTACACTTGAGCGGCTTCACCCCGCCCAGCCGCTGAAATTCCCGGTCCTGGACCACATTGAGCAGCTTGACCTGCACCGCATGGCTGAGATCGCCGATTTCATCAAGGAAGATGGTGCCGGCCTCGGCCTGCTCGAAACGCCCCTTTTTCATGGTGTTGGCGCCGGTAAAGGCCCCTTTTTCATGGCCGAACAGTTCGCTTTCCAGCAGGGTTTCCGGCAGGGCCGAACAGTTTACCACCACAAAAGGCTTCTTCTCCCGTTTGCTGTTATAATGGATGGCCTTGGCCACCAGGGTCTTGCCGGTGCCGGATTCACCGCGCAGGAGAACAGTGGCATTGGAGTCCGCCACCCGGTAGATCATCTCGAACACCTCCTGCATGCGGCTGCTGTTGCTGACGATGTTGCCGATCTGGTATTTGCCGCGCAGCTCCTTTTTCAGCAGGGTGTTTTCCCGCTCCAGCCTTTTTTTCTCCTCATTGACGGCCAGGATGCGGGTAACGGACTGGGCGATGAGGCCGGAGAGAATGGTGAGGAAACGGAGATCCTTGTCAAAATCCAGCCCCTCCCGGTATTCCCGGTCCACGCTCAGGGCGCCGATGGACTGCAGGCCATGCTTGATGGGCACACAGATAAAAGAGACCATCTTCTGCTTGATATCGCCCCGGGAGCGGGTGCGGTTCAGAAAAAGGGGCTCCTCGCTGATCTGGGGCACGACGATGGGGGCGCCGCTGGCCACCACCCGGCCGGTTATCCCCTCACCCACCTGATATTTCCCCCGCTTTCTGGCCTCGGCGGTCATGCCGTGGGCCACCTCTATTTCCAGAATGGCGGTGGCGGGATTCACAATGCTGACCGTGCCGTTATGCATTCCCTTTTTCTCAGCCAGGATAACCATCACCTGCTGCAGACAGTCCCGCAGATCCATGGTGGAGGCAAGTACTCTGGTTATCTCATAAAGAGCCGTAATTTCAGCTAATTCGTATTCTGCTGTTTTCTGATCCATTTTCCTCTTTTTTTACACGCGAGCGGGGAACAAGCCCTGCTAATGCCCAGCCGGATCCGGTATCTGCCCAGGCCTGTTGCCGCAGCTCATGCATGCAAGGTAAACGATAAGCGGGAAAAAGACAATTTGATGTTGCGTAAAAATTGGGGGACGCCGGCGCATGACACACTTTTCGCGCAACTCCGGCAAATCAGACGGCAGGCAGGCGGGGAAAAGAAAGTCTGCGTTATTTTGTCATTTCAGAGGTGGGAAAAATGAGGGTCACATCTTTTCTGCTCAGGCTCATGAACTTGGTTTTGGCGATCAATTTGTCATCCGCCAGATGATAGATTGCCGCATCAGTGACCGGCAGATAGTCCGAGGTTGCCTCGGCCATGAAATCCGTTAATCTTTCCTGGGGAAGAGTATGTACTATGCCAACGATTTTAAGGCTGACAGTCAGAATGATGACTTCAAATGATTCCTTGTCGATTTTTACGTACATAGAGACACTCCGGAATATGCGAACCGTAAACAGAAAACTGTGCGGCTGTGGAGAATTTTTACCAGACAGTCAAACTTTGTAAAACAATATCATCGCCTTCCGCAAATAGCAAGCAATCTCCCCGCAAAAAAAGCGGGGAAATATTTTCTTTTATCAGCCGGCTAGATAACCAGCCAGGAGCCTTGCCCAGGTTTCATAGCCACTGCCGGTCAGATGCACGCCGTCCGGCTGAAAGCAGATCTTCCCGGCCCGCTGCGCCGCCACAAAGGCTGCATGCACATCAAGATAATCGGCCCCGGCGAGACCGGCTATGGCGCGCAACGAGGCATTGAGCCGGCTGATGGCCCCGGCCGCCAGCCAGGGAAAACGAAACGGCAGCAGACTGCTGACCACAATACGCGCCCCAGGCAGCCTCTCCCGCACCCTGCGCAGAATCTCTTCGTAATCCCGCAGAAAGGCATAGTCCTCGCCGGCCAGATTGTTGGCGCCGGTCATGATGACCACTGCATCCACCCCGTCCGCCGCGGCCAGCTCGCCGGCAATCCGCTCCAGCAGTCCCCGGACACGTTCTCCGGCCATGCCGCGGTTGATCATGGCCATCTCGGGGAAACGCGCCTGCCAGTCAAAAAATTCAACCAGGGAATCGCCCAGCAAAAGTATGGTCTCTGTTTTTTCCATGTTGAAGCACGCAGTGAAAAATTTAACGACTCAAATTTTCAACCCCTATACCCCTGCATTTTTTTGCCAAGAAGCTATAAAGATAATAATTACTATTTACTTTGAAGTCATATTTGTTTATTTTAAAGGGTAAGCAACCTTGAAAAAACGCAGATACGGCTTTCGGACCTCTACCCGCCAAACATTATACAACAGGAGACAAAAATGGGATTATTTGAAAAGATCGGCTTCACGGCAGATGTCACTCCCTCCATTGACTGGCAACTTATCCCGGCGGAAACCTTCGCTATCTTCGAAAGCTGGGGCGGTCGCGACCGGATCAAGAGCGCCAAGGAAAAATTTTACTATTTCTTCATTGACTCCTGGCAAGAACCGGCCATCCTCTGCCTGATGGAACGGGGCATCAAATATGCCCGGGTCCTGGCCCGGATTGACGCCCCCCAGGAACTGATCGACAATGCGGTAAAATCCCAGGGCAAGACCCAGGGCCTTGATAAAAGCTACGCCATTGACGACGCCCTGAAACAATGGCTGAAGGACCATGTCGTGAATACCGACGACGACTCCAGGGTGATCCCATTTGTCGATGCCATTGAAAAAGAGAATATGGGGGCGGCATTGCCGGGCCCGGAGGCCCAACTGCCGGCCGCACTGACCAGAGTCACCCTCAACAGCGCTCCCCGGGACCTGCGGGAAACAGAGGTGGACGCCATCATCCGGGCCGACAATTTTTTCGACACCCAGTATAACATCAAGGGCGGATTCGCCAATTTCCTGGTTGACAACCAGGACGGGCTGACGGTGACCGACAAGGTTACGGGCGTCATGTGGCAACGCGGCGGCGGCGATATCACCAGCATCCGCAAAATGCAGGCCTATATCAAGAAGATGAATGACAGCAGGTTTGCCGGCTATGACAACTGGCGGCTGCCGTCAATGGAAGAGGCGCTGTCGCTGATGGAAGCCGAACAGAACGACAAGGGTCTTTACCTGCATAATTGCTTTTCCGCCAGTCAGCCGTTTATCTTTCTGGCCGGAAGACGCGATCCCGGCGGCTACTGGTTCTGCGATTACAAACAGGGCACGGTCTACTGGGCATCCGGCACCATACCCGGAGGATTCGGCAGGCTCTGCCGGACAGCAGCCTGACGGGCAATCAGCGACATCAGCAAGCAAGGCAAGGCAGGCTCAAGTTCAAGTCCGGCGCCTCTTTGCCTTGCGGGTCCTGCTTCACCCGGACCCCTTCACCCCCAGCAATCCATTGACCAGATTGACGATATCCTCGTTACTGAAAGGTTTATTCAGGCTGGCGTCGGCGCCCAGCGGCCTGGTCATGGGCAGGTAATCACACCCCTGGCTGTCTCCACCGGAAACGGCCAGGATTTTTACGGCTGGGAAATCCCGTTTTATCTCGATGATCGTTTCCATGCCCTCCTTTTCCGGCATGAAAATATCGGTAATAACCAGATCAAACGGCTCCTGGGCCATCATCTTCAGTCCCACCGCCCCGTTGTCGGCAGTGATCACCATATGCCCCTGGGCTTGGAAAATGCGTTTGAGTAACCCGCGAATCTGCTCTTCATCATCAATGACGAGGATCTTAGCCATGCACGAACTCCACCCTATATCGAAATGTTGTTAACCAACTTTGTTGCTTTGCCGGGCCGGAGAGAACCTGCCTGGTTGATGAACAGCAGACCGGCAGCTATCTTATTCTCTCGCCGGTGAGAATATCAACAATAGCGTTTTCCCCATCCCCGGCATCCGCCTGCTGCCTGTCCGACCGGGGAGCATCTTTGGTGCCCGGCGCAGCCGCAGTGGTTTTCACATTATTTGTCAGATCGGCAAAAAAGTTTTCCGGCACCGCGGCAGCCGGAGTCTCAGGTGCGGCAGCAACCGCCGGCTCATCAGCCCTCTCATCCGCCAGGTCAGCCAGGCCGCCCTCCATAACCAGCTGGGAAAAGGCGCCCAAGGCATCACTCACCTTTTCCATCCGCCTGGCAAGGCCCGGATCAATGCCGAATAATGCCCCGCGGGCCATGCTGATAATTTCCAGGCAGGCAAAAACATCTTCAATGCGGCGCAGATCATAAACCTGCCCGCCGTTGCCCTCTGATCCCATGCAAATTCCTCATACCATAACCAAAAAATCATGTCCGGTTCCAGCAGTTCCGGAGGTAGCACAGCTATCCCTGACATAATACACCAGATACTAGCATGAATAAAAGTTGATGTGTTATTTTTTTCTCAGCAAATTTGCGCGCATGACCCTTGCAATTTGCCGGCCGACATGCTCCTTTGCTAAAAAACCTGCAACATTTCCGGAAGAAAAATGTCTATCCGTAAAAAAACAACACGGATAAGGAGAGGCGATGATAACAGATGTCCAGCAACTGACCAGAGAAATAGAGACGGAAGCGCGGCTGCTTGAACAGATACGCAGCGAAATCGGCAAGCTCATCGTGGGGCAGACCAAACTGGTTGAACGGCTCCTGACGGCCCTGCTCTGCAACAGCCATGTGCTCATCGAAGGGGTGCCCGGTCTGGCCAAAACCCTCACTGTCACCACCCTGGCCCAGGCCATTGCCGCCTCGTTTCAAAGAATTCAGTTCACCCCGGACCTGCTGCCCGGCGACCTGATCGGCACCCTGATCTATAATCCGAAAACCGGGGATTTCACCACCAGGAAGGGGCCTATTTTCGCCAACATCATCCTGGCCGACGAGATCAACCGCGCCCCGGCCAAGGTGCAGAGCGCCCTGCTGGAGGCGATGCAGGAGCGCCAGATCACCATCGGCTCCCACACCTTCCCCCTGGACGACCCCTTCATGGTGCTGGCCACCCAGAACCCCATCGAGCAGGAAGGCACCTACCCCCTGCCCGAGGCCCAGGTCGACCGCTTCATGCTGAAACTCAAGATCACCTATCCCTCCAAAAGCGAGGAGCAGCAGATTCTGCGGCTCATGGCCTCCGCCGCCGAGCTGCCGCAGGTCACGCCGGTCATCAGCCCGGAGGATATCAGACGGCTGCGCCGCAAAACCGAGCAGATCTATCTGGACAGCAGGATCGAGGAATACATCGTCAACCTGGTGGACGCCAGCCGCAATCCCGAGGCGTACAAAATGCTGATCCGCCATCTCATCCAGTACGGCGCCTCCCCCCGGGCCACCATTTTTCTGGCCAAGGCGGCCAAGGCCAATGCCTTATTGTCCGGCCGCGGCTTTGTCACCCCCCAGGATGTCAAAACCATTGCCATGGACGTGCTCCGCCACCGGGTCATCGTCACCTACGAGGCGGAGGCGGAAGAGAAGACCAGCGAGGATGTGATCCAGCAGATACTTGACACGGTCGAGGTGCCATGATCAACAGTGAACTGGCCGCCAAAATACGCACCATCCGCATCTACACCAACAAGGCGGTGAACGACATCCTGGCCGGCGAGTATGAAAGCGTCTTCAAGGGCCGGGGCATGGAGTTCGACGAGGTGCGGGCCTATCAGCCCGGCGACGACATCCGCACCATTGACTGGAATGTCACCGCCCGCACCGGCCACCCCTACGTCAAGCAGTATGTGGAGGAACGGGAACTGACGATTTTCTTTCTCGTTGATCTTTCCGCCTCCGGCGCCTTTGGCAGCGGGCAGCGCCTCAAGAACGAGGTGGCGGCGGAGCTGTGCGCCCTGCTGGCCTTTTCCGCCATCAAGAACAATGACAAGGTGGGGCTCATCGCCTTTACCGACACGGTGGAGCTGTTCATTCCCCCCAAAAAGGGCACCACCCATGTGCTGCGCCTGATCAGGGAGATTCTCAGCTTTTCCCCGCAACGGGGCGGCACCAACATTGCGGCAAGCCTGCACTTCTTCGGCAGGATCACCCATAAGCGTTCGGTGGCCTTCCTGGTCTCGGACTTTATTGATCAGGACTTTTTCAGCCCCATGCGCATCATCGCCCGCCGCCATGACCTGATCGCCGTTTCCATCACCGACCCGCGGGAGAGGGAGCTGCCCGCGGCCGGGCTCATTGAGCTGGAAGACGCGGAAACCGGCGAACGGCTGCTGATCGACAGCAGCAGCCCTGAGGTACGCCGCGCCTTTGCCGCCTCGGCCGCCAAGAGATTGAGTGAGCTGGCCGGGCAATTCGCCGCCATGGGGGTGGACCATATCCCGCTGCAGACCAGCGAGGATTACGTATTTGACCTGGTCCGTTTTTTCCGGATGCGTGAACGGCGGCGGCGCTGATTACCATGTTACGAAAATCGCTCTTCCTGTTATTTCTTGCCCTTATCTGCGTCCTGGGCCTGCTGCCGGCCGGCTGCCGGACCAGCCCGCCCGCGGGCCATGGCGCCCCTGCCCCCACTCCGGTCAGCGAGGAGCTGGCAAGCGGGGAGTTGCGCGTGCAGCTCACCCTTTCCAGCCCGCAGCTCTCCATTGCCGACCAGCTGCAGCTCACCCTGATTGCCACGGCGCCGGAGGATTTTGCGATCGATTTCCCCGAATTCACCGGCAGCGCCCTGGGCGATTTCACCCTGGCCGCCGCCACCGAGGCGCCTAAGGCCCTGGTCGGCGCCCAGCTCAGCCAGGGCCGCACCCTGACCCTGGCCCCTTTTCTGCCCGGCGAGTACACCATCCCGGCCATGACGGTCAGCGCCCAGGATAAACAACACCCTGACCACAAGGCCACGGTGACCATCCCGGCCCGCACCATCACGGTCACCTCCTTTCTGGCCAAGGACGAAAAAGACCCGCAGATCACCGATATTTACGCCCCGCTGTCCCAGCCCCTGCCAACCCTTTACTACCTGCTGGCCGCCGGGGCGGCGCTGCTGCTTTTTGCCCTGCTCTTTTATTTCCGGCGCAGACGCAGGCGGCAGCAGCCCCCGCCACCGCCGCTGCCGCTGCATGTGGCGGCCCTGGCGGCCATCGACCGGCTGCTGCAGGAGCAGGGAACCGCCAGCGACTTTGCCCGTTTTTACGCCGGGCTGACCCTGATTCTGCGCCACTATATCGAGGCCCGCTTCGGCCTCAAGGCCCCGGAGCAGACCACCGAGGAATTCCTTGACTCCCTGCGCCAGTCCCCGGCTTTCAGCCAGGAGCAGAAGTCACTGCTCCGCAACTTTCTCGGCCGCTGCGATCTGATCAAATTCGCCCGGATCATCCCGGATCCCCAGGAGGCGGAGGCCGCCATCGGGCTGTGCCGCGATTTCATCCGGGCCAGCGGTGAAAATATCCCCCGGAGCAGCAAGGAGGGCGCGCCATGAGGTTTGCCACGCCCTGTGCCCTGCTGGCCCTGCTGCTCATCCCGCTGCTGCTGTACTTCCAGCTTGGCCGCAAACGGCCCCAGGCCCTGAAATTTTCCGCCGTTGCCCTGTTTGGGCCGGCGGGTATTTCCTGGCGCCAGCGGCTGGCCGGGCTGCCGCTCGTGCTGCGCGTCCTGGCCCTGATCCTGCTGGTGACCGCCCTGGCCCGGCCCCAGCAAGGCATTGAAAAGACCTATGACATCAGCCACGGCATTGCCATTGAAATGGTCATCGACCGCTCCAGCAGCATGGGTGAAGAGATGGTCTTCAACAAGACGGCCACCAACCGCCTGGAGGCCGTTAAAAAGGTATTCGAGGAGTTCGTCAACGGCAACGGCAGCCAGCTCAGCGGGCGTCCCAACGACCTCATCGGCCTGGTCAGCTTTGCCCGCTATCCGGAAACGATATGCCCGCTGACCCTGGCCCACGAGGCGCTGAACGGCTTTGTGGACAAAATCCAACTGGTCACCAACCGGGCCGAGGACGGCACCAGCATCGGCGACGGCATCGCCCTGGCCGCCGCCCGGCTGCAGAAGGCGGAAGAGGTCATGACCAGGGAATATAAAAATGACACGGCCGGCCATTATGAGATAAAAAGCAAGATCATCATCCTGCTCACCGACGGGGCGCACAATGCCGGCAACCTCACCCCGCTTGAGGCGGCCCGGCTGGCCGCCCAGTGGGGCATCAAGATCTACGCCATCGGCATCGGCGAGGATATCGACATGAGCGGCGTCCAGGGATTTTTTGCCCGCCTGAACCGGCTGGCGCATGGGGTGGACAAAAAGACGCTGCAGGAAATAGCCGACACCACCGGCGGCATCTTCCGCATGGCCTCCGATGCCGACAGTCTGCGCACCATTTACGGGGAGATCGACCGGCTGGAAAAAAGCGAGATTGAGAGTGTCCGCCATATTGACTATGCGGAACATTTCCCCGTTTTCGTCATGAGCGCCCTGGTCCTGCTGGTCTTGGAGGCTGCCCTGCGGGCCACGCTGCTGCGGAAAATTCCATGAACGACATCCATTTCACCGACATCCACATGTTTCTGCTGCTCTGGCTGCTGCCCCTGCTGCTGCTGCTCTTTCTCCATGCCGCGGCCCGGCGCAGGAAGGCCATGGCCGCCTTTAGCGGGCCGCTTCTTACCGGCAAATCCGGCACCAATGGCCGTTCGCCCAAGCGGGGCCGCCGCTTTCTGCTTTTCTGCCTGGCCCTGGCCGGCCTGATCATCGCCCTGGCCCGGCCGGCCTGGAACCTGCAAGAGACCACCGTTAAACGCTCGGGCCGGGATCTGGTCTTCATGATCGACGTGTCAAAAAGCATGCTGGCCAACGACCTGAAACCCAACCGCCTGGAGCGGGCCAAGCTGGCCATCCGGGACTGTGTGGAAAAACTGCAGGGCGACCGCATCGCCCTGGTGGCCTTTGCCGGCAGCGCCGTGGTAAAATGTCCCCTGACCCAGGATTACGGCTTTTTTCTGCTGATGCTGGATGCCATCGACACGGACAGTGTCAGCCGGGGCGGCACCCTGATCGGCGACGCCCTGCGCACCACCTTCAATCAGGTCTTTGATGATCAGGAAAAACAGTTTAAGGATATTATCCTGATCACCGACGGGGAGGATCACGAGAGCTTTCCGGTGCAGGCCGCCCAGAAACTCGGCGATGCCGGCATCAGGCTGTTGATCATCGGACTCGGCGATGAAAAGGAAGGGCAACGCATCCCCATCACCATGGCTGACGGTAAAACGAGCTTTCTCAAATACAATGGCCGGGAGGTGTGGAGCAAACTGGACGGCGAGACCCTGCGGAAGATGGCGGAGGCCACCCCTGGCGGCCGCTACCTGCCGGTGGAGACCGGCACGGTGGATCTGGGCGAGGTCTATCTCGATCTGGTTGCCTCGGCCGAGCAGAAAGAGCTTGCCTCAAAGACCATCAAACGCTTTGATGAAAAATTCCAGATCTTTCTGGCGGCAAGCATCCTCCTGCTGACCGCTGAAGGCATGCTCGGCCGCGTGCTGCTCACCCTGGCCCTGGCCCTGCTGCCGGTGCTGCACCCGGCCCCCTGCCTGGCCTCCGCCCGCTCGCTGATCAATAGCGGCAATGAGGCCTACAGCAGCGGCAAGTTCAGTGAGGCCCAAACCCTGTATGAACAGGCCCTGGCCAGCCAACCCGACCAGCCTGCCGCCGGGTTCAACAAAGGCGACAGCCTCTACCGCCAGGGAAAATTCGTTGAGGCGGAGTCCGCCTTTGCCGAGATTATTGCCAGTGGCCAAGACCCGGAGCTGCTGGCCAAAAGCTGGTTCAACCGGGGCAACGCCCGTTTTCAGCAGGCCGGACAGAAAAAGGATCTGCAGGAAAAACTCGCGGATCTCAAGGAGAGTGCCGGCTTTTACCAAAAGGCCCTGGAGCTTGCCCCGCAACTTGCCGGGGCCGGACGCAATCTGGAAATCTGCCGCCGCAAGATAAAGGAAATCGAACTCCAGCTGGACGAGCAGAAAAAAAAGCAGCAGGAACAGCAGCAAGAGGAGAAGAAGAAGCAGGAAAACGAGCAACCCAAGCCCCAGCAGGAGCAGCAGCAAGAGCAACAGGAAAATCCTCAGAACAGCGGGGATGATCAGCAGAAACAACAACAGCCGGAGCAGCAACCGGAGCAGGACCGGCAACAGCCGGACGACCAGCAAAATAAACAGCAGGAACAAAATAAAAAGGGGTCCTCCCCCCAGCAGCAGCAGGATAAGCAGTCCGGCGGGGAGATGAACCAGCAGCAGAGCCCGGACGGGACAAACGGCCAGGAGCAGCAGCAGTCCATGGCCGGCAAACAGCGGGATCAGGACCGGGAACGCACGGAGCAAACGGTTGAAGCCATCCTGAACGCGGAAAAGAAATTAGAGGAAATGCGCAGGCAGCGGATGCGCCTGGCCCCCGACGCCGTGGACAAGGACTGGTGAGCGGCCGGGCCGGCAGATAAGGGACTTCGAAGTTATAAAAGTACCGTTTATCTTTGCCGTCATGCCAGCATGTTTTTAGCTGGCATCCAGCTGATGGACGGGATTCCGGCTAAAAACATGCCGGAATGACGGACGTTTCGAGGCTTTATAAACGGTATATCAACAATTGCTGAGTCCCTAATAGAAAAAACAATGAAAAATTATCCCGAAAAAACCAGACAAGCCTTTTTTCTCACCTTCATTCTCTTCAGCCTGCAGCTGGTGGTGGCCGCCACGCTGTTTGCTGCCGCGGACATCTCGGTGGAAACCGTGCTGGACCGCCAGGATGCCTCCATCGGCGAGCCTCTCGCCATGCAGATCCGGGTCAACGGCGCGGACGCGGCCGACCCGCCGGATATCTCCCAGCTGGTTGATTTCACGGTGCAGGAGCGGGGCGGGCAGGGCAACAGCAGCACCTCGGTCACCAATATCAACGGCAAATGGGAACGCATCACCCGGCATGCCTATTTTTTCAACTACACCATCACCCCCAAACGGGCCGGCCGGCTGACCATCCCGGCCATTGCCGTGGCGGTCGCTGGCCGCACCTATCACACCGAACCGGTGGCCATCACGGCCACTGCGCCGGAAGAGACCGATGATCTCAAACTGCGGATTTTTCTTTCCACCGGCAAATGCTACCTGGGCGAACCGGTGACCATGACCGTCACCTGGTTTGTGGGCAAGGATGTCAACGGCTTTGAATTCCAGCTGCCGGTGGTGGCTGATCCCCGTTTTACCGCCGTGCCGCTGGCCGGCAAAACCAGCGGCTCCGGCCAGGATGAGCTCAAGATCCCCATCGGCAGCGAGGCGGTGGTGGCCGTCAAAGGCCGGGGCGAGTTTGCCGGCCGGGACTTTCTCACCGTCACCTTCCAGTATCTGCTGCTGCCCAAAGAGGCGGGCAGTTTTACCCTGCCCCAGGCAACCGTGGCCTGCCAGACCGTTTCCGCCTACCGGCAGTCGCCGAGACGGGCCCCGTTCAAAGGTTTCGGCAATTTTGATGATTTCTTCGGCAACAGCAGCCAGCCGGTCTACCGCACCCAGGTGGTGCCCTCCAATACCCCGGAGCTGACCGTGCTCCCTCTGCCCGAGCAGGACAAACCGGCAAATTTCTCCGGTCTGGTGGGAGATTATGCCATCCAGGCCGATGCCGCGCCCCGGGAAGTGAACATCGGCGACCCGGTCACCCTCACCGTGACCGTCAGCGGCCCCTCTGCCCAACAGGCCAGACTCCCTGATCTTGCCAGCTTTCTGCCCGCCTCATCCTTCAAGATTCCCGAGGAAATCGCGGCGGGCGACATGGAGGACAACAAAAAGATCTTCACCCAGACCATCCGGGTGAAAGACACCTCGGTCACGGCCATCCCGCCCATTGCCCTGAGCTATTTTGATCCGGTGAAAAAGAGCTACCAGCTGGCCAGCACCGCCCCTATCCCGCTTACCGTGCATGCGGCCAAGGTGGTCACTGCCACGGATGCCGAAGGCAAGACGGCCGAGGCCGGGCAAAAGGAACTCAAAGCCGCGGAAAAAGGCTTGGCCCCAAACTATGCCGGGGATGACGCGCTTATCGACCAGCGGGCGGCGTCTTACCGGCCTGGCTGGTGGCTGCTGCTGTTTGCCGCGCCGCCCTTGCTGTTTTTCCTGATCGGCCTGGTCCGCTTCATGAAAACCAGGAAAGAGAACGGCCGGGAAAAGCGCCAGGCCAGACATGCCCTGGCCACGCTTGAACGCCAGCTTGCCGCCCCAGCGCTTTCTGCCGAAAGCCTCTCCTTGGCGCTGAAAGAATACCTGGCCGTGAAACTGGACAAAAAAGCCGGCGCCCTCACCTTCCATGACGTGGAACCGACGCTGGCGGCCCTGGGGGTGGATACGGCACTGGTGCTTGAAGTCAGGGACCTGCTGACCCGCTTTGAAACCTGGCAGTATGCGGGGCAAAACGGCACGGCCCCCGACATTGAGCAGTTCAGGGTCAAAACCCTGGCTGCGGCCCGCCGGCTGGAGGCCTATTTCTAAAGAGGATAAGGGAAAACCACCCTGGCTGCGGGCTACAGGCCCTCGATCCCCAATTCTCGGTGGATGGCAGCGCACTCCCCGGCGGACAGACCCAACCGTTCAGCCAGGGTCCGCAGATAGGCCCGCTCCGCCTCGGTATCAACCGTAACGGCAAGCAGGGAAACCGCGTAAACCCGCCTGGCCGTCTCCACGGAATGGGCCTCGGCGGTCAACTGCTCGACTCCGGCGGGACAGAGCAGTTCCCCGGCCAGAAAATTCTGTTCCTCCTGGCTCAGGTTGGCACTGCGATACTTTTCCAGAATCCGTTGCCGCTCCTGCTGGCCAACCACCCCGTCCGCGCTGGCCGCGGCGATCATGGCCCGGATCAGCAGCACCGCCTCGTTTGGCCGGGCGGGTTCGCCGGCATGAACCGGCGGAGGTCCCTGCGGCGGCGGGGGCGGCACCGTCATGCCGGGTGGTGCCGGTGGCGGGACCGCGCCTCTGGGGTCATACGGCGCGGAAGGGGGCTGGGCCGGGGGTTTATTGGCAAAGTGCTCCACCGCCCCAATGGCCAGGCCCAGCAGTCCCATGCCGACCTGGACCTTCATGTTGCTGCCCATCCCGCCGCGGGAAAGACCGCCTTTCAGCAGACTGCCCAACAATTTTTCCGGATTGAACATGGTGACATTACTTTATGTTCCGTTAAGGTAAAAATAAACCAACTCCTCAGGTGCCGAGGCTGCAGACTGAAGACTCTAACGCGGTCGGCACTGTCTTTTGCATATTTCGTGACGCTTTCCCTACAGTCCACAGCAGCCCCTCTACCCGGATAGTTGCCATTGAAAAAATAAATACCTCATGCGCCATTCCGATACAGTAGCAGCATAGGCGCCGATTTTCAATATTCTCAGCAACAGAATCAACAAAGGGGCCGCCCAGAAAATTATTATTTTCTTGTTTTGGCGAGGGATGTCGCCGGCAGACCCAATTGTCGAACCGCCCAGTAGCAGAACAAACTGCGGGCTTGAACGATTCGGTAATCCTCCTCTTCAGGCAGGTTCGTCGGCTACCAAATAAGGTTGAATTTGGCTGAAAGGGTCAAAAGGGGGGCAGGCCTGCTTTTGGCCTTTGATTAGCCATGTTGAGCTAGAAAAGTCAACGGCAGACTTGGCCCCTTATCGGGAAAATGCCACTTGACCTGGAATCAAAAATTGATTACAATCCATAACATGAATTACCGGGTAACCATGAAAAGAAAAGTGCTGCGGGCCATCGGCAAAATGCCGCGGGCTGAGCAGAAAAAGCTAGCGCTGCTGGTGGACGACCTGAGCGATCACGGCCCGGCTCAACCGGGATGGCCCAATTTCAGCAAACTGTCAGACGAAAAATATCACTGCCATCTCAGCCGGAAATGGGTTGCCTGCTGGCGGCACGAGAAAAAAACAATAGAGATTGAGGTAAACTATGCAGGTAGTCGCGAAAACGCCCCGTATTGAGGTCAGGATTACCGGAGAAATCAGCGCCGCGCTTCTGAGGGCGCTGGAGAAGGAGTGCGGACGGGCGCTGGAGATCATCACCGATCCGGACGAAGAATACGTGGATGCCGTGGAAACCGACTGGTACAGGGACACCAAGGCAGGCCTGACGCCAGGGGAAACACTGCGGATTTACCGGGAAAATGCCGGGCTGACCCAGGCCGGGCTCGGCATGGTGCTTGGCAATGTGCCCAGGCAGCATATTTCCGGCATGGAACACGGCCGCCGGGCAATCAGCATGGAGATGGCAAAAAGACTCGCCGCCGCGCTGGGCGTTTCCCCGGCGAGACTCCTTGGTCTGGATCGCTGACCTGCCGCTGATTTCAGCGGCAACCAATGAGTGAACGGTCTTGAAAAAAAATAGTGGGGGCAAGTCTGCTTTTGGCTTTTGATTAGTCTTGTTGAATTAGAAAAGTCAACGACAGACCTGACCCCTTCCTGTTGTCTCTTTTGTATAGCTACAATATTATGATTAGTAGAACAATTAAGGCAACAACCCCAGTTCCAAATTGAAGGGATGCAGTGGAAATACGAGAGGTACCAGTTTCTGCCCCTGCTGCTTCTGCTGGTTGATTTTGCACGGTTAGCATGTCCTTTCCGTCAGGGCATTCTTCGCTTGATTCGCCAATTTGTCTATCTTTTTTAATCTCCACCTCATCCCCCACGCAGTCGAAGCGTGTATCACCGTCTGACCGTCCATCATGAATTTCAGTTCCTTGCGTATGCACTTCTTCCGCCAACAACGGGGTTCCCAAAACAAGGAATGACGCTATCAACAGAATAATGGCTGCCAATTTCATTGCCCTTCTTATAAACATGGCATCCTCTTAATTATTTACAAGGATCTTTCTGGACAAATTTCATTGCATTGTAGCCCCAATATCCGGTGATTATTGTGTGTCCCCTTGAGGAGGCTGTACAAAAATTCTGGTCAAAAAAACCTCGTCACGAGGTATTTCGTAAATGAATCCAGGCGACTTCTTGGATTTACTGTTTAGTTGACGGTAGACATATAGATTATCTTGTGTCATTGTCACCAATCTGAGTTTCTTTTCCTCATTGGCCTTCATGAACTCCTCTGAAAATTCAGAGTCAACAGTATTTTTTAGAACAACAACAACTGGGTCGCCGGCACCCTTCTGTATTTGTTCTGCGCTGAATCTCCCTTCCTCTTTTGCTCTCTCAAACAACACAGGGATAAGAATAATTAGCGGTAAAAAAAAGCAACGTAGAACACACTCAAAATAATTACACATAACAATAATCCCGATTCGGTTTTGAGTGTCCGCCAAGAGAATATCACATGAATAGAATAAATAAATACATAATAAAACTGAATACTAACAGCATTTATGCTTATTCCAAAATACTTAAGAAACCAGTAACAGTTACTCCATCCGGCAAGATAGAGGTATGCGGCAACAATAAACCCTACGCTTCCCAGACTTGGCAATGATAGGTCGCACCATGGTTTGTCTTTGTTTGGCATTCAAAATACCCTTTAATTCTAAACAAATTGGATGATATATAAACCAGCGGTGACGCGACGATTTCCATCGTAGGAGTTAATTTTGTAGTCATTCCCCCAAGCCGTCATTTGGCCTTCACATTCCGGCACAGGGTCAAATCTTTATCTTTGACAAATACCAGACCAGCAGATATGCAAACCTCTAAACGTCACCCAGTCAAGAAAAGCAACATCATATCACTCAAGATCCCGCTGGAAAACTTGGCGGATTGGTAAACCCGGCTTCCCCCCACACCACTCATTTTCCCTCAAACTGAATAACTGTTCGGAAAAACCGAAACTCTCTTTGGGCAATTTTGCAAGAGAAAACCACTAAGGGCTGGCAGGAAAAGGGGAAAATCCCCCTACTCCACGGATGAGGGAGGGCAAAAAATGCAAAACACCGATTGGCTGGTTTTCCCGGAATCCTGGTTATTTCCCGCGCTGATATTGAATTCCGCCACAAAATATGCGATAATCGGCTGATTGTGCCAGGCAAAAGGGCAAATATTCATAATATTAAGGCGTTAGGCAACCAGAGGATTATACGGCGAGATGACGGGGAAAAAAATTCTGGTGATAGAGGACAATGAGCTCAACCTGAAACTTGTCCGCACCCTGCTCGAACTTGCCGATTTTTCCGTGCTTGAGGCCCTTGACGCCGAGCAGGGCATCATCATTGCCCGCAGGGAGCTGCCGGATATCATCCTCATGGACATCCAGCTCCCCGGTCTTGACGGCCTCTCCGCCACCAGAATGATCAAAAAGGACCCGCTGCTGCAATACATCCCGGTCATCGCCGTCACCTCCTTTGCCATGGAAAGCGACAGCAAGAAGGCCCTGGAGGCCGGCTGCGTGGGCCATATCAGCAAACCCATCGACACCCGCAGGTTCGCCAGTGAGGTCAAGTTGCTGGCCGGAGCCGGCCAATGATGACCCGCCCCTGCCGCCCCTGCAGAGCGGCCCGGGCCGCCTCTTTGCCGCCCGGCGGATTTATCCCCTTTCTTTCTCTGCTCATGCTTTTTTTCTCTTCCCAGGTGTTTGGCCGGGGGGTGCAGGACATCACCGCCCCGGAGGTCAAGAACATGATGGAAAACGACCCCAGGGTGGTGGTGATCAATGCCTTGAGCAAAATCGAATACGACGGCCTGCACATCACCGGTTCCATCAGTATTCCGGTTATCAACTTCCGCACCAGCAAGCTGCTGCCCGTGGACAAATCAACCCCGCTCATCCTTTACTGCATGGGCCATGACTGACCTTACAGCCCCAGAGCTGCCAGGGCCGCAGTGGAGATGGGATATGGCAATGTGTTCTGTTTCAAGGGTGGCATTCCCGAGTGGCGGGCCTTCAACTATCCGCTGACGGTTAATGAAGACTATACTGCCATTAAAATTAATAAACTGAGCCCCAGGCAGGTTTATGACCTGCTCCGGTCGGACCCGGCCATCTATGTCCTGGATGTCCGCCCCATTGACTGCAGCAGGGAAAATATCTTCATCAAGGGAGCTAAAATCTGCCCCATGGTCTACCTGGATGAGTGGTATCGCCATATCCCCAGGGACGCCAGAATCGTGGTGAGCGACTGGACCAACAAAAAAGCCATCCTGGCCGCCAAATTCCTGAGCAGCAGGGGGTATCAGGTGCTCGGGGTGCTGAAAGGAGGCATTGTCCGCTGGCGTGACGAAAAGCTGCCGGTTGAGCAGGTGGACAATGCCATCACCCATGCCCCGTCTCTCTGCGCGGATTAACTTGAGGGGAAACATGACAAAACCAACCTGGCCATACAGGATCTGCCTGGCCATCCTGCTCCTCGGCCTGTTTGTTCTCCCCTGGACCGCGGAGGCCTCGGAAACGTCCATGGAGGGCTACAGGGAAATCGCCGCCTTTGAACTGAAACAGCTGCTCGACAGCGGCAGGAAGGTGCTGATGATCAATGTGCTCAGCAAGATCGAGTATGACTTCCAGCATATCAGCGGTTCCATCAATATCCCCATTGTGCAGATGCTGACCACCGACCGGCTGCCGCCGGACAGGCAGACCATCCTGGTGTTTCACTGCCTGAGCGAAAGGTGAGCTTACGGTAAAAGGGCCGCAAGGATTGCGGTGGCAAAAGGTTATTCTGAGGTTTACTATTTCCCGGGAGGCATCCCGGAATGGCGCTATTTCAATTACCCCCTGACCATTGGCGAAAAATGGCAAAAAATCAAGGTGGCCAAGATCCCGCCGCTTGAATTCAAGGAGATTCTTGATAAAGATAAGGATATTTTCCTGCTGGACGTGCGAAGCCTGGACCAGCAGACCTTAAACCAGCAGGATTATGTCTTCACCATGGACAACTCGACCCTGGCCGGCAATTATATACCCGGAGCCCGGCACTGCCCCCTGGTTTATCTTGAGCAGAACTATCGGCAGATCCCGAAAAACCGCAGGATCATCATCGCCGACTGGATCATGAAGCAGTCAACCATTGCCGCGAAATTTCTCACCATGCAGGGCTATGACGTCATCGGCGTGCTGAAGGGCGGCACCACGCGCTGGCAGCAGGAAGGGCTGCCGATCATCCAGGGCGAGGACAATCTGCGCCGGCAGCTGCTGTGCGAATGAGCGACATGACGCGCCCTGCCCTGACAAGTGCCGCACCTGGAGCAAAAAAAGGGCCGCGCCGCACCATTTTCCGCAAAATCATCCTGTTGTTCATCCTGCTCATTGCCATGATCATCGGCAATGCCATTCATTCTTCCATTCAGGAAACCAAAAAGGTCAACCAGCGCCTCAACCAGCAGCTGCAGAGCAAAATGGTGATCGCCGAGTCCATTTTAAATTACGAACTGGACAAGATCAGCATGGTTTCCGGCATGATCAAAGAGCAGAACAGCAAATTCGTCGATTTCCTGGATTACGACAAGATCAAACCAATCACCGTCATGCTGCAGACCATCGCCGCCAAACACCATATTGATCTGCTGCTGCTCTTTGATGCGGATGACAAGCTGTTGACCTGCAATCGGCTCGGCAGCGAGATCAATGATCCGGCGGCCTATCAGGTTTTCCTGAAGCCCCGGGAACAGCAGGCGGGACTCGCCGAGATCCCGTCCTCCATTCTTGCCATGCAGGGCCTGGGGGACAAAGCAGCCCCGGATCAGGACGAAGCCATCTGCCTGCAGTCGGTTGTGCATCTGCTGCATGATTCCGGAGATATCTACGGTCATATCATCATGATCAAACTGGTAAACGACAACAGGGATCTGGTTTTTCACATGCGGGATATCGCCGGAGCCGAAATCGCCCTGTTCAATAAATACCGGCAACCGGTGCTGACCAGCTTCTCCGGCATCCCGATCCAGTTTCCCAGCCAGGACCGGCTGGTTCACAACAACACCTCCTATGCCTGCAAAACCCAGGCCCTGGCCGACAATGACGGCAAGGATATCGGCTATCTCACCGTGGCCCTGGACCGGCAAAGTTATATCCAGCAGCAGCGGCGGCTGATCACCACCAACCTGATCCCCTTCTTTGCCTCGGTCTCCGTGTCCATCGCCCTGTTTCTCCTGTTGAAATTCCGGGTTTTCAACAAGATCAACCAGCTCATCAACGCCCTGCATCAGGTAACGGAAAAGGAGGGCAATCTGAGCATCAGGCTGCCGGCGCCCGGCGGCAGCCCGGCCGACATCGACGAGGTGGAGAACATGGCCATTGACTTCAACCTGATGATGAACACCCTGGAGGAGACCTATAATCAGCTGAGCCGGGCGCGCCAGGAGGCAGAGGTGGCCAATGTGGCCAAAAGTGAATTCCTGGCCAATATGAGCCACGAGCTGCGCACCCCGCTAAACGCCATCATCGGCTTTACCGAGGTGGTGCGGGACAAGCATTTCGGCGAGCTCAATAAAACCCAGGAGGAGTATCTGGAGAATGTTCTGCAGTCAAGCCGCCATCTGCTTTCGCTGATCAATGACATTCTCGATCTTTCCAAGGTGGAGGCCGGCAAACTCGAACTGCGGCTCGAACCATTTGATCTGGCCGGCCTGCTCTCCAACAGCTTTGTCATGATCAAAGGCAAGGCGGCGAAAACGGGCATCACCCTGTCCCTGGATCTTGACCCGGAACTTCCCCAGACCATTATGGCGGATGAACGCAAGATGAAACAGATCATCTTTAATCTGCTGGCCAATGCCATCAAATTCACCCCGGCCGGCGGCCATATCACCCTGGCGGCGCGCCTGACTGACCTGGCGGAATGGCGCAGCCATTGCCTGGGAAAAGAACCTGCCGAGCATCTTCGCCAGAGGAAAATCGTCAAGATTTCCGTCAGCGATACCGGCATCGGCATCGCGGCGGAGGATCTGCAGAGAATCTTTACGCCCTTTGAACAGGTGGAGAGTTCGGTGAGTAGAAAATATGCGGGAACCGGGCTGGGACTGTCGCTTACCAAACAGCTGGTTGAACTGCACCATGGCACGGCCTGGGCGGAAAGTGCCGGACCAGGAAGGGGAAGCACCTTTTCTTTTCTGCTGCCCCTTTAGTAATGAGCTGATCTCAAACGTAATGTCAGGTGATGCCACGCAGAGTGCCTAAAGTGCGCTAAAGTACTTAAAGTGCCTAAAAATTAAAGGTTGTCTCTAACAGGAAGTACTGCAACTTCAAGTACTTTAGGCACTTTAAGTATTTTAGGCACTTTCCCGAACCTTCAGTATTTATCTTCCTTCCACATCTCCGGGCTGAAGGCCACCACCCGGTTGCGGCCTTCGTCCTTGGCCCGGTAAAGCGCAACGTCCGCGTGCTTGATTGCCTCCCAGAAGCCGGAACTGCTGTCACCTGGGAATTCGCTGGCGCCGATGCTCAAGGTTTTCTGCAGGGAGCCGTCCGGCACATTAATCACCGTCTCCTCCATCTTTTTGCGTATTCTTTCGGCCAGATCCATTATCTCATGCCCATTTTTCACATCAATGAGCAGTACGAGGAATTCCTCACCGCCGTAGCGGATAATCATATCCGAGGCCCTGACGCAACTTTTCAGCACCTCGGCGGTTTTGATCAGCACGATATCCCCGGTTTCATGGCCATAGGTGTCATTGACCTCCTTGAAAAAATCCATGTCGCACATGAGGATACCGACCTTGGCTTTCCGGCGCATGGTGCTGGCCACCAGGGTATCCGTGTAGGATTCCAGGAAACGGCGGTTGTAGAGATCGGTCATGGGATCCCGCATGGTGGTCTCGTGCAGGGCCGAGGCAAAGCGTTTGGCCTCGATGACCGGGGTGGCTTCCTTGATGTAACGGGCCGCCCTTTTCACCATATGCGCAAACCTCTGCAGGCTCTCCGGCGAACTCTCCTTGTCATGGAGAAACTGGCCCACGCCCACCACCCTGCCGTTGGCGATCATGGGGATACAGTGATGTTCAAGCCTATCCTTATGGGGGAACTGTTTGCAGATGTGGGGAAATTCCAGGGAGGAAATGTCATGGCCGGTGCGCTTGGCCCGGCAGAAATTGGCATCCTCCAGGATCTCCGGGCTGCACACGTCATCAATCTGGGAGGCAAAGGCCACGGTCATGCGGTTTTTGTTGCCGCTCAACTCATAAATAAAGGTTTTTTCCAGCTGGTATCGTTCCTTCAGCAGGGCAGCCAGGCGCTGATTGACCTCGGTGGTGGTCTCCTCCTCCTCGATGATGGCCTTGAACGAGTTCAGGCTGAAGATATTATCCACCAGGGTATTGAGCTGGTGGGCCAGCTGTCCCACCTCGTCATTGCTTTTCACCTCGATGCGCTGGGCCCTGTCGCCCTCTCCCTTGGCGATGAAGGTAATTTTTTCAAGAATACTGCGCAGGGGGACGACGATAATCAGCACGTAGAGCAGGGTGGCCACGGTCAGCACCGCGGCAATGGCCACGCCTATCCACAGGGAGCGTGACATCGAGGTGTTGATGATATTTTCCAGTTCCAGGAATTGCGCGCCATGCCGTTTATTGACCGCAACCGTCATGCCCACCACCAGTTCGTACATCTCATCAAGGCTTGCCAGCAGGTCGTCAAGCTTTTCACTGTTCTCTTCCGCTGCCTCGGCATTTCCCAGGGAACTTATAAAATTCTTATAGGTCCTATCAACCAGCAGATATTCCTCCTGGATATCGGCGATAACGGCAATCATTCCGGGATCGCTGTCCGGTGCCACGTTGAAGACATCAAGGGTGTTACCCGAGACCTTGGCCACGTCAAAGACCGGCCCGCCATGCTGCAGGGAGCCGATCATGCGGCCCATGTCGGCCAGACGCTGCTGGTTGGCCAGCACATTGCGGTTATCTTTGGTGATATCAGGGGTGTAGAGGATATGCAGCAGGGAAATCTTAAAACCGTTGATACTGCGCAGAATATATTGCCCCACCTTATACTGGGGAATGGATATATCCTTGATGTCATGATTGCGCTGGGCGATTTTCTGCAGCGAGGAGATATTGAGCATGATGAGAATGGCAAAGCCTGCCAGGGAAACCACCAGCATGCCGATCAATTTACCGGCAATGCTGGTATCCAGGCATTTTTGCAGAAAACAACCGAGGCAGCTTTCGCCTGGACAGTCAAACAGCCCGAGAATGGAAAACTTATTGCTGCCCCTGCGAATTTTTTCTGATGAAGACATAAAATAATCCGGGTATGATTAATGGATAAAAATCACTATGCACGTTTTTGCCTATCTAATGGATTATCACGGGCTTTTTCCCCGTGTCAAGCGAAGACGGCAAAAGCGCAGCCGCTGCGAGCGTTTTTTGCCGATTTTACCAGGTTTGGCCTGGCAACCTGTTGATTTGCTACATTTTTTAGCCAGGCCAAAGTCATGCCTGCCCGGTTTTTCCCGCTGTTCATGAACAAAGCTACAGAGTCCCCAATGAAGATATTTTCCCTACCCCTCATTTTCCTGCTGTCCTGTTTTCTGTTCTCAGGCCAGGCAAGCGTTTTTGCCGCCGGCCAGGAAGACAGCAGCATTTTCGCCGAGGCCAATTCCTTCTTCCAGCAGGCCAACTCCGCGGATGACGCCAAACAGGCCGGGCAACTTTATGAAAAGGCCCTGCTCCGCTATGAACAGCTCGCCAGGGAGGTGCACAGCGGCAGGCTTTACTACAATATCGGCAACACCTACGTCGCCCTGGGTGATATCGGCCGGGCCCTGGTCAATTACCGGCGGGCGGAAAAACTGCTGCCGGGCGATGAAAACCTGGCGCAGAACCTCGGCTATGTCTTAAGCAAACGGCAGGACGTCATCCCCGCCCAACAGGGAGAAAAGCTGCGGCAAACCCTCTTCTTCTGGCATTATGACCTGTCCCGCCACACCCGCTTGCTGCTTTTTTCCGGCTGCTACGTCCTGTTCTGGCTGGCTGCCGGCCTCATGTCCTTTACCCCGGTACCGGTGCCCAGATGGCTGGCCGGTTCCCTGCTGGCACTGACCCTGCTTTTTGCCGCCTCCCTGGCGGTGGAGCATATGGCGGCGGGCCCTGCCAGCGGAGTGATCATCACCGCCGAAGTGGTGGCCCGCCAGGGAGACGGCCGCAATTACCAGCCGAGTTTTACCGCCCCGCTGCACGCCGGTACGGAGTTCCGGCTGCTGGAGAAACGGACCGGCTGGCTGCGGGTGGAACTAAACGACGGCAGACAGTGCTGGCTGCCGGCGCAGAGCTGCGAACTGGTCTGAAGATATGCTGAAAGAGATGTTCAGAGAAATGTATGAGGCGGGGGATACCCCCTGGGAGCTGCATCGGCCGGATGGCAATCTCATCGAGATGGTCAGGGATTACCGCATTGCCCCCGGACCGACCCTGGATATCGGCTGCGGCACCGGCAGCAACACCATCTGGCTTGCCCGGCACGGCTTTGCCGCCACCGGCTGCGATGTGACGCAACTTGCCGTCAACCAGGCCATGGCCAAGGCGGCGGAGGCGCAGGTCGCCTGCACCTTTCTGCGCCTTGACTTCCTCAGCGATGCGGTAGCCGGCGCCCCTTTTGCCTTTCTCTTTGACCGGGGCTGCTTCCATTCCTTTGACCGCGCCGGGGAGCGCCGGCGTTTCGCCGAAAAATCCGCCTCCCTGCTGCACCAAGACGGCCTTTGGCTCTCGCTGGTGGGCAACCGCGATGAAATCCGCGACACTTCCGGCCCGCCCCAGCGTTCGGCCCTGGATATCATCAGTGCGGTGGAACCCTTTTTTGAAATTCAACTGCTCAAGTCCAGCCACTTTGACACCAACCATGCATCCGCCCACCGCAACTGGGTCTGCCTGATGAAAAAACGGGTCCGGTGAGCCTGCCTGATCCCCCGGCAGACATCCATCGGCCCTGGCCGCATAGTTAGAAACAACATCAAGAAAAACTTCAGAGGAGAATAAACCATGAAAGTCGTCGCATTCAACGGAAGCGCCCGCAAGGGCGGCAATACCGCCACCCTGCTGAAACAGGTGCTGGAGGAAATCGCCAGGGAAGGCATTGAGACGGAGCTGATCGAGCTGGCCGGCCGGGCTGTGCCCGGCTGCATCGCCTGCTACAAGTGTTTTGAGCGGAAAAACCAGCAGTGCGCCGTGGACAACGATATCATCAATGAGGCCATTGCCAAGATGAGGGAGGCCGACGGCATCCTGCTGGGCTCACCGACCTACTTTGCCGATGTTTCCGCCTCCATGAAGGGGCTGATCGAGCGCTGCGGCATGGTGTCCCGGGCCAACGGCGACATGTTCAAAAGAAAGGCGGGCGCGGGCGTGGTGGCCGTGCGGCGGGCCGGGGCCTCCCATGTCTTCAGTTCGCTTAACAATTTTTTCACCATCGGCCAGATGATCATTGTCGGGTCATCCTACTGGAACATCGGCATCGGCCGTGATCCAGGGGAGGTGTTAAATGACCAGGAAGGGATCAAGACCATGCAGGACCTGGGCCGCAATATGGCCTGGCTGATCAAGAAAATCAACGCATAGCAGGGCTGTCCACCTCCACCCACTCGCCGAGCCGCGCTGAACGCAGACATGCATCACAGACCGACAGCGCGGCCAGCCCTGCCTCGCCGCTGACCGGATTGGCCCCATCTCCCTTGAGAAAGGCCAGCCAGTCCCGGAGCAGCGGGACAATGGTCGGGGCCGGCGGGGCATGACTGAGGGGCATGCTGGTGGCGCCTTGGATGAACTCCAGCCGGCCATGCACCTGGTCCCCATGCAGCTCGCCGTCCAGCCCGACAAACTCATAGCGGCCGCATCTGCCCCTGCCGACCTTGCTCGAATCCATCGTACCCACCACCCCATCGGCCAGTTCCAGCTGGGCGGTGAACAGATCCTCCAGATTCGGGTTATGGATCTGGTAGCGGGAGGCCCGCACCCGTCTGATTTCCAGGCCGGTAATATAGCGCAGGGCATCAAACATGTGCACCGCGGTGTGCAGAATGACCCCCGCGCCTGCGGTGGCCGCATCTTCCAGCCAAGGCAGCGAGGAAGGTTCCAGCCGGTGGCAGGCGGAAAAGCTGAACAGCCGCCCCACACTGACCAGATTACGGCGCAGGCCCTGGATGATGTCGTTATAGCGCAGGGTATGCCCCACCGTGAGGGGCAGATCCGCCTCCTTGAACAGGGCAACCATCTCAGCCCCGCTCCTGCTGTCGTCAGCCAGGGGTTTTTCCACCAGCAGGGGCTTGTGCAACGCGGCGCAGTGGCGGGCAATGGCCAGATTGACGGTGGGCGGTGTGACGGAAATCACCGCCTCCACCTCAGGATCCTGCACCAGATCGTGCCAGTCGGCATGATAGCGCGCCTGCCACTTTCTCGCCTGCTCCAGACCGGCCGCCGATCTTCTGGAGATGGCAACCAGTTCCATACCGGCCATATCCTTGACAATATGCCCGGCATAACGGGAGCCATGCCTGCCCGTGCCGATAATCCCGACCTTCATCATTTCTCCTCTCCGCACCTCAGGCGGCCCCGGCAAGAGGTCCTGGGCGGACTATCTCAGCGGCCCTGCCCGGCAGGCGCCTCCTCAAAAAAACAGTAGGGATCCTTGTCTTTGAACACGTCCAGGCCGAAGCCATGGACCACCGCCAGGCAGCCGCCGCAGACCGGTCTGATCCGGCAGGCGGCGCAGGCCGCCGAGCCGGCGCGATATTTACGAGCCGGCTCGCCATGGTAGATGGCGCTGATACTCTGGGCAAAGACATTGCCGATATAAGAGGGAAGTTTGCGGCAGGCATGGGCCTCGCCATCCGGCAGGATGGCAAAGAAGTTGAAGGCCGCGCCGCAGCCGTAGCCGGCGCAGCCCCCGAACAGGGGCTGATTCTCCTGGCACAGGATGATATTCATCAGATTGTCCTTGCGGCTCAGGCAGGGATTCTCCCGGGCCGCGGCCAGGTAGGTTCTCAGGAAATCGGCATAATCCTGCGGCCGCACGGACTGCAGGCTGGCCCCTTCCCCCACCATGGCCAGCCGGTTGAAGGTGAACAGATCCACCCGGTCACGCAGCCTCTCCGCCAGCGGCAGCACCTGTTCCATATTGTCCCGGGTCAGGGTCAGCATTACCATGGAGTAGATGCCGAGTTCCTGCAGCAGGGCCAGAAAATCCAGCACCCGGGCAAAATGGCCCTTGCCGCGGATGTAGTCATTATGTTCCGGCAGCCCTTCCAGGCTGACCTGAAAAAACTCAAGTTTTTGGATGGCAACAATCTTTTCCATCATAGCCCGCGGGGCGGGGTTCCCGAGAATGGCCACCCGCAGATTACGGTCCACCGCCGCCTGGTAGAGTTCCAGGAAATGGGGGTACAGCAGGGGATTGCCGCCGGAAAAGGAAACCTGGCCCAGCACCTGGTGTTCGCGGCAGAAACCGCGCAGATCATCGAGAATGGCCAGCCCCCTGGCCAGGGGCAGGGCAACCCGGTCGCTGCGGTCGTAACAGTGTTTGCAGTGCAGATCGCAGACCTGGGTGATATGCCATTGCAGGGTGAAAACCGGCGAGGAAAAATAACTTGCAGGGATATCCTTACCCTGGGGAAAGGTCTGCGGGTTGCGGCAAATGGCCGAGGGTGGCTTGAGCAGGAGACCCTGGCCTGCCGCCCGGTCCAGCAGCCGGTCGATCATCCCCACCGCCACCTTGCCTTCTGCTGCCGCTGCCTCCGGCGGGAGCTGCTCCACCACGATTTTAAGCGCCAGCAGGTCCTCAGCCCCGGCCGGCCGCAAGACAAGCTGACCGTCGGCGGGCCGGCGATAGATCAGGATCATCTCCTCCTCCGGCAACAGCGCCCCCTCACCCGGTTGCCCAGCCTCCGGCAGCAGAGAGAGCAGATTTTTCCAGCCGGGCTGCAGCAGCTGCAGGGTGGGATTAATGGTGAGGCGGTCAACCTGGGCCGGCATGGCGGCAGCACCGGTTTCCCGCACCCGGAAAAGGGCGAGCTCAAGCCTGGCCAGTTCTGGCAGATAGGGAGGGAGCTGTAAACCATCCTGCAGATTAGCCATACTTGCCGGGAAATTGCCTGGGGTAAATGGCTCTTCGTGCTGCGCAAGCACCTGCTGCTGTTGTCCCTTGTCAAGACAGGAAAAACATGCAGGGAAAATGAATTCTGGTCTCATGCGGGAACCGTGGTGGGAATCTGTGGAAATTCAGGGCAGAATGACTGATTTTGCCCCTGAACAGAAGAATCACACCGGAAAGTTACTTCATTCAGAAAAAAATTGCTACAATGCCGGCCGTTCTATTTGCTGCCACTGCAGCCACTTGATCCGGCGGGTGCCATCTTCTTTTGCTCTTCATCTTTGGGAGCAGCCATTGCCTTCTCCTCGTCTCCAGCCGCTCCCATATCCTTTCCAGTCTCTTCCTGGGTGGTAGTAGCCGCGCTCCCCTTGTGGCCGCTGCAGCCACTGCCGGCACCAACGGCCTCGGTCTTGTCTGTCTTCATTGAGCTGTCTCCTTTTGCCCCGCAGCCACTGCCGCCGAACGCCACACCGCTGGTAAGGGGCAGACCGCTCAGCAGACCGGCAATTCCCACCCCAGCCAGAATTTTCTTCATTTCTTTTGCGTCCATCAGTTCCTCCTTTTTTTTCTGGTTTGACTATCTCGCAAAAAGCCGCTCGACAGCCGTACAGTGCATGATAAGTTTTTGATTTATCGTCACTGAATTTCATTACCGAGACTTTTTACGAAGCCGTTAAGGTTTCGGCCAGGTTCACTCTCCGTTCAGGTAAACGTGACCCTAACAAATATTTTTTGTTTATTATTTATTATTCCTTGCCAGCCTGTCAAGATTTATGCGTAACCACAAAAAAAATCCGGGCTTGCGGCATTGCTGCCGGCAAACCCGGATACCTGGGCTGCTAAAACTTTCGGCCCGTAAAATTGTCTGGGTCAGCACCCAGGCAAGGCCGTACCGAAACCTCCCGCTATTTACCCTTATCGCTGCCTTCAACCGGGGTATTCTTTTCTTCTTCGTCAGGGACAGCTGTTATGTTTTTCTTTGTCTCTACCGGGTCAACGGCTGACTTTTCCTCACTGCCTGCCGCACCCTCAACCTTTTCCGTTTTTTCCGGAGTACTGACCGCACTCCCTTTGCTGCCGCCTCAGCTGCTGCCGCTGCCGCCGCCTCAGCCGCTGCCGCCGAAAGCGACTCCGCTGCCCATTGGCAGGCCGCTCAGCAGACCGGCGATACCCACCCCTGCCAGAATTTTCTTCATTTCCTTGGCGTCCATTGGTTCCTCCTTTTCTTTACGGGTTTCGGCAAGGCCCACCAGCCGTTTACAGGTGAAGCCCATTTTGCCTAACAATGAAAACATAAACATTATCGAGATTTTCTATTCCCATGTCAATAGTTATACAATAAACCTTTTTCATTCGTTTGCCGGCCATAATAATGGTAGATTAACGGCCATGACATCCTTGCAGATTCTGCAGAAATATTTCGGCCACTGCTCCTTCCGGGGGTGCCAGCAGGAAATCATTGACCATCTCCTGGCGGGCCGCCATGCCCTGGTGCTCATGCCCACCGGCATGGGCAAGTCCGTCTGTTACCAGATCCCGGCCCTCATGCTGCCTGGTCTCACCCTGGTGATCTCCCCGCTTATCGCCCTGATGAAGGATCAGGTGGACGGCCTGCGCGCCAAAAATATCGATGCCGCCTTTATCAATTCATCGCTCTCCAAAACCCAGCGGGAAAAAAGGCTGCGGGCGGTGGAGGAAGGGGCGTACAAACTTCTCTATGTCACCCCGGAGCGCTTCCGCAAACCCGAGTTCTGCGCGCTCATCGCCCGTCGCCCCATCAGCCTGCTAGCCATTGACGAGGCCCACTGCATCAGCCAGTGGGGCCATGATTTCCGGCCCGACTACACCCGGATCAGGGAGTTCCGCGCCATGCTGGGCAGTCCCCTCACCATCGCCCTGACCGCCACGGCCACCCCTGAGGTGCAGCAGGACATCATCACCCAACTCGGTCTGCAACCCGCGGCCATCAAAATCTTCCACGAAGGGATCAACCGCCCCAACCTCCAGCTCAGCGTGAAGGATCTGCACGGGGACGACAGCAAGCTCGAGGTCATTGGCAGCCAATACCAGCGGCAGCCGGGCAGCACCATTGTCTACTTTGCCCTGATCAAAACCCTGGAACGGTTCAGCTCCCTGCTGGGCAGCAGGGGCATTGCCCACTGCTGTTATCATGGGGGGCTCGGCAAGGAGGAACGCCGCCGCATCCAGAACCTGTTCATGAGCGGCGGCACCCAGCTGATTCTGGCCACCAACGCCTTTGGCATGGGCATTGACAAGGCCGATATCCGCCATGTCATCCACGCCGAGGTGCCCGGCTCCATGGAGGCCTATTACCAGGAAATCGGCCGGGCCGGACGGGACGGGGACCAGGCGGACTGCACCCTGCTCTACGACGAACAGGATCTGCTCATCCAGATGGACTTCATCAAATGGAACAATCCCGATGCCGACTTTTACCGCCGCCTCTATCAGCTGCTGGCTGACGATCCGGAGGCGGTAAACAGCGGCGGGGTCGAATGGCTGAAGGAAAGGCTGCTCTTTAAAAACAGATTTGATTTCCGGCTGGAGACGGCGCTTTCCATGTTTGACCGTTACGGCGCAACCGAAGGCAGCCTGGAAGAGCGCGACCTGCATATCGCGGCGCCCTTGCCCGCCGAGCTCAGCCAGAAAAAAATTGCAAAAAAAATGCTCGCTGAACAAAAAAAACTGCATTTCATGGTCGGTTATATTAAAACAGGTGGGTGTCGCAAGGCGCTCATCCATGATTATTTCGGCATGGATCATGCCGAGCGTTGCGGGGCATGTGACAACTGCCGGCGCAGACAGGAGTTGCCTGATCCGTAAAAAGTCTGTTTTCACCACAGAGCACACAGAAATCACAGAGAAATTTTTTTTATTTTCAGCAAGTTATCTCGGTTGGCTTTGTGCTCTCTGTGGTTAATCTTCAGTTTTTACGAATTCATCAATAGTTGACCATATGAAAAATCTCATTCTGTGGCTTGGCATCGGAATCGTTGTTTTAACAGTTTTTCTTCTGATCGTATGGCGGCTCAGAAAAAAAAAGGTGCGTAATGAGCGTGAGCCCCGCGTTGCGGCGCCTTCCCCGCCTCCGGCCGGCCACAATGATCTGCAGTTCTCCCCCCGCCCCCAATCGCTGCCCTCGGGCGATAATGTGCATCTGCAGCTTGAGATCCTGCGGCAGACCCTTGATCTGACCACCGCCATTCTGTTATGGGCCGGCCCGGGGGATAAAAACCTGCAGATCCTCAGTGTGGCCAGCCAGCGCGATGATATTGTCCGGGAGCCTTTCCCGCGGGGCAGCGGCATTATCGGCGGTCTGCGCCAGGGTTGTCCGGAAATTGCCGTCTGCCCGGTGCCGCAGCATCTCGCCATCCCTTACTATGCGGCCAACCGCCAAACCGGCAGCCTGCTGGCCCTGCCCATCCCCATGGCCGCCGGTCCTGAAAGTGATGACCCAAACGGGCTCCCCGCCGCGGCAATACTCTGTCTCGACCGGGAAAGCGAGTCACCCTGGACCCGGCAGGAGCGCGAGGTGGTGGAACTCACCTGCCACAAACTCTCCCACGATCTGCGTTTTACCCACAAAATGGAGGAAACCAACCGCAACATGGAGGCCATCCATCAGATCTGCATGGGCATGCTGGAGTTGAACCAGGTGATGGGCCTGCAGGCCGTGTTCGAGGCCACCATAAAAACCATCAAACAGCTGACCGCAGCCGATTTCATCGCCATCAGCCTGCTGGAGGGCGAGGAGCACCGCATTGTCCTGGCCAGCGGCCCCAAAGCCGGCCATTTTAACGATCTGTCCTTCCCGGCGGATGACGGCCTGGTGGGGCAGGCCATCAAACTGCGCCGCTGGATGCCGGCCCATGGCAACTATCAGGAGGATTATCCGGTTTTCAGCAACAGCATGCGCATCGCCGGCCTGGAGTCCCTGCTCATCCTGCCCCTGCTGAAAGATGAGCAGGAGGCCATCGGCGCCCTGACCGTTGCCGGCAGAAAGCCCGACATGTTCCCGCAGGAACTGCGGGAAATCCTGGAAGTCATCGCCTGCCAGGTGGCCACCAAAATCGAACTGGGAAGGGCCCACGAAAAAATCTGCCAGCTGGCCACCACCGACGGCCTGACCGGGCTCGCCAATCACCGCACCTTCCAGCACGCCTTTGACAACATGCTGCACCGGGCCCTGCGCCAGTCCATCCCGCTGACCATGGTGCTCTGCGATCTGGATTACTTCAAAAAGATCAACGACAGCTTCGGCCATCCCTTCGGCGATGCCGTGCTGCAGGAAGTGGCCGGGGTACTGGCCGGCACCATCCGCAAGGTGGACCTGGCCGCCCGCTACGGGGGGGAGGAATTTGCCCTGCTGCTTGAAGATTCCAGCATCAGCGGAGCACGCAAGCAGGTGGAGCGGGTACGCCGGGCCATCAGCGACCTGGAATTCCACCATGGCGGCAGCATCATCAAGATTTCCATGTCCTTTGGCCTGTCCTCCTTTCCCGAGGATGCCAAAAACAAAGACGATCTCATCAAAAAGGCGGACCAGGCCCTGTATCACGCCAAGGCCCGGGGGCGCAACCGCAGCGTCTGCTGGTGCGACACCCAGCAGGCGGAGTGAAGCAAGCCATTTCTCGCTGGTGATAATTGCGCCATTATGCTATTTTAGGCAGTTCTCTGCCGTTGGGCGGAAAAAAATGGCAATTACGCAAAGAGCAACAAGGAGCAACCCATGAGCAACGAACCGAATAAAATCATCTACTCCATGATAAAAGTGAGTAAATTCTATGATAAAAAACCGGTATTAAAAAATATCAACCTTTCCTATTTCTACGGGGCGAAAATCGGGGTGCTCGGCCTCAACGGCTCCGGCAAAAGCTCGCTGCTGCGCATTCTGGCCGGGGTTGACCGGAATTTTGAAGGCCAGACCTCCATTTCCCCGGGGCTCACCGTGGGCCTGCTTGAGCAGGAACCGGTGCTTGACCCGGACAAGAGCGTCAAAGAGGTGGTGGAAGAGGCGGTGCAGTCCACGGTGGATCTGCTGGCGGAATTCAACCGCATCAACGAAAAGTTCGCCGAGCCCATGTCTGATGACGAGATGAACGATCTCATCGCCCGCCAGGCCGAGGTGCAGGAAAAACTTGATACCCTGGAGGCCTGGGAGCTTGACTCGAAACTGGAGATGGCCATGGACGCCCTGCGCTGCCCGCCCGGAGACACCAAAGTCAGCGTGCTTTCCGGCGGCGAGAAAAGACGGGCCGCCCTGTGCCGCCTGCTACTGCAGAAGCCGGACATTCTGCTGCTCGACGAGCCGACCAACCACCTGGATGCGGAATCCGTGGCCTGGCTTGAACACCATCTGCAGCGTTATGAAGGCACCGTCATCGCCGTCACCCATGACCGTTATTTTCTCGACAACGTGGCAGGCTGGATTCTCGAACTCGACCGCGGCCAGGGCATTCCCTGGAAGGGCAATTATTCCTCCTGGCTGGACCAGAAGGCAAAGCGCCTGCAGACCGAGGAAAAACAGGAAACGGAACGGCAGAAGACCCTACAGCGCGAACTTGAGTGGATCCACATGAACCCCAAGGGCAGACGGGCCAAGGCCAAGGCCAGGATTAAATCCTACGAGGCCCTGCTCAGCCAGGAAAATGAAAGACAGGTCAGGGATCTGGAGATCTTTATCCCGCCCGGACCGCGGCTGGGCAATGTGGTTATCGAGGCGGACAAGGTGAGCAAGGCCTATGACGGCAAACTGCTGGTGGATGAGATGAGCTTCTCCCTGCCGCCCGGCGGCATTGTCGGGGTCATCGGCCCCAACGGCGCCGGCAAGACCACCCTGTTTCGCATGATCACCGGCCAGGAAAAACCGGATTCCGGCACCATCCGCCTGGGAGACACCGTAAAGCTGGCCTATGTAGACCAGAGCAGGGAAGATCTGGCCCCGGACAAGAGCATCTGGGAGGTCATCTCCGACGGCCAGGATGTCATCGCTTTAGGCAACCGGGAGGTCAACTCCAGGGCCTATGTGGCCCGCTTCAACTTTTCCGGTTCCGACCAGCAGAAGAAGGTGGGGCAGCTTTCCGGCGGCCAGCGCAACCGGGTCCATCTGGCCAGGATGCTCAAGCAGGGGGCCAATGTCATTCTGCTTGACGAGCCGACCAATGACCTGGACGTCAACACCCTGCGCGCCCTGGAAGAGGCCCTGGAGAATTTCGGCGGCTGTGCGGTGGTCATCAGCCACGACCGCTGGTTTCTTGACCGTATCGCCACCCACATCCTCGCCTTTGAGGGAGACAGCAAGGTGAGCTTTTTTGACGGCAACTATTCGGAATACGAGGCTGACCGTAAAAAACGCCTCGGCGCCGCCGCGGAACAGCCCCACCGCATCAAATACCGGCAGTTGACGAGAAGCTGATCTGAAGTGAGAAGGGAAAAGGGGAAGGGAAAAAGAGGCTGCCCCTCACCTCTCACTTCTCACTTCTCACTTCTTCTCACCGGGCAGGCACAAGGCCAGCCCCTACCCGTCTCCCTCACCGGGCGGTTCGCGAACCGCCCCTACTTCTCATTTTTCACTCAGCAGAACAGTGAGCCGACCTGGAAAACCAGGGTAGCCAGCAGAAAGGCGAAAATGGTATTGAAGATCATGGAAAAGGCCCCCCATTTCCAGGAACCGGCCTCCCGGCTGATACAGACGACCGTAACAAAACAGGGGGCATAGTAGGAAATAAACAGCAGAACACTTAAGCCCTTCACCGGGTTCCAGCCGGGATCAGCCGCCAGGGTCTTGCCCAGCGAGCCGCTCTCCTTCTGGTTGTCGCCTCCCAGGGAGTATGCCGTGCCCAGGGTGGAGAGGATCACCTCTTTTGCCGCCACTCCGCCGATCAGGGCGATATTGGTGCGCCAGTCGAAACCGGCCAGGAAACTGACACTTTCCAGGGCGATGCCAACCCGGCCGGCTGCGGAATTGCGTAATGCCATCTGGGCCTCGGCCCGGTCTATGGCTGCCAGCATGCGGCTCCGCTCCGCCGCCTCTTCCTCGGGTATGGCCATCTTGCCGGCAACATTCGCAGCCGGATAGGCTACCTCAACCTCCTGCCGCTGCTGGACAAACTTCTCCTTATCCTTTGCCGGCAGGCCGGGATAGGTCATCATGGCCCAGATAATGATGGAAATGCCCAATATCACGGTGCCGGCCTTTTTGATGTACTGCCAGGTTTTTTCCCAGGTATGAATGAAGAGCCCTTTCAAGGTGGGGAAGCGGTAAGGGGGAAGCTCCAGGACAAAAGGGGTGCTTTCGCCCCTCAGCACGGTTACCCGCAGCAGCTTGGCCAGCACCAGGGCCACCATCCAGGAGAGGATGGTGAAGAAGAACATGTATTGCGCCTTGTTCTCGGAAAAAAAGGCGCCGATGAAAAGGGCCAGCACCGGCAGTTTGGCTCCGCAGTTCATGAAGGGCGCAGTCAGCAGGGTCGCCATCCTCTCCTTGGGTGAGCGCAGGGTGCGGGTGGCCATCACGCCAGGCACGGCACACCCCCCGGCAATGCCGCCGGACAGGATATAGGCCATCACCGAACTGCCGTTAAGCCCGAAGATTCTGAAAATCCGGTCCAGCATGAAGGCGACCCTGGCCAGGTAACCTGAATCTTCGAGAATGGCAATGCCGAAGAACATGAACATGATGAGCGGCACAAAGCCGAGCACCCCGCCCACGCCATCGATAATACCGGAGACGATCAGGGATTTCAGATGACCGTCAGGCAACATGTGCTCCGCCGTCTGGGCCAGATAGCCGAACAGGCTTTCCAGCCAGGAGACCGGGAGCTCACTGTAATTAAAGGTAAAGGTATAAAGGGCGAACAGGACAAGCCCCATGAACAGAGGGCCGAGGAAGCGGTTGGTCAATACCTTGTCGATGCGGTCGGAGGTATAGAGCCTGTCCTTGTCATACTTGTGGGAAATAACCCCTTTTTGCAGAATGCCTTTGATATACCCATAGCGGTGGTCGGCCACCATGGCCTCGGGATAGGTTTCCATGGTTTCCCGGAGATGGAGGGAGACCGCCTCAACCTTCTTCTCCAGCAGGGCCGAGAGGGCGGCATTTTCCTTTCTGCCCCGCTCCTTGATCTGCTGATCATTTTCCAGGTATTTAATGGCAATCCAGCGCCCGGGATAGGTATCGGTCAAAAAATTTCCGCTGGTAATTTTTTCTTCCAGATCAAGCAGAGTGGAATCAATATCCTCACCGTAGGAAATAGGCTTGGAATTCCACTCCTTCTTTTTGGCTGCCTGGCGGACGGTTTCCTCCATGAGTTTCTGGGTGCCGAAGCCGGTGCGGGCAATAATCGGCACCACCGGCACCCCGAGATATTCCGCCAGCCGGTCTTCCTTGATCTCGATACCCCGGTCACGGGCCGCGTCAATCATGTTAAGGGCAATGACCACCGGAATGCCGAGTTCGAAAAACTGGGTGGTCAGGTAGAGATTTCTTTCCAGATTGGCTGCATCAATGATGTTGACGATGACCTGCGGTTTTTCAAAAATGAGAAAATCCCGGGCCACCACCTCTTCTTCCGAATAGGCGGTAAGGGAATAGGTGCCCGGCAGATCGACGATATTGATTTTCGTGTTCTCAAGCCGGTAAACACCCTCTTTTTTTTCAACCGTTACCCCGGGATAATTCCCCACATGCTGGCGGGAACCGGTCAGGGCATTAAACAGGGTTGTCTTCCCTGAATTGGGATTGCCGGCTAGGGCTATTCTAAATTCTGCAGTCATTTTCTTTGTATTTTCTCATTACGGTCATGCCGCGGAGCAGACAACAGGCCACCTCTTCCGAACAGATGCGGCACGCCTCCCCCGGCTTCCACCGAAGAGATCATATCTCGTAAGTTCATTGGTTACAGTATGAGTTTTTCCGGTCAGCTACTGATTGCCGCCAGGGCCTGAAAAAGAGAACCGACCGGTCCGGCGGCGAACACGGCAATGGCTTTTGTTAATTAAGCAAACAAAAGAGGGGAGCAAATCCCCTCTTTTATTACCCCGCTAAGGTTGTACTTCCACTTCAATGAAATCGGCCTCGTTGTTGCGCAGGGAGATGACACTTCCCATCACGCGCAAGGCCACCGGATCATACAAGGGAGCCCTGCCCTGGACGGTAATTTCCGTGCCCGGCACCAGCCCCATGTCACGGATGCGCCTGCCCAGTTCCCCGTCCTTTTTCACAGCCGTAATAACACCCTTCTGATTTTTTCGCATATTGCGCAGCATCATCCGAGACATACTCTCACTCTCCTGAACTTTTACATCCCGAACAATTATATTGAGCCGCCTTCCCGCCACCGTGTCCACAGCAAGATGAGTTTTCATCGCCAGGCGAAACCGCCGTATCCGAGTCCACTTTCTTGCCATGGCTCTCCTGGCAGTCACATGAACAGCCGGCGCAACCGGCACCAAAGAAAAATCTTCTTATCAGAAAAACGGCGGCAACGGCTACAATAAAAATGACTAACCCAGTATCCCAAAATTGCATTTTATCACCCTGCAACCATATATTAAGCAACCAAAACAAAATTAGATGAACCTAATTTCGCCATGAATAAAAATTAATGAATACCTGCCTGCCTGTCAATGCTTTTTCATTATTTTTCTTCATCGGGACCATCTCCTCCCCTGGGCCAAGGTTACCGGCGGAGAAAGCGGAAAGGGACTGCCCGCCCGCCGGGTTTTTCCCGTCAATCTTTCCTTATTGAGCGGATGAACTGCACCACACTCTGAGAATAAAAACAAAAAATCATGCCCAGCACCACTGCCCCGGTGGTGATCCAGAATAAAATCAGATGGAGGGACTGATAGTGATAAAAAAAGAGATCAAGCACAAAAAGAATCATACCAAGATGAATGAGCGATGACCCCAGACGTACCCAATAGCCGCTTTTTTCAAAATGGAGAAGCTGACTGCCGCCCACGGCCAGCGCCAGCACGACAAGCTGCAGCAGGAGCGAGGCGGCAAGCACCAGCGCCAGCCCGGTCTTGACCCCGAACCACAGGGAAACCCCGCCGGCAATGAGCGCCAGGCCGATGGCAAAACGATTCAGCCAGACTGCGGGCAGAAGCCGCTTGGGAACGCAGATGCCCAACAGCAGAATCAGGGCGATGATAAAAGGCGCAATCACACTGTTCATCCGGTTCATATAGACCAGCTTTTCAGCCGGAGCAAGCTGCTGGATCTGGGCGAGCTTGAAGTAAAACATGCCGTAAATGCAGATTGTTGAAATGACAAAGAGCACGGCAACCGTGGCCAGCACGAGATAAAAATCCAGGGAGCCTTTTTTCTTCATAGACGGCCTCCTCAGCCGACAAAGGTATGCTCGCCCGGGAAAAAAAACGAGCTGAGGAAAGTGAAGATCATGGCCAGAAAGCAGACAACCCCGAGCAGGGAGGTAAAATACCACATGGCGGGCTTATTGGCATAAAGCCTGGTATGCAGATAGGTACTGTAGATGGCCCACATCATGATTGAACTGCAGATTTTCGGATCCCACCACCAGTTCGGCCCCCAGGCCTTGAGGGCCCAGGGGTAGCCCAGCAACATGCCCAGGGTGAGCAGAAAATAACCGAGTTTGGCAAAATCATAGCCCAGGATTTCCATATCAAGATCACGCTTGGCCAGCATAAACACCGAAGCGGTGAAGGTCATGGTGATACAGGCATAGGAGAGAAAAAGCAGTGGCGGATGAAACCACATGTACTGGGCATTGTAGTAAAAAACCATGCGGGGATACAGGCGCATGAACAGCCCGAAACGTTGCCCGTCGCTCATGTTCGCCGTAAACCAGGGGCCAATCTCGCCGAAAAATCTGGGCAGCGGCGCCAGGAAGGGATCCGCCTGAAAAAACAGGATGCAGACCTGAACGGCCAGCAGCAGATGCAGAGCGGCACGGAACCGGTGCTGGTGAAGGCGCAGATGGCCGACCAGGGCCATGGCGGCATAGCACATGAACCAGAAGTAATATTTCTCGTTTTCGAGCCAGAGGGGCAGCATATACCGGGGTGGGGCATCCATCCGATACAGGGGCAGGCCATATTCCGCCCCCTGGTTCATGGCGCTGAGCTGTTGATTGAGCATTTCGGCAAAGGGCGGCGGCAGTTCAAGGGCAATCTGTTGAAATATTTGATAATGAAACCAGCAGATCCCCAGAAAACCCGCAACAAAAAGCAGAACGACCACGGCCAGCAAAAAAGAGGTTGTCCGCGGCAGCAGCGGGGCAGACCGGCAGAGGTTGATCCCTCCGGAAACGCCGAGCAGGCCGGCCAAGACCAGCAGAACCAGGAGAAGCCCATGGCCGGTCCGGCTGTAAGATGCTAGTGGCAGAAGGATTTCCATACGTTACCTTTTCCTGCAGGGGAATTTGTTCTGAACCATCAATTTGCTGAGCATATCGCAACTCTGCCTGAAAGTCCATCCCCGCTTCGGCGGCCCCGACTCTCAACGGACCGATGGCTCGAGGTCCCTGGGCAAATCACAGCACAGGATCGATTGCAAGACATTGATTGCCATTGTGACTTTGACCGACTTCCATTATTATCTATACGATGTTTAAGATGATATCCCTGCGGAAACGGAGACAGGATGAATTTACAAGGGGAGTTTGAAGGCTCTTTTCTGACCAGCATCCTTCAGCTGTTATGTGATGACCAGAACACCGGCATTCTGCAGGTATCCTGCGGCAGAAAAGAGTGCCAAGTCATGTTCAAAGACGGGACAATTGTCTATGCCCGGAGCTCCCAGAAAAGGTCACGCCTGGGCGCCCTGTTACGAAGAGATGGGCTTATCTCCACCCTGCAGCTGAAAGATGCGGTGCAGGCCCAGCAGGACAACAATGACTCCATCGGCAAAATCCTGCTGAACAAAGGGTACATTACCCGGGATGTACTGCAGCAATACAGCCAGAAACAGGTTGAGGAAATCCTCTACAGCATTCTCTTCTGGAAAAAAGGAAAATTCGAATACACGGACAGCCAAGTCAAGTTGGACGGCAAAATCATTACCCGGCTCAACCCCATGAAGCTGATTCTCGAGGCCTCGCGCCGCATTGATGAAATGCCCCTGCTGACCGCCATGATCACCAGTGATGAGCTTGTCTATCAAATGGCAGGCAGCAAAAAAAAGGGCGCCGAAGAATTCAGTTTCAGCAGCACGGAACATCATATTCTCAGCCTGATCGATGAAACACGAACAGTGCGCGATATCATCAACCAAAGCAGTTACGATGAATTCACCGTTTACAAAACCCTTTATGCGCTGATCTCCGCCGGCCTGATTGAAAACTCCCGGGGGAAAAATGCGGCGGCCGACGGGCTTGGCTTTAATTTCATTCTATCAATCTACACCGATATTCTGAAGATTATCACCCGAACCCTTGCCGCCCATTCCGGGGAACGGATAAACCTTCTCATCCGAAAGGCCCAAGAGAACCTGCCCAGGGCCCAGGCAAAGGTGCTGCAGGATTTTCACCTGAGCAGCGCGGCGGCCGTCAACCGCAAGGCTGTCATCGCCTCCTGCCGGAAAGCAGGCGGGGACAGGGTGCGGCAGTGCCTGCTGCTCATTGACAGCTTTAACGGCCTCTGCCATCTCCTGCTCGCACAAACCATCCCTCTGGTTGCCCACAATGAAGTCTATGATATTATCCAGGCGATTGATAAAGTCCTTGAATATGTGCAGAGATATCCGAATAATTCAGTGGAAAAAGACAAAATCATCAGCGACATGAAAAATGTGCTCAACGATACCATCAAGCAGGTGCAGTTTGTGCCCGGCAAAACAAAAAACATGGGTTTTCTTGCTCTGTTCAAAAAAAAATGAGGCCTGTCCAAGACCGGCCATTGCCGCAGCCGGGCTCGATTCCCGCAAGCCGGGTGAGCCGACGCAAAAAAAACCGGGGAGTGCCACAGCGAGCACTACCCGGTTTTCGCGTTTTTGCAAGAAGGGTGTGGTTAACGGCCTAAAATAGTGTCCACCTGCTCCTGGGTGAGGACCTGGGCCACGTAATTTCCTTCACCGATTACATTCTCGATGTTCTCCACATAAGCCTTGAGATGATTTTCCGAACCATCCACCAGATGACCGTACATGGTCTTCAGCTCGGCCTCGTCCGTATAATCCATGCCGCATTCGCCCGCATCGATGTTGTCATCCGTATCAACAATAACCTTCGGGCAGCCGATGATATCTATCATATCAAGCTCTTCGATAAAGGCCCCGACATACCAGGCATCCAGCTGGCTTTGCGAACCCCAGTTCACCAACAGATTGAATTTTTCCGTAAAATACCAGCCGTAATCCTCACCGGTGAAAACGCCGATGCTGGCGGGCAGATTATTGGCATCCGGATTGGGATCGGCGATGCCGTAGACGGCCAGCATGTCGCGCACGGTATCGGTGTGGGTCTGCTCGGAGCCATCCCCGATATTGGAGAAGGTCGGGTCATTGGGATACAGCTCGCCCAGGGTCATGTAGACATCGCGGGCCAATTTCTCTTCTTCCCGCATGAAGATGAGATGGGTTTCCTCGCCGAGGTCAAGTGTCCCAGCAACGCTGCAAAGGGGAGCAGAAAGAGCCATGGCGCCGAAAGCAAGTGTTGTTACGAGTTTTTTCATTGGTAAGTCTCCTTTTGAATTTGTTTGAAATGAAATACGATTTTTTGCCTTAACTGATACTAGTTATTATTATTGCCTCTTGACTCCTTTTATACCCCAGGAATCCTATCAGATCAATGCGGCAAATTGTCGCAGGGTATTTTCCCCCACGAAAAACCTGGCAACAGGAGCACAAACTGAAATGAATCCGTTTCCCGCCTGCAGAATTAATTTGACAGATCACTTCTGAAAATGTGAATAATATATGTGAGTTGTGCTGGGCACTCCCAGGTGCGGCAGGTTGGGGAAAGAGGCGGCAACAGGTTGCCGTTTTTTCCCTCAGCTGGGATGTTTATCATTTGCATTTTTTTTCGCTTCTTCTCCACAAAAGGGCAAGATGCTCAGCAAAAAAGCCTGCCCGACCACCTCCTGAGAGAGAAGACGGTTGACAGTGCATATTTATCAGCGATCAATTTGCAGCCCAAGTTTGATTGGCCCGGGACCCTGGCAGTGAAAAAAAATTATATTCTTATAGGGATCTATCTTCTCGTTGTGCTTTTCATGGCCAACCTGAACGCAGTGGTGGACTTTGTGCAACACCCGGATATCCCCTATTTCGATGAAGAGCATCTGATCGTCGGCGGCACCACCGGATTGCTTACCGCGATACTTTTTGCCGCGGTTTTCATTTATACCAACAGACTGCAGAACCAGATCGAGGCGCGCAGGAAGACGGAGGATGAGCTCCAGCGAATCAACGAAGAACTTGATCACCGGGTCAAGGAACGAACGGTAGCGCTTGAAAAGACCCATCGGCAACTGCTTCATTCTGAAAAATTGAGCGCCGTGGGCAAGCTGTCAGCCTCCATTGCCCATGAATTCAATAATCCGCTGCAGGGCATCATGAATGTCCTTGCCGGAGTTCATGACAGAGTACAGGCAGACGAAGAGGATGCCCTGTTGCTGGAACTGGCTTTAAAGGAATGTCACCGGATCAAAGACCTGATCGTGCAGCTGCAGAATTTTAATCGTCCCACCACCGGCAGGATCTCCTTCATTGATCTGCATGAGCTCATCGACTCCATGCTGCTGATGACAAGGGAAGATTTCCGAACGAAAGGAATTGCAGTTGAGAAAAAATATGCTGAAAACATGCCTCAGATTCAGGGGGTGGATGACCTGCTCAAACAGGTGATACTGAATCTGCTCACCAATGCGGCGGATGCCTG